>Ga0364867_10264_pt1 | contig 32878 bp, 23 predicted proteins | sample ExccelAu500001D4_3_FD_206915 | JGI IMG/M metagenome (GOLD analysis project Ga0364867, IMG submission 206915) | Enriched cells from Trout Bog Lake Hypolimnion, Wisconsin, USA - BchlTB.Aug13.5000.01.D4 | ecosystem: Environmental > Aquatic > Freshwater > Lake > Hypolimnion/Profundal zone | place... | reverse complement strand
ATCTAAAGCCCAGTTGAATGACTTTAAATCCGATAGCATCAAAATAATTCAGCCAGTAAAATCAATTCCGTATAATAATGAAAAAGACCTTGTTGATATTGGTTACCTTATTTTAAGAAAAGATCCACTTAAAAGATTGGATAGCACCGGTAAACAGTCAAAAAAGGTTCATTTTTCTGGGGCACCTGGTGCAGAATATACTTTAACTACAGACCTGGCTGTTATCATGAGTGGAGATTTGGCTTTTTACACATATGATAACGAAAAAACCAGCATCTCATCTATTCTGATGGCTACTGCTTATACCCAAAAAAAGCAGTTTTATACCCCTATACAATCTAATATTTGGACCAAAAACAATGAATATAATTTTCTTGGAGATTACCGTTTTTATAAGTTTCCGCAAGATACCTATGGCTTTGGTGGGTATACTTCCATGAATAATGGTTATGTAGTCAATTATGATTATGTACGGTTTTATGAAGTAGGATTAAAATCATTAGGACATCATTTTTATATGGGACTTGGTTTTCAGTTCGATTATCATTGGAATATCAGCGAAATACTAAATCCCAATACGGTTGTACCTACAGATTTTGAAAAATATGGGTTCAGTAAGACATCCACTTCTTCTGGAATTGCCTTTGATTTCCTTTATGATGACCGGAAAAACAGTATCAATCCCGAAGGTGGTGCTTTTTATAGTAATATTGTTTTTCGTCAAAACAGTAACCTGCTGGGAAGCAATACCAACTGGAATTCGCTCTTGATTGATATCAGAAAATATTTTCAGGTTTCCCCACATAATATATTGGCTATTTGGACGTATAATTATTTAACACTTTCCGGGAATGCCCCTTATCTGGATTTACCCGGGACAGAAACAGACACATATGGTAATACTGGTAGAGGATATATTCTGGACAGGTTCATAGGCAAAAAAATGATCGATTTTGAAGCTGAATACAGATATGCGATTTCCCGAAACGGTTTACTGGGTGGTGTTGTATTTGTTAATGCAGAATCAACTTCAGAACTTAAGTCTAATCGGTTTGAAGTGCTTTCTCCGGGAGGAGGGTTTGGTATCAGGTTTAAATTCAATAAATTTTCACGCACAAATATTTGTCTGGATTATGCCTGGGGCTTAAATGGATCTCATGGCATATTTGCCAATCTGGGTGAAGTGTTCTAAGCGATTTGCTTCAAATTAAATACAATTGTTGTAAACAATCTTGCTTCTTGGGTATTATATTGTTATGACCATCTATTCCGCACATACCATTGCATCCTGGGAAAGATTTTACAGGGCTAATTTCATCAATAGCCTTACTGGTTTTAAGCCAGTTAGCCTCATTGGAACTGTTAACAGCGAGGGTATTCCTAATTTGGCTATTTTTAGCAGTATTGTACATATCGGTTCAGATCCAGCCTTGGTAGGCTTTATTAACAGACCAGTTCAGGCAGCCCCACATACAATGGCTAATATCAGGGACACGGGTAGTTATACGATCAATCATATTCATGCTGGTATACTTGAAAAATCGCATCAGACCAGTGCAAAATATGGCGAAGGAGTGAATGAGTTTACAGAGACAGGTCTTCATGAACAATTTCAAGAAGGAATTCAGGCTCCCTTTGTAGCCGAGAGTAAGGTAAAATATGCATTGTCTTTGCAAGAAATCATTCCCATTACAATCAATCATACTTTCTTGGTCATTGGTAAAGTGGAGTTGGTCATACTATCAGACAACATTACTGGCAAGGACGGATTTTTAAGCTTAGAGCAGGAAAATAGTTTATGCAGCAATGGTACAGATGCTTATTACAAAACATTACCTGTAGGCAGGCTAGCCTATGCAAAACCTGGAAAATTGATAGAATATATTCGAAGTGAAGAAGTATGAGCTTAAAGAATTGATCTATTAAAAGGTTATTTAAACTTTTCTTGGTTTCTATCTTTCTATATTTCTTTCTTTTTTTCTTATTCGGTTCTCTTTGTCCTCATATTAAACGATCAAAAGCCCATCAAAAATGTTCTTTTTGGGATGAAGCCAGACTGCCGGAATCTATCAGAAATGAAAAATCCACAGATTTAAACAGAATATTTCCATCTTTCTGGAGTTCTCCCTTCCGATCTCCGTTATAGAGCTCCTCAAATTCTTTTGAAGCATTTATAAGTTCAGTTGCTGCTACTAAAGGTGTATTATGTCCGGGAAATATTTTATTACATTTTATGGCAAGTTGTGCAAGTAAAGCAATACTTTGATGATAAGCTTTCAAGTCCGTATCTTTCCCGAACAAGTATATTGGACCTTCATAAAAACTATCCCCCGTCCATAGATAACCATGCAAACTATCATATAAAGCAATAGCATCCGGAGCATGGCCAGGTACAGCAATTACTTTCAATTTAATGTCACCCAAGTCTATTTTATAACCATCATTAATGTAACTGCTGATTGCAAATGGTTTAACTGCATATTTTGCAGTATCCAGTGATGGCAATTTTTTCTGACAAAATGCATCGGGACGAACTTCCAAATTCACCTGCTGATGAGACCAGCCATTGGTAGCATTATACCTGGTATATACAGTATTCATGGCTAATATATCCTTAAATTCAAAATTACCTCCTATATGGTCGTAGTGTGTATGCGAATTAAGAACTGTTACTGGTAGATGAGTTAATTCTTTGATCAAAGGAGAGAGGCTATCCATTCCCATACCCGTATCAAATAAGAGAGTCCTTCGTTTACCCAGTATCAAATAACAAATGATTTCCTGAAAATTATAAGGCTCAGCAATGGCATATACATTATCATCAACTTCATATACTTTAAACCAGGGTCTACTGGATTTTAATTCCTTTAATTTTAGCAGAGCCGGCCTTAAGGGCTGATCACACCAGTTGTATTGGTTAGGTTTTAATTGATCATGGTTGTTGCATGCTAACAAAAAAGTAATCAACAGGGGTAAGACCATGAAAATAAATAAAAGGATGGAATACTTTTTAAGCATTGAAGTATTGATTTGATTTTTCTCAATTCGAGAATAAAAAGGCCTATTGATTTTTTTAATGATCTACAAGAATCGGTTTATATTTCATGAATTGCAATTGCACCTAATATACCCGCATCATTACCCAGTTGCGCTTTGATTATTTTGATCCTGTCAGCATAGTAAGGTATAAGTTTTTGTTGTAGATTTTTATTCAGTTGTCGTTCTATTAAATGAAAGCCGGCACTTAATCCGCCGCCGATCACCACCATCGTAATATCCAGCAACAGTATGGTATCAGTTATACTAGTTGCTAATATTTCACTGATCTCATTGAACATCGAAAGGGCCAGCTGATTACCAGATTCAGCCTGTTCAATTAACAGCTTATAATCACTAAATTTCCCCTTTATCATTTCCTGAATACCCTGAACTCCAATATTATTTTCAAGAGATCTTCCATTACCAGAATGTACTAACCCCAGTTGCATACTACCCCCATTGCCTCCATAGAATATCCTGTTATTCAGTATGGCGGCAGCCCCAACACCAGTTCCCAGCGTTATAAAGACGAAATCACCTTTAATGTTCTTATTGAATTTTTTTTCACCCATAGCTGCCATATTACTATCCTTTTCCAGAACAAAATTGCATTGAGGAAATTCATTTTTTAATGTTTCCCATAAAGGGTATTGATTGAGTTCAGGAATAGCAAAGACCATTACCGGACAGTTTCTTTCAGCATTCATCAGACCTGGAATACCAATTCCAATCCTTTCAATCTGAGGATATAATATTAGCAGTTCATGGATATTGCTTTTTAGTGTATTAACAAATCCTGCATTTTTCCAATCTAAAGTGGAATGTATATTCTTGTAAATAAATGAACCATCATTGTTCAATACAGCCAATTTAACCTGTGTACCGCCAATGTCAATGCCAAGATAATTCACCTGATGTTTTTTTCAAAGTATGATCAATTGCTTCAATGCAGATACCATATTGAAGATAGAATCATTTTAGATATTTTATCTTATAATTTATGCGGCTTAAAGAAATGATATATCGGCAATTTTTAAAGGAATAATTGGATAGCAGCATTTTATACAATTCAAGCAAAACGAACTAAAGTCAATTGGTAAGGGCTGTATTAATTAAGGAAATATTATTTGCTAATCTAAAAAGCAATAGGAATTGAATAAATGAGCAGGGATATTTTACAATAAAGGTATTATGTCGAAAATGAAGACTGATCATTTAAAAGTGGTAGTTGTTACAGGCCTGCTGTACTTTTTTAGTGAAACTCATATTGCTTAAGGTCGATTACGCAGGATTGTTTTATCTGTTCCGGGTATTAGTTTTTAAAGGAACCTTCCTTTGTCCGTAAATTGTTTTGAATACTAATTAGTTTCAAGGTTAAGAAAAGCTGAATAGATATTGGAGATTAAGAGGGTTAAAAATGACTAAGTATCGCAAATAGATAAGATATATCGGGGTTATAGGCCATACTTTTAGATTATTCCAACACTAAAAAGCCTCAAATCATTTGACTTGAGGCTTTTTAGTGTTTTGATGTGATCCCGCTGGGACTCGAACCCAGGACCCCTACATTAAAAGTGTAATGCTCTACCAACTGAGCTACGGAATCTTTCCCTTTTATTTTGGGAGTGCAAAAATAGGTGAATTCACCATCTCACCAAATTTTTATAGAATTATTTCTCAATTTTTATGAGAATAATAATCAAAACATACAATGACTAAGACTTATTTTTGTCATATAATCTATATGTATGTCTGACTTCAATAATAAAGTAGTTGTTATAACGGGTGGTTCTGAAGGTATCGGTAAAGCATTGGTTGAATTATTCCTTTCACAGGGTGCTAAAGTTGCAACCTGTGGTCGTAATTATGATAAACTGTACCAGTTACAGTCTGTTCATGCTGGAAAACCACTTCTTATTCATACGGCTGATGTCAGCAAACAGATCGATTGTGAAAAATTCATTGAAAACGTAATTGAAACTTTTGGCACCATCGATATCCTGGTCAATAATGCAGGTATTTCTATGCGTGCCTTGTTCACTGATGCTAGCCTGGATACAATTCGTAGGGTAATGGATATTAATTTCTGGGGTGTTGTGCATTGTACCAAATTCGCATTGCCCTATATCCTTCAAAATAAAGGTAGTGTAGTGGCGATCTCCAGCATTGCTGGTTACCGCGGCCTTCCTGGTCGTAGTGGCTATTCGGCTTCTAAATTTGCCGTTAATGGTTGGATGGAAGCTTTGCGTACAGAACTGCTGGGTACCGGCGTAAATGTATTGTGGGCCTGCCCGGGCTTTACCGCCAGTAATATCCGCAATGCGGCACTCAATAAAGATGGGGATGCCCAGGGTGAAAGTCCGTTAGAAGAAAAGAAACTGATGCCTGCGGACATTTGTGCAGAATATATTGTGGATGCCATTAAAAAGCGTAAACGTACCATTGTGCTTACAGCCAATGGAAAAGAAACTGTTTTTCTGAATCGCTTTTTTCCTTCACTGGCTGATAAACTGGTGAAAAGATTTTTCTATAAGAATGGCAAACTGGTGAAATAACTGCCCCAAATTCTTCGTTTATCAGTACTAATGCCAATGGTAATTACCTTAACCTCTGATATCGGCCAGCAGGACTTCCTGATCGGGGCTGTTAAAGGGCAGTTGCTTTCTGCAGAGGCATCCCTTCAGGTACACGATATCACTCATTACCTGTCATCTGCTAATTTTCCACAGGCTGCCTATATTTGCAGCAGTGCTTTTCCTTTTTTTCCAGAGGGTAGTTTGCATATCTTACTGATCAATTTTTTCGATAACCGTAACCAAAGGGTACTGATAGCCAAACATAGAGGCCAGTATATTGCCTGTCCGGATAATGGCATACTCACCATGATCACAGGTATTAAACCTGCTGAAGTAGTAATAGTAGATAGTTCCCATAATTGTACATTATTGGGTTTTACAGCCAAGATCGCTGAAGCAGCAGGTAAGATCAGTCGGGGAGCTACTATTAATGAAATTGGAACAATAGCCAATGATATAGAAGAGAAATTCCCATTAAGGCCAACTATTGGGAATGACTGGATAGAAGGGCAGATCCTGTTTATAGACCATTTTGAAAATGTGGTCATTAATATTACCCGGGAAGAGTTTGAAACCCATCGTCAAAATAGGTCATTTAAAATCGTCATCAAAAGAGATGAAGTGATCGATCATATTTCCGACCATTATCATTCAGTGCAGGAAGGGCAGATGCTAGCCTGGTTTAACAGTGCAGGCTATTTGGAAATAGCGGTACATAAGGGAAATATGGCAGGCCTGTTCGGACTGCAGGGATACAATGAAAAAATGCATCAACAGAAAGTGGCTCAACATAAATGGTTTTACCAGACCATACGCATCTTTTTTGAATAGTATTATTACAGCAGTTAGTTACGAATTGTACATTTTAATGCTTTCAGCGATCAATCTTTTTTCTGTTTCCTTTTTTGCAAGTATTTTCGCATTTCTGTTTTGTAATGAAGCAATCTTCAAATCATAATTCTAAAAAGTAAAAAGAATTTCATTATGGCATATGATGTAATTGTTATTGGAAGCGGACCCGGTGGTTATCCTGCTGCAATCCGTGCTTCCCAGCTGGGTTTCAAAGTTGCAGTCATTGAAAAGGAAAGTCTGGGTGGTGTATGTTTAAACTGGGGTTGTATCCCTACCAAAGCATTGCTGAAAAGTGCCCAGGTATTTGAATACCTGAAACATAGTACCGATTATGGTATCCAGGCCAGTGGAGCTGCTGATTTTTCGGCTGTCATCAAAAGATCCCGTGGTGTTGCTGATAAGATGAGCAAGGGTGTACAGTTTTTGATGAAGAAGAATAAGATCGATGTGATCATGGGTTATGGTAAAATAAAATCCAAAGGCGTAGTCGAAGTAACTGCTGCTGATGGATCTAAAAAACTAGTGGAAGCAAAGAATATCATTATCGCTACCGGTGGACGTGCCAGACAATTACCTAACCTCCCTATCGATGGTAAAAAGATCATTGGTTACCGTGAAGCCATGGTATTGCCCACTCAACCCAAAAGCATCATTATCGTAGGAAGCGGTGCTATAGGAGTTGAATTTGCATATGTTTATAATAGTCTTGGGACCAAAGTGACCATTGTTGAATTCCTGCCCCGTATCGTACCTGTGGAGGATGAAGACATCAGTAAAGAACTGGAAAAACAATACAAAAAGCAGGGTATCACAATTCTTACCAATTCTTCTGTAGAATCAGTAGACACTTCTGGTACAGGTATTAAAGCTAAAGTGAAAACCCAGACAGGAGAAATTACCCTGGAAGCTGATATCGTGCTAAGTGCTGTTGGTGTAGTTGCCAATATTGAAAATATCGGTCTGGAAGAGAACGGTATCAAAGCGGAAAAAGGAAAGATCATCGTTGATAAATACCAGCAGACTTCTGTAGCCGGAATCTATGCAATTGGTGATTGCAGCCCCGGTCAGGCACTTGCACATGTGGCAGCAAAGGAAGGTATCAATGCTGCAGAACATATTGCTTATAATGAAAAGAAATTCAATCATTTGCCTGAAGCTATCGATTATAACAATATTCCCGGCTGTACGTACTGTACTCCAGAAATTTCAAGTGTAGGTTATACAGAGAAAGCTGCCAAAGAAGCAGGATATGAACTGAAGATCGGTAAATTTCCTTTTGTTGCCAGTGGTAAAGCAAGTGCATCCGGAGCAACTGAAGGTTTTGTAAAAGTGATCTATGATGCCAAATATGGTGAATTCCTGGGTGCTCATCTGATTGGTAATAATGTTACTGAAATGATTGCTGAAGTGGTCGTTGCCCGTAAACTGGAAACTACTGCACACGAGATCCTCAATGCCATCCATCCGCATCCTACCATGAGTGAAGGACTTAAGGAAGCTACTGCTGCTGCTTATGGTGAAGCAATCGATATTTAAGCCCTTAAATACATTCAAGTGAAGGACCAGTTATTACTGGTCCTTTTTTTTTGTCCATCTTGTATCTTGTGATCAATCATTTAGCTGGCAGTCTTTATTCCGGTATTTGCTTTGGCATTCTCAATGAATTGATATATTTTACTCCTATGAAAAGATACATTCTGCTGATTAGTTTTACATTGATCCTCTCTTCGAGTATAAGCCAGGAGAAACATAATGACTATTTTCCTACTCAGGTTTGGGAACACCGCAATCCTGCAGTTTTTAATATCGATACTGCAAAACTGGCTCAGGCTGTTCAGTTTGCCATAGCCAATGATGCTAAATTACCTCGTAACCAGGAGTTAGCACAGGCAATGACTTTTGGAAAAGAGCCTTTCAGCGATCCGGTTGGACCAATGGCCGACAGAGGTGCACCCACTGGTATCATCCTATATAAGGGTTATATCATTGCAGAATGGGGTGAACCTTTTAGGGTGGATATGACCAATAGTGTCACTAAAAGCATGCTTTCTACAATAATCGGAATTGCTGTTGATAAGGGTCTGATCCATTCAGTACTGGATACTGTTGCCCCTTATATTCCGCCTATAGAAGTCTTTAATCCTAATCCTTATCGGGATCCTGCTGATATTGGTAAACCTCAGTTCCTTTATCCTTTTGTGTCAGAACACAACAAGCTGCTTACCTGGGAAGTTATGCTTCGTCAAACCAGCGACTGGGAGGGAACCTTATGGGGGAAACCCGACTGGGCCGATCGTCCTGATGATCATCCCTTACAATGGCTTTCCCGTAAACGATTTGAACCGGGTACTGTTTGGAAATACAATGATACCCGTGTCAATGCCCTGGCTTTGGCAGCTACTACAGTCTGGCACAGGCCATTACCCGAAGTGTTGCGTGAATATGTGATGAATCCCATTGGTGCTTCGAATACCTGGCTATGGACAGGTTACAGAAATGCATGGATTGTACTCGATGGAAAAGTCATCCAGTCTGTAAGTGGTGGCGGCCATTTTGGAGGTGGCTTATTTATCAATGCTTATGATATGGCTCGCTTTGGCTTATTAAGTATGCATAAAGGCAACTGGAATGGTAAACAGATCATTCCAGAATCCTGGGTTGCAAGAGCATTGACACCCACAACTGCCAATCCTGATTACGGATACATGAACTGGTTCCTCAATACGAATAAAAAACTCTTTCCCTCTGCACCAGTTACTGCATTTGCCCATATCGGCAATGGCACGAATATGATCTATGTGGATCCGGAACATCATATCGTAGCTGTAGTTCGATGGATCGAGAATAAAGAAACGGATGGTTTTGTAAAAAGACTTTTGGAATCCTTGCCACATTAATAACCTACATTCCACAATTTGTATTGAGGAATCAGACCATTCTGTATTTAATCTTTTCATGGACAGTGCTAATATTTCAACATTCCTGCTGATCATTATATTCATGGCAGCTGCTGGTATAACCTGGAAGTCGGGTACTGCTATCATCTCTGCCATAGATGCCATTACTGCTCATTATCAGCTGGGTGAAGCTTTCGGCGGTATGGTGTTTCTATCATTGGTTACGAATCTCCCTGAGTTAGCTATAACGGCTGTAGCGGCTTACCAGCACCATTATGATCTCGCTGTAAGCAATCTACTGGGTGGAATCGCAATGCAGACTGTGGTTCTGGTTCTGATCGATGCTTTTGGTGTAGGCCGTTCTGCACCTTTAACTTTAAAAGGGCATTCCAATGTGCTGATACTGGAAGGGTTTGCATTGATCTTTGTGCTAACCATTGTTATGATGGGGAAACAGTTTTCTCCACACCTGATGTTTTTCCGTACCACCCCTTTTGAATGGATTATCCTGTTCATTTGGTTGGGCAGTATTTACCTGATCTCAAACATCTGTTAAGGCACCCGGTTCAGCAATTCAAAGGAAATAATAATCAGGCCATTTTGTTGTTCCTCATGCATGCAGTGATCATACTGATCGCTGGCTGGGCACTGGAAGTGACCAGTGATCAGTTATCCAACCGGTTTCATATGGGCGGTGTCTTATTTGGTGCAACCATTCTGGCATTTTGTACATCTTTGCCTGAAATCTCTACAGGCATAGCATCTGCAAAAATCCGCGAATACCAGATGGCTGTCAGTGATATATTCGGTGGTAATGCCTTCCTGCCTGTATTATTTCTGATGGCATCAGTTATTGGTGGTGATGCTATTTTGCCTTCTCTTCAACCTTCAGACATGTACCTTACAGGATTGGGAATCATTCTTACTGGTATCTATCTCATCGGAATGGTATTGCATTCAAACCGGCAACATTTCAGGCTGGGTATAGATTCTATTATAGTATTGGTAGTTTATATACTGGGAATGATCGGTTTAGCCTGGCTGCTTTAAAATTACAGTGACTTCCTCTTGCAGAATGTTATCTTTGCATTTACTACAAACCCGAGCTATCGAGTCCTGCCTGCAGGATTAGGAAAGTCCGGACAGCATAGGACAGCCCACCGGCGAATAACCGGCTTCAGGATTTCCTGAAAGAGACAGTGCCACAGAAAATTACAGCTTCCGATCAAACGGAAGTGATGGTGAAAATGTGAGGTAAGAGCTCACAGCCGCTGGTGGTAACACCTGCCGCGGGTAAACCTTGGGTGCTGTAATGTCACGTATAGTAACGTAATGAGAGCGGCCCGTTCCATTTTCCGGTTACCGGATCGCGTTACAGGGTAGGCAGCAACAGGTAAACAGTAATGTTTATCGCAGATAAATGATAGCTTAGAAACAGAATCCGGCTTATGAGGTTTGTAGTTTTTTTCTTATGATCATTGTTGTACATCTACTAACAGCTTCTGTATATATGAAAAAGCAAATCTGTATTACTGTAATCGTATGCTTGTCTTGTCTTCAGTTTACCAATGCTCAAGTTGTGAGGGAAAAAAGATCTCTCGATGAAGACTGGAAATTTCATCTGGGAAATGCATCCAATCCTGCACTCGATTTTAACTTTGGAATAGAAAATATCTATTCCAAGGCAGGTGAAAGTGGTAATACCTGTATCAATCCTACTTATAATGATTCCAACTGGAATCAGGTCAATATTCCTCACGATTGGGCTGTATCCCTGCCTTTTGAAAAATCAGCTTCTTTCGAGATGGATTCACATGGTTATAAAGCCATCGGACCCCAACACCCTGAAAATAATATCGGATGGTATCGCAAATCTTTTACTGTAGCTCAAAAAGATTCCGGGAATAAGTTTGTTCTTCAGTTTGATGGCGTATACCGGGAATGTAAGGTCTTTATCAATGGTCATTACCTGGGTTCCAACTTCAGCGGCTATATGGGTTTTGAATTGGATGTAACCGATTACCTGCAATTCAGGAAACCCAATGTGATCACTGTAAGGGTTGATGCCAGTCAGTTTGAAGGCTGGTTTTATGAAGGGGCAGGTATTTACAGGCATGTTTGGCTTAATAAGACCAATCCCATACATATCGCTTCCAATGGTATTTTCGTGCATACCAAACAGGTTGGGCAAAATGCTGTTGTTTCAGTTGAAACATCGGTTCAAAATCAGAATTATAACAAAGGACAGGTTACAGTTCAATCGTATATCATCGATAAAACAAATAAAAAAGTGGCATTTTTTCCTGCTGCTTCGATCAACCTGACTGTGAATGAAATCAAGACCATTCACTTTTTTTCAACGATTACAAACCCGCATCTCTGGAACCTCGAAAATCCTTACCAGTACAGATTGGTTAGTATTGTAAAATCAAGAGAAAAGACGATAGATAGTCTTGTTACCAGATTTGGTGTACGTACCATAACCATTGATAAGGACAAAGGCTTGTTCGTAAATGGAAAGCATATTAAGATACAGGGTACCTGTAACCACCAGGATCATGCTGGTGTAGGCAGTGCATTGCCGGATGCCTTACAGTACTACCGAATCAAATTATTGAAAGAAATGGGTGTCAATGCTTATCGTACCAGTCATAATCCACCCACGCCCGAATTGCTGGATGCCTGTGATGAACTGGGTATGCTGGTACTCGATGAAAACCGTTTACTGGGCAGCAGCCAGGAGATAATGGGTCAGTTTGATCGGCTCATATTACGTGACCGTAACCATCCTTCTGTTTTCATGTGGTCCATTGCCAATGAAGAACATGCATTACAATGGACAGATGTGGCAACCAGAATTGCCCGGACGCTTATTGCAAAACAAAAGGAACTAGACCCAACCCGTACCAGTACCTATGCAGCTAATATGGGTGGACATAAGCGGATAGGTATACTTGAAGCTATCCCGGTTCGTGGATTCAATTATTATGTCAATGACTTTGACGGTTACCATACTAATAATCCTGATCGGCCCATTATGGGTACCGAAATGGGAAGTACTGTTTGTACCAGGGGCATCTATTTTAAAGACACAGCCCGAGGTTATGTGCCAGATTATGATACGACCTTCCCACCATGGGCTACCACTGCAGAACGCTGGTGGAAACTGGCAGCCGACAGGGAATGGTTTATGGGTGGATTTGTTTGGACCGGTTTTGATTACAGAGGAGAACCTACACCCTATACCTGGCCTTGTATCAATTCGCATTTTGGGATCATGGATATGTGTGGCTTCCCTAAAAATCTTTATTACTATTACCAGAGTTGGTGGACTGAAAAGGATGTTCTTCATATTTACCCACATTGGAACTGGAAGGGTAAGGAAGGACAACCCATTGAAGTAGCCTGTAACAGCAATGCTGATGAAGTAGAATTATTCCTCAATGGAAAAAGTCTGGGTAAGAAAACCATGCCCCGTAATAGTCATCTTTCATGGATGGTACAATATCAGCCGGGTATCTTAAAAGCCATTGGTTGGAAAAAGGGAAGGATACTTGAAACCAGTGTCGAAACTACAGGAGAGCCATACCAGGTGAAAGTCATTCCTGACAGGGAATCTATCCATGCTGATGGTAAAGATGTTTCTATATTCAATATCACAGTTACCGATAAACAGGGTAGGGAAGTACCGGATGCAATGAACCTTCTGCATTTTACAGTTTCAGGAGAAGCGAGGATCATAGGTGTGGGTAATGGTGATCCCAGCAGCCATGAAGCAGATCAGTACCCAAATGGTAATTACCAGCGTAGCCTTTTCAATGGCAAATGCCAGGTGATCGTACAGAGTTCTCATCAGAAAGGCATGATTCATTTTGAAGCAATTGGTGATGGCCTGATCAAAGCAACCAGTAAGGTTAAAGCAGAATGATCATTCCATTAATAATCTTACAAATTAAGATTGGCTTATTTCAGAAATGAAAGGACTTCAGGGTTTACTTTTTCAGGTTGTTCCAGATAGGGCAAGTGACCTGCATCAGCAACCGGCAAGAACTTTACTTTGAGGAGGGTACGCAAACTGTCACTAAAACGAAATGGAACAGTCTGGTCATCCTTACCCCATATCAGAAGGACCTTTTTATGCAAGAGGTCTAGTTTCTTATAATTTTCAATGATGGATGGGCCATCATAATCCAGTCTGGTAGAGATATATGCATTTCTAAATCCTTTGTATTTCATCTGATCCCTGTATTGTTCGACCCAGTTTGGAAAATTTGCCGGATACTTGAAATCAGAAAGTTGACCTTCGGCAATATCGTCCGACTGTATCGCAATATGGATATCAGCAAATGTTTTTTGCGCATTCAAGTGTTTAAATTGATAAACCGGGTCAATCAATATGATCTTATCTACCAGATCGGGGTAATGCACAACAAAATCACCTACAACTGCTCCCCCAAAAGAAACACCCGCCAGTGATACGGGGTTCTTGATATGAAGTGCACTGATCAGTTCATACAATTGTTTCCTGAAAAGCATTGTGTCATACAATTTTTCAGGCCTGTCTGAATACCCCCTGCCGAATGCATCATACCTGATAACATGAAATCCCTGTTTTGCCAGGTATTCAAACATGCCATTCCAGATAAAATAGGGAACACTGTATCCATGAACCAGGATGATCGTCTTTGCACTATCCGGATTTGCCACTTCATAATGCGTGATGCCATCACTAAGCTGAATAAATTGCCCGGGAAGTCCTTTTCTGGTTTCTGCATTCAGTACTTTGAATTCAGGATCATTGATCAGGTAAAGGCTAAAAACTGTAACTATAAAGGCAAGCAACATGAAAACAAGTATAAGGACAATAAAGCGCGATTTTTTCATATAAAGATTTTTACCGGAACATGTAATATATAGAAACTGATTGAAATCAGGATTAAATTTTGAAGATGAGTTAGTTTTGCAACTCTACTATTCTACATTAAACTAAATGGTGTGATCAAACAATGCGTTATCATATTCGGGTGTCTTGCCCTTGGTGAATTGATCGTAAATCTTACCGGAATCAAACTTCCTTCCAGTATTATCGGGATGTTGCTGTTGACCTTATTTCTAAAACTGGGCTGGGTGAAATTAAAATGTGTAAAAGGGATCTCCGATTTTCTGGTAAAGAATATGGGTTTTTTCTTTGTGCCACCAGGAGTAGCCATTATGCTGTATGCAGACCTGATCAAAGCTTCTTTTTGGCCTATCCTTATTGCCAGTTTGATAAGTACAATACTGGTGCTGGCGGTTACCGGCTGGGTACATCAGTTTGCCCGCAGAAAGCACTCATAGTTTTCAGATATTTGTTCTTCTAAAGTCAAATTAACCAATCAGTTGCAATAAAATTAAACTTCCCGGATGCATCATTTTTTACAAAGCGAGATATTCCTGATTACCCTCAGTTTTACTGTATATTATCTTGCACAGCTATTGCAGCAAAAATTAAAGCTGATCATTCTAAACCCAATATTGGTAGCTGTAACGTTTCTAATTTTGATACTGCGTATCTGTAAAATAGATTTCAGTTATTACCATGAAAATGTAAAGCTCATTGAATTTTTTCTAAAACCTGCTGTGGTAGCTTTAGGAGTACCCCTTTACCAGCAACTGTCCAAGATCAGAAAGCAAGCGATTCCTATTATCATTTCACAATTGGCTGGTTGTATCGCCGGTGTGGTATCTGTTGTACTGATTGCCAAATGGATGGGTGCAGGTAGGGATGTGATCCTGTCATTGGCACCAAAATCTGTAACTACCCCTATTGCTATGGAAGTTTCCGCTGTAATTGGTGGTATCCCTTCTCTTACGGCCGCTGCAGTGATCGCTGTAGGGATCTTTGGAAGCATCTGTGGCTATACCATAATGAAATGGGTGCAGATCAAAAATCCTATTTCACAGGGAATCAGTATGGGTACCGCAGCACATGGAATTGGCACGGCCAGGTCTTTAGAGATCAGTTCAACTTTTGGGGCCTATTCAAGCCTCGGCTTGATCGTCAACGGCATTTTCACTTCACTGCTTACACCTTATATCATTAAAGTATTGGAGATCTGGATCAAATTCTAGGGTCTTTAATTAGTTAAGTCTTCGATTCGCAGGTAATGTGAAATTTAATTACAGGAACCCACTGAAAGATAATCCATTATATTTGCCGTATGACACAAGAGCAGATCAAGAGTATGAGGGACAGAGTAATTGTCCTGAGGAGGTTTCTTTGACGTTGGGAACCGCACATATAAAATAGATACAGATCGTCAGTTATCCTTATCACCGGGCTTTTGGGACGATAACCAAAGAGCTACGGCCATCATGAAGGAAATCAAGGTAAACGAATTCTGGTTGAAGATGTACCAGCAGGTAGATACTGCAGTGGAAGACTTTGCCGTACTATTCGAATTCTGGAAAGCAGGTGATGCAACAGAAGAAGAAACAAAACAGGCTTATGAAATTGCACTGAAGGAAATTGAAGATGCTGAATTCAAAAGTACGCTCAATCAGCCAGAAGATGAATTGCCGGCAGTGCTACAGATCAATCCGGGTGCTGGTGGAACTGAAAGTCAGGATTGGGCTGAAATGCTCATGCGCATGTATAGAATGTATGGCGAAAAGCAGGACTGGAAGATCACCATGCTTGATTTTCAGGAAGGGGATGGGGCTGGTATCAAAAGTGCGACGATGCAGTTTGATGGACCATTCGCGTATGGGTTCTTAAAAGCAGAAAGTGGTGTGCATAGATTGGTTCGCATTTCCCCATTTGATAGTAATGCCCGCCGACATACCAGTTTTGCATCTGTTTATGTATATCCCTTAATTGATGATAGTATTGAAATAAGTGTGAACCCTGCTGATGTAGAATGGGCATTTTACAGAAGTGGAGGTAGTGGTGGTCAGAATGTAAATAAAGTAGAGACAGCTGTTCGATTAAAACATATCCCCAGCGGTATTATTGTGGAATGTCAGCAGGCCAGAACACAGGGCGAAAACAGGGAATTGGCTATGAAGATGCTGAAAAGCCGGTTATATGATGAAGAACTGAAAAAGCGTCAGGAATTGCTCAATGCCAGTAACAGCACTAAAAAGAAGATAGAATGGGGAAGCCAGATCAGGAGCTATGTATTCCATCCTTATAAAATGATCAAAGATCACCGAACCGATTTTGAAGTGGGCAATGTTCAACCAGTTATGGATGGAGAAATAGATGGATTCATCAAAGCTTACCTGATGATGGAAAAAGAAACGGAACAAGAATAATCAGCCTAAGAAGGGTCAAATAAAATTATTTGTACAATAAAATTCGTGTAAAATAAGTAATAGAGCAAAGCTAGAAAATGAGCTATTTTCTATTTTACATGCACATCCCCATCTTTCAGCATCTTGTAAATCGTAGATTTACCCATGTCCAGTTTCTTAGCCACAAGCAATACATCACTGTCATATTTATCCAAAAAATACTGAATGATCTGACATTCATATTCCTTTAGAGTGATCTCTTTGGATAAGAGGCTATTGAAACTATTTTCCTCTTCGATCATGATATCTTTGGCTTCAATTACCTCACCATCAGATACCACCGAGGCTAATTCAATCAACGATTTAAGTTCTCGTACATTGCCCGGGAAATGGTAACTGCATAATTTTTTCTGTGCTTCAGGTGAAATGGTTTTTATATGCAGTCTGTTATCTTCGCAGAAACTCTTAATGAATTGTTTTGCTATTATGAGGATATCATTACCCCTGTCTTTCAATGGAGGTAACTCTATTGGCAAACCAAGAATACGATAATACAGATCCTGACGAAATTGACCCGATTTAACCAGTTCCTGCAGATTCCGGTGTGTGGCTACAATGATCCGCACATCAATGGGTACCACTGCATTTCCTCCAATTCTGGTCACTTCTCTTTCCTGTAAAACACGCAACAATTTTGACTGCAGGTGTAAATCCATTTCCCCGATTTCATCCAGAAATAATGTCCCTTTATGCGCTTCTTCAAATTTACCTATCCTTTTACCCACTGCACCAGTAAATGCACCTTTCTCATGTCCGAATAACTCACTTTCCAGTAGGTCTTTGGGAATGGCGGCCACATTAATGGCCACAAAGGGTTGGGAAGATCTGGCCGAATGGTAATGAATGGCTTTAGCTACCATTTCCTTTCCGGTTCCTGTTGCCCCGGTAATGGAAACAGTGATATTGGTTTGTGCAGCTTTATCTATTAAGGCAAATGTTTTTTTGATGGCATCACTCTGCCCAATGATGGTCTTGGAATAATCGTATTGTTTTTTTAATTCACCCCTTAAATTCTCTACTTCCTTTTTCAGTTCCTTGATCTCATCCAGGTGCTGTAATGCATTCCATAACCTGTCATTTGTTTCCTCATCTTTAATGATATAATCAAATGCACCCGCTTTCAACAGTTTTACAGCTGTACCTACATCTTCCTGACCCGATATAATGATAACTTTTGTTTCTGGTGAAACCGTTTTGATCTTTTTTAGTACCTGCTCCCCATCAGTATCTGCAAGGGAATAATCCAGTGTGATCACGTCAGGTGCTTCGTGAAGAGCATTGAAAAAATCTTTGGTCACTTCAAACCGCTTTACCGTATAATCAGGGTTTAGTGTTAGAAAATGTTCCAGCATGGTGCCATACCATCGGTCATCCTCCAAAATAAAAACCTTTAAAGTTTTCTGATTCTTCATGAAAGCAGGTTGTGTATATTTTTAATGTAATGCAATCTACTGTTGTTTTTACTCTTTTGCAAGTTCCATTAACGGAAATTTTTGATGATTATTCCTGAAAATAGAAACGATTTCCGCATTTAAGAAAAAAAAGAACCATTTAAATATACAACTTATTGTAATTCAATGATTTAATATTTGGCACAGAATTTATTATATAAAATAACAGATGCGGCTTTGTAAAAAGCGATCGAAACTCAAAAACAGACTAAAATTTTTCAGAGGTATAGGATTTCAACTGCCCGGGCTGTTTCTACAGTCTGGGCTTTTTTTTGTGGCTGAATATCCTTAACCACCAATACCCTGTGACCATTGAGATGACGGAAGCAATCAATATGGACAATATGGCAATATCCTTCCAGGCACTATGTTCATATGAAAGGCTGGCAATAAAGATACTCATCGTAAACCCAATACCTGCGAGGATGCCAGCACCAATCATCTGTATCCAGTTAACATGTTGTGGCAATTCAGCCCAGCCCATCGTAATTACCAACAAACAAATCATACAGATGCCTGCAGGCTTTCCCACACAAAGTCCGGTAATAATACCCCAGCTGATCTTATTATGCATTAATTCAGTAAAATGAGCCGGAATAAGGATACTGGTATTGGCAAGCGCAAAAAGGGGAAGTATGATGAAATAGACAGGAATGGTAAGTCTTAATTCGTATTTTCTTAATAGTTCAACAGGAACCAGGAAAGCAAATAAGACTCCTGAAATGGTGGAATGAATGCCAGACTGATAAATACAATACCAAATGATCAGTCCAATGATCCACTGAAAGATACCAAACCTTATTTGAAATCGGTTCATGAGAACAACTACCAACACTAAAATAAGTGCAGCAGCGAGAAATAAGAGTCTGATCTGGCCCCCATAGAAAATGGCGATCACCAATATTGCTCCCAGGTCATCAATGATGGCTAAAGCTGTCAGGAATATTTTCAATGATAGGGGTATCCTGGTTCCGAGTATACTTGTTACCCCTAATGTAAAAGCAATATCTGTAGCCATAGGAATAGCCCAGCCTTGATCGCTTTTGAAACCTTTGTTCATGGAATAGAAGATCAGTGCTGGTACAATCATACCCCCAACAGCTGCCACTACCGGTAAAATGGCCCTTTTGAAAACAGATAGCTCACCGCTTTTCAGTTCTCTTTTGATTTCCATACCAGCCGCAAAAAAGAAAATCACCATTCCAAAGTCATTGATCAGCCCCTGTAAGGTTCCTGGCATTGCTTTCAGATAAGTTATTGTTGGTGCTGATGAGTTTCCGGTAAATGAATAGGTCAAAAAAGATCTGTATAATGCACCAAAAGAAAGGTTGGCGAGAATAAGAGAAAGCAAGGTACAGGCTAACAGAATGATTCCTATAGCCCTGCTATCTGAGATGAAAGCAGACAAAGGGTTCCGTAGTTTTTGTTGAATTCTTGCACGCATTGGTGTAATATAATACAGAAATCAATGCTGTGCGCAGCATCAGTTGGCCAGGATATCAAATTTAGATTTGGGTCTTCGGTCATCCAGCCATTGAAATTTACGCACCCTGATCTCTTTGTGATTTACCTGTTTCATTGGGTACATGGTTCCCTGCAGACTGTTAACAAATACGACTTTCTGTAGTTTGCCTTCCTCAAAATAGACATTGATAAAATCGGAAGATGATTTATTGACCCCTACAAATTTTTTGCTGTCATCCTGCGCATAATACACGTTATCTGCCGGACTACCTCTCGTCTTCAGAAAACTGATCTTTCCCCCTTTAAACCAGGCATTCATGGTGTTTCCCCTTACCTGATTGAAGTATTCTTTGGCTTCCTGACTAATGGCCATAGCATTTTCAAAGACATACATCCGCTGTGGCTTTTTATTGGCAAGGAATAGGTAAATGGTGTCCCCGGTGATCTGGTTCGACTGGGTCCAGGCTACCGGGTCTTTGAATAGCCTGAAAGTGCTATCTTCCAGACTGTAAAACAGACTGTCTCCAACTGCCTGTAAGGAATCTGAAAAAATCTTTACATGGTAATAAGCTTCGAAGTAACGGTCGTTGCTGCTGTCTGTCGGCAATTTGTTTTTAAGACTGTCCTTTACAGGAATACTGTCCCTGATGCCCGGAACATATCTTTTCTTTCGCAATTCGAATACTTTTCCCGCCAGCAGGGTATCAGCCGACACATAGATCGTATCCTGCTCCTGTTTGATAAACAAAATGGGCTTTTGTGTTGCCAGAAATGCATTTGTTTTTTTATTGGTCTTGATATTATTGGCAATGATATCATAAGCATTCACTGAATCCTTGCTTCTGTAAACTGCATTGCCCTGAGCTTCCCCCAGTCCAGAACTGTCATCAAAAGCCATCTGGTCTGCCACAAATGTGTAGGAACTATCATCTATAAATGGTCGTTGAAAGAAATTACCTTTCTTATGTTTCACATCATAATAGCCTTCTCTGGCATGGATGGTCCTTTTGCCATTTTCAATAAGAGAGGGTGCAACAATATTGGTTATCTGTGTACTGTTATTGTACAGTAAAGTATCTGTATAGATCTTGTACTCCGGATCGATCAATACCACTTTTTTCTTAAAATACATATCGCGGGTATCGCCATAATATACTCCCTCCTCACTGGTCAGGATCGTTTTTTTATTGATCACTTTACCTCCCCTGAAGTACTTGCCAATCTTAAACTGAGTATCATATTCTAATTCATTGGTAGTCAAAATGCCTTTACCATCCGTCAGTTTTACTTTATCTTTCAGGTAGGCCTTTTTCTCTTTACCCAGGTATTTCAGGTACTGTGAATACACCTGAACACTGTCTGCATCATTGATATGGATATTACCAAAAGCTTCAAGGGTATTTTCTTTCTGGTTTACTACCATGCTATCTGCATAGAACATCACTTTTTCCTGCTGTACTTGCGCACTGTCTACCAGAGATACAAATTTGCCCAAACTGTCCCTGTCCTGGTAATTGTATTTATTGGCCTTGATGATACGGATAGTGGTGCCTGTAGCTGAACTGTCTTTTGAACGCTGAGCCATAACACTGACCATAAAAAAAAATACAGCAATGATGGTGAACAGGGATCTCTTCATGAAAACGATTACTTGAACGATTACTTTGTTGAATCTGGTAGCGGTGCTAATAAAGGACCGGATTTATCCTTTTTGCCAAAAACGGAAATATGCACATAACGTTTGGGATGCGCCCTTAGGTCATCCATTAGAATATTGGCACTTTTTACAGTATGGTTCAGGTTATTGTACAGGTCTTTATTATTGACCAATAAACCCAATGAACCATCCCCTTTATTAACTTTAGTTAGTAAAGTATTCAAATCTTCCACAGCAGATTTTAGTCCAGCTACCGAACCCTTGATATCTGCTTCAGATAACTGTCCCGTTGCCTTCTCCACATTACTTAAAACCTGATTCACTTTTTCATTATTATCAGCCAGGTTTTTGGTGATACTGTTTACATGACTCATGGATTGTGCAACTGATCCGTTTTGTTCGTTGAGCATGCTCTGAATGCTGGCAGATGATTTAACCAGACTTTCAGTGGTCTTATTGATATTCCCAATCACTTCCTGCAGGTTGTTCTTCGTTGCAGGATCAAAGACTGTATTGATATTCTTCAACACATGATCCAGTGTCTCGATCGTAGTCTTTAACTGATCTGCAACCGGTCCGATTTTATTGCTCATGGCATCCAGTAATCCGGGTGATGATTGAGTATCCACACTGTCTCCTGAACTGAGGTATTGTTTGCTATCACCAAGGTTTATTTCTATACTGGGTGTCCCCAGGGGATCCTTTATGATCCTGGCAACGGAATTTTCAGGTATATTGTAATAATCTTTCAGTTTGATGCCAACACTGATATTTCTTAAATTCTGGTCAATATTTTCTATTTCATAAACTGTTCCTACCTGATATCCATTTACATATACGGGATTGGATACCATTAAGCCCTTTGCATCGGGATATTTGGCATACAAGAAATTTCCTGTCTTGAACAGACTCCGGCCCTTCAGGTAATTGAAGCCTAAAATCATCAGAGTGATCGCAATGGCTGTCAATGCACCCACTTTGGTTTCGTTTGATATCTTCATGAATACAAAACTAAGCTTTATTGATTCCCGCCTGTAATGCAAACTTGTTAAAAAAATACTGTCCTATTCAATTAATTTCTCAATATGTGTCAGTTTACCGTCAATATTGAAACCTTCTATCACCACCCTTAATTTTTTACTGGTGTCATTATTGAAAAAACTGAGCTGCACTTTCTGATGAGCTGCATCCGTGAGTACAAATGGATTCCAGTATAAGGTGGATCTGAAATCGGGTTCAATGTTTGATGTTGGTTGTGAATAGTCAGGAACATAGAACGCTTTATAAGGGGAATATCCTGCCAGCATTGCCGTTGGCAAGGTATATTTATTAGATAACAGATCTGTTTCTGTACCATCCCTTAAATAGATGGCTACAGCACCTCCTGTTCCTGAACCAGCAGAACCAAAGAAGATCGGACTGATAGCTTTCACATACGCTATACTGTGCACATCCAGGTTTAGGACATTGTTGAGGCCTATTTGTAAAACTTCATTGATATAGACTTCAGTATTGTTTGTTCGCCAGGTTAGGATTGGAGCACCGGATGATTTATGACTATAAAGTAGTCCCGGTACTTTGCCCTGCAGATAAGTGAGGATATCTGGAGCATTCTGTGCAAATACATCATTGACAACATCAAACTTATAGCCTTCGCCCGAAAAAAGCCCCGACGTATATTTTTCATCCATCAGTTGAACCTGTGTTTTGGTTTTTGTTTTTACCACTACTTCATTCAGCGTGATCTGTGCTCTTAACTTTTCAAGCTTTGCCTGTTCATCCAGCATCATCCTGATCTTTTGCTGACCCTCATTTTCATATAATAAATTCAAAGCTTCCGGCTTTTGCAAAAAGCCAATGGAAACTTTAAGCCCGGTATTGATCAATCCATTGTCAAACCGCATTTCACCTCGTTCTGTTAGTTTATCATTCTTATTAAACTGGTACCTGATCTGCAAACTATCATAAAAAATACCCTTGTCATAACTAAATGCACTGTCACCCTCCAGTAAAAGGGATGTAATCTGTCTGCTGCTGTCTCTTCCGGTAAGTATCAGATTTAGTATAGGATGGGCAGCAGACTTATTGCTGACTGACTTCGCATACAAACTACCGTTGATCCGTATAAAAGATTTTTCTTTTGGAAATGCGAGGGCAGGCAATTGCCCTGATAGTATCTTTTCCCAGGGATATTTACGCCATCCATGGGTTAGCATCACCAGGTCAAGGAAATCCGACAGTGAATCGGCATCCCCAGAAAGATAGGATCCCGGATTATGGATATATCCCTTCAGCTCACTGCTGATTAAAAATTGGGACAGGATGGTGTGTTGCTGATCATAAATCAGGTCACCATCAGTTATAGCAACAGAAAGGTTACTGAATAACGTATCTGGCATACTGATCTCAACAGTGTTTTTACCATGCCTTTCCAATGATTGTTCTTTAACCTGTATCGATGGGTGGAATTCATATTCATGGTTATTCACAAAAATGATCCGTTCTGCAACCGGCACCCAATTCTTATCAAAAAGGGTCAGGGTCAATATCCCTGAAGGGAAAGTTGAAGTGGGTATTTGGGAAAAAAGAGATGTTTTTGTGGTCAGGTTTATCTTAGATTGATACAACATTTGTTGATTGCTGGCTGCAATCAGATACATTTCTTTAAAGTTATCAGGCGCATCCTCTGTTCGTTTTATTTCAAATAGCGCCCTGCCTTTTAATGGGTGTATTTCAAGGGTAGCGCCAGATGGCTCTGCCTCAGGAATACTGCTTTGCTGCCATCCATTCCTTCCATCTGTCCACTCCACAATATAATGTTCTGATTTTTCAGGCTGAAAAGAAAAACTGCCCATACCATCGTGTGCAGTAGTGAAACTATCTAAGAATTTGCCGTTACTTGTTTTGATGGAACCAAAAATATTAACGGGTGTACCGGACTGATTATAAGCCATGAAAGCAACCAGTGATGGAATCCCTGTTACCAATTGTCCTCCCTCCGGAAAAAAATGCAGGATTGTTTTTGAAGCTGCTGATTTGGTAACATCTGAAGCATTCTGTGCTATTGGGATCTCTTGATTGTAAAGGAAATCCTTATCAAAATTGAGCATCCAGCGTGTATAGGCAATGGCATGAACAGAAGTGCCGGTATAATTCTTTGGGATTGCAAACTGCAACTTAGCAGAGCTTAACCTTACTGGGGCTGATAAATGACTTAGTAAATTGCCATCTGTTCCATAATAATCTACATAGATGGATTTGCTGCATTCCGTAAACCCATTTCCATCCATCAGGTATAGTTTCATCCAGATCGTGTCTCCTTTGTTATACACAGATTTATCAAAATGGATATGTATTTTCTCCTGGGTATACTGGTCATGAAACTGTTGAAGTAGGGTATCCGGTTGCTGGGATTTAACAATCAGCGGACAAATCAAAACAAAAACTAAAATGTAATAGAAATGCAGGGTAAGTTTCATGGGCATAGGAAATGGTATTGCAAATATTCACAACAACTATACCGCAATATAGGTAAAATATATATTATTTACTCATTTACAGATAGATTCAGTTAATTACTAAATAATTGTTTTACTGAAGGGATATGGTCTTTATCTGGCCCCATTTGATTACAGATTTCGCATCTAATGGATTGGCATTCCACAGGCATTCTCTTACAGTCATGGTTAGATGCGTTCTGTCTATACTGATCAATTGAAAAGAAAGCTGGGTTTCATCTTTGGAAGATAACCGTCCTTTCATCGGACTGTCTGCACGAAAGCAGGGGAGCTGGATATCCTTATCGGGTCCCGTCCAGGTATAGAATTCAGTATAGTTATTATGTCCGTGGAAATAAGCTTTGATCTCAGGATGCAAATGGATAAATCCAGACAGTGCCCTTTGTTCAAGAATGGCTTTGTCGTTCACAGAATTGCCATCTTTAAAGGTTTCATTGACCAGGTTCTCAAACTTGTCTTTTTCATTGATCGAATGATCTCCATTGGGATTGGTAAAGAAACGGGCTTCCACATCCGGATTGCTATGTGTAAGTAATAGCACCGGTGTGCCTGCAGGAATAGTTTTCAGGTCAGCAGTCAGCCATACCCTAGCTGTAGAATCAGGCCAGGCATCTGTAAAGGCAAAATGTATTCCACCAATAGTTCGGCTATAATAAATTTTTTCTGTCTGATAATTAAAACTCTTTGAAGTTTTGATAACTGCCGGCTGCAGCATTCTATTATACATTTCCACAAGTGCAGTATTATCTGTAAGGGGTATCATCGGCCTGTGAAAACCGATCGCATTGCTGATATCATGGTTGCCCGGTGTAAGCAATAAGTCGGCTGGCTGCCCTGAACTATTTTTCAATTGCAGCTGATTGATAAAGCCCTCCTGAAACTGCTTCCAGGATGCAGCAGCAGATTGTACATTGTTCTCTTCCCTGTTGCAGATATCGCCTGTAATGATCACAGCTTCTATGGATCCGATCTGCCTGCCTGCACAAACACCGTTATCAGTAGGTAGGGTAATTTCGGGTAAATGATTCATACAGACTACCATGGCCGAATTGACCTTCGCTGAACTTACTTTTTGTTCACCCCTGAACTGCTCTTTCAGCAACCCATAATGGACATCTGAAGTAAAGATCAGATTTATGATACTGTCCTGTGCAGAAACACATACTACATGTACCAGCAAAAAAAACGACAGTAAGAATTTCTTCATACAATAAAAATAGGCATTAAAATAGAAAATAACTGAATCAGAATCACATTTAAAAGCCCGGGTAAGTTTTATAGCCTGCAGTCATGCAATGTATAAACTTATCCCGGGCTTTGCTATTCGGTTAGGGAAGGGTTGCTGTAATCTTACATTATTTAAGATATGATGATCATTGCAACTCCATCTCCTTTATCCAATTAGTGTTGATTGCCTCTTCCATTGGTCTGGTAGCAACCCAGATCGGCACCTGCTGGCGTCACTTCAGTTGCACCATATACAGGATCGATCGGAACCACAGTATAAGCCTGAATACCTGTATAACCTTTACCAATCAAAGGTGAAGTTGGCTGCAAATGGAAATTATAATTGCCAATAGATGAAATAGCCCAGGGTGTAATATTATTCGGTACCGGATAATTTACAAATTGTGGATTCAATTGCTGTATCGCTGCTGTTCCATTGTAAGAACCTGATGCCGGAGTATTATAGTTCCAGCCTGCAGGTAAATAACTATATGGATTAGGTAAATCTGTTGACTGAGGTTTGGTACATACCGGTCCGAATGTAAAGAACTGGTCGGTAATATCCAAAGAATCACCATACTGGTAATTGTAACCATACGTCAGATGCACGGTATCTGCAACAGGATTATTCACCACACGGTAACCAACACGACAATTGATGGCTACATTATTATAAAAAGCACCTGCTGCTCCCTGTTCAAAGTCGATCGTAGAACCCCTCTGACCAGGAATTACCTGTATTCCGCCGTTCACAAACGTACTGTTGTACATGACGATATTGGTTTGTGGTGCACCAACGGCCTGACCTTTATTACTTGCTTTCTGACCATTATACGCTGTACCAATAAAGAAATTATAAGCCATGGTACCAATTGTGCCACCTTTTACATTCACGATATCTCCGCCGGTACCTCCACATTTTTCAAAGGTGTTCCGGAATACATGGATTTTACCACTGGAAACACGGATACAGTCATCAGTTCCACCGTATAACCAACTATCTTCCAGGATAAAATAACCTTTGGGATTCTGGAACAGGATATCAAAAGAGGTTGAAGCGGATTGTTCAACTGCGGGACCTGCAACATTACCATAAGCGGCACCTGCAAAATCAATATGGGTCCATTTGAGGATCATCATCGTACAGGAAGTGTCACCGATGATCCCTTTCCACCAGCCTGTATGTGCCGAATCCTTAGCCAGCGGAATACCCGGGGTTGTGTTTTTAGTCAGACCAGGTACTGTAAAATAATTGGGTTTGCTTTGTGTACCCAAACTGATCAGTGCACCACGTACAATGATCCCGGAACTGTTGGTCACATTGATCGTAACACCAGGCTGAATGATCAAAGTATCGCCCCTGTTGATATAAACATCACATCCAATAGTATAAGTCTTACCCGATAACATGGTACCCTTTATGGAACCGCATAAAGGTGCTGCATCACTTACGGTAGCACCCGGAGGTAATACATATTGGTAGATATTGCTGTCATCTTCAGCCAGTTTATTGCAACCGGAGAAAAAGTATCCGGCTAACAAGGTCAAAGCTGGTAATAGTATTTTTTTCATGATCATGATTATTGAAATTCTGGATTTGATTGTTATTTGTTTCAGTAGCTAACTGTTCCCTTAAAATTTATACCTGAAACCACCTAAGAAATTGATCTTATAGATATCCCGCTGTACAGTTGTATAACTATTGCTGGTCTGGAAAGGAATCTCATAACCACCGGCAAACTGCTGATTGATCACGGATGGAGCAGCTTTTATATACAATTGGTTAGGCGTATTGGTGATATTGTTGATCTTGGCATAGAAAGCGAAATTTTTATTCAGCTTTTTCTCGAGTGAAAGGTCTAACTGACTGTAAGGTTTCTGCCAGGTATCCAGGTTGTAGAACTGAGAAACCTGTGCGATCCTGTCACCAGTATAGGAGAATGCCAGTTGTATGTCTAATCCGATCTTTGGATTCTTATATAATAATGAAATATTACCTACATTATTAGCTTGTCCCTGTAAAGGATTGGTCTGAGACACACTGTCTGTAACCACTCCTCTGCCTGCAACATAATGGTACAGTAGTTTGCTGGTGGTAACGGCACTATGTGTGTAGGTATAGTTGGCTGAAACCCCAAACATGCCAAAATATTTGGTATACACTGCTTCCAGTCCATAATTGGTTGCCTGATTTACATTACCCGGCTGAATGAACAAAGCACTTGGACCGCCATTACGGGTAATGAAATATTCAATAGGATTCTGTAATTGTTTGTAAAATGCACCCAGTAACAATTGGTCTGCATGACCCGGGAACCACTCGTAACGGAAATCCACATTATCTGCACGAACATGCTTCAGGTATGGATTACCGATCTCTGTAAATTCTTCTCCCGGAGTGCTGTAAGGAACCACTTCACCAAAGCCCGGACGACTGATGGATTTAAAATAAGACAAACGAAGATTTTGATTGTCTGTTAACCCATATTTCAAATGTAAACTGGGTAATACATCCACATAACTGATAGTGCCATTTTTAGCATCGAAGGTTACAGGCATAACAGTCGCATAATCCTGCTGTGTATTCTCGGCCCTTACACCACCCAAAACTTGTAAGCTTTTTAATACTGTAAATTTGGTCTGGATATAAGCAGCAGCGATATCTTCATGTGCTGTATAGGAATTGGCATTCAATGCAGTTACATTACCGGTACCATCTGTAGCCGGACTGAATCCTAAAGATACCTGGTCAATGGTATGGAAAGGAATGGCAGTGGTATTGATCGCTTTTAGATTATAGGTATTGTAATAATTGTTCCTGGTTTTTTGCCTGTATAAACCTCCGCCCTGAAATTCAACTGCTGTTTTCAAGATCATGGGAGTATAAGTAAGGTTCAAATAACCTGCATAATCCTGATCGCTGTTATGCTGCCAGGTGCGGGTCATATTGGTACCATAAGTAGTAGAATCGATCTGGGTGATATTCCCTGCTGCATTATACAATACATTGGCGTTAAAGTCATAAGTGGCCATATCAGGCACCTGACTTTTGGCAATGGAATAAACTGCACTCCAATTCAGTTTCAGCTGATTGCTCAATTGGTGGTCGCCCTGCAATGTAGCATTGTAAATATCCTGGATCTGCCACCTGCTTCTATATTCCACATCTACAGATTTACTCGTTGCAGAAGAGTTGGTTCCTACTGTAGTATCCGGTGTATAGCGACTCTGAAATTCGTTTTGGTGTACATAGAGGTTGAACAGGGATATCTTGTTTTTGTTATTGAAAACATAGTCGATTTTATTCTGCAGTGCGATACGGTTGGTCTGGGTGCTGTATTGCCTGTTGTAACTATCTGTAAATGCTGGTGTATTACCTGCTGGAATATAACCGGGCTGAGCACTCTGGATCAGGTATTCAGAATTGGAACCCCTGTAGAAATCCTGATAACTGGCAGATACAATGATACCCAGTTTTTTATTCAGGAAACGGTCACCTACAGTTAAACCCAAAGTGGTATTGACAGGTGCTGCTACATTATAAAAATGCAGGTTGGATAAAGGGAAATTAGATGCTGAAGCAGCATAGTTGTTGCCATTGATTTCAGCAGGAGATTGTTTATTGATTCCGGAATGATAAAATGCACTAAAAGGTCTGTCCGAAAACAATTCAGAATAACCCGCAGCCAGATTACCACTCAGGATAAATTTATCAGGAGCGCTCTTCATCACCAGGTTCATTGAACCTCCAATGGCATCGGCTTCCATATTAGGCGTTAGCGCTTTGATCACTTCCAATCTTTCCAGCATTTCTGATGGAAACACGTCCATAGGCACAAAGCGGAACTTATCATCCGGACTAGGTATTTTAATACCATTTACCAAGGTATTATTATAACGTTGGTCCATCCCACGGATAATGGCATAACGGCCTTCTCCACTATTATCACGCTGAATGGTAACGCCACTTACACGTTGTAAAGTATTGGCAACGGTAACATCAGGTAATAACTGGATGGTCTTTTCAGAGAGAATATTTTCTACATATTCAGATTTTTTCTCAATATTCCGAACTGCATTATCTGATTTCTTGTCCAGACTACCCGTAACTGAAACCTCATTTAGGTTAGTTACATCTGTCTGGAGTTTAAAATCTGGTACTGAAGAAATACCAGTTTCTGTAACACTGATTTTTTGTGTAATAGCAGACTTGTAACTAATAAGGCTTATTTCAACCTCATATTTACCTGCAGGTACATTTTTTAAAACATAAGAACCATCGAGGTTTACGATGGTACTGTATTTTGTGCCTTTCAGGCGAACATTGGCACCTGATAGGGGTTCCCCTGTTTTTGCATCAAAAGCCTTTCCTTTAACTGTGCCGGAAAAAGCGGCAAAGGCAGTACAAAGGAACATGGATAATAACAATAGCTTGCCAAATAACATTTTCATAAATAGTGTTTGATTTCGGCGGCGAATATAGAAGGCTAAAAAAAAATTCACCTACCGTTAACACTATATAATGAAACCGTAATAATCAGTTCATGATTTGATAATACTTTGTAAACATTGGCGTAACATCAATACCATGGTATATTGATTTTTTAGTTATTGAGCCGTTTTACCCTGCACCAGGAAGATCTCTTTTTGTCTGCCATTGATATAGCGAAACCCATGTTCATCAAAATACCCGTCTTGTTCCAGCATCATTCTTACTTTTTTCTTCCATTCCGGAATATAAGTGGCCACATTTAGCTCTATAGAATAACAGGTCTTATAATGCATAGGAAAATCACCACTGCCGGGTACACCGCCTTGCTGATCCCATAGACCAATGGTAGGTCCGGCAGCATGGCCATTATATCCAATGGGATGGGTATAAATGGTTGCTTCGATATGTTCAGCTTTGGCCTGGGCCAATGCCTCAGCCAGGATCTGGTTACCTGTTTTATTCAAAGCGAATTTGCTTGTGAGGATATCTTGTAACCTGTTGCCGGTTGCAAAAGCAGCCTTTAGCGACGCGGGGGCATCGGTTTCACCAGGCAGCAACACATAGGCATGTTCCTGAATATCGCTGTTGAGCCGAAGGTAGGTTATGCCAAAGTCTACATGGAGCAGGTCACCCGGACGAATAATATCAGCTGCGTCCACATTGGTAAATGCACTCAGGTGATCAAATTCAACTGCATCATTCCGCTGGATTTCTACAGAGGGATGAAACCAGGTGGTAAGGCCCAGGTCATTGATCTTTTGTCTGAACCACCAAACCAGGTCATCTGCAGTTGTGATACCGGGTGTGATCACTTTATCAGAAAAGCCTTCAGCAATGATCTTATGCGAAATATTGATCAGTTGAGGGTAGATCTGCATTTCTCTTTCAGTGCGGGTTTCCATCCAGGCCACTGCCAGGGGTTCTGCAGAAACCACTTTTTGTTGCTGTGCAGGACTAAGTTTATGCATCAGCTCAGTGTACTCGGTATGATCCAGTCCATCGGCATGAGCGAAACTGGCGGAGGTATTGATAGCGATCTTTTCAGGATTGTAAGAACTGATCAGGTTGGTCAGGGCATCCCATTGGTCGGGGAATTTGGTCATATCCCAGGCTGCTTTGATATTATCACCCACATTATACCTGGCAATGGCCGATTTGGTGAATATTTTTTTTTGCGGATTATTGTAAAAAACGAGGATGGTTCTTCTGCGCGCATTGAGCCATGTAGCAGGCAGCATGGTCTTTAACAAGGGATCTTCATTGTATTCCCTGCTCACGATCACCCAAAGGTCAATCCCATTCTTTTCCATCAAAGCCGGAAGCAGGTTATTGATCCGGTCATTCAGGAGCTCATCGATTACTTTAGCCTGTTCACGCAAAGGAAGGACCTGTGCTTTGAGGGAAATGGAAAGGGTTGCCAGCATCAGCAGGAATAAACTGTATTTTCGCATAGTGGTGATTGAAGATTAAAAATAAGGGATACCGGCTATCCTGGCAAGAGAATTACATGGATGTAGAAAAACAGGAAAATTGGCTGATTTTGTTGATATTCAGCTTCCATTGAACCTTTATAAATATTTTCAACCTTAAAAAGAGAGGCATGTTGCCCAAAAAGCAAGGCATAGATATCATCAATAAAGTATTGGAACTCTGTTATCAGGGAGATAAGGATAGTCTGTTTATAATGAGTCTGATGCACCAGTATGAAGAAAGGGGGTTCCTGACCAAAAAGCAGTTGGAGGGATTACATCATAAGGCATCATCAATTGCAGATATGCCAGCAGGATGGCTGGCGACGATAGAAGCCATGGTAGCCAAATTACCCAACAGAGATAAAAGTCCGGTGATCAGGACAACAAATCTTCCAGTGAGAGACAATAGTGTGCAATTACAACTGGAAGCGATCCTGGAGAAATTTCCACAGCATAAAGCAGTGCTGGTATTGCAGTCAAAATACAATAAAGAGAAACAACTAAGTACTTCCGACAAAGCTGCATTAGATAAACTGTACAAATTACTGGTCCAAAAATAAGCTGTCCTTGATAAAGCAGGGATTGCTATAGGAACGACAGCTAAATAGATAGATAAGGATTCAGTGATTATTTCAGGAAGGTACCATTCACTTTTACATCCTTTTCATCATCCAATACTTTCTTCATCACTTTTTTCATCACTTCAGGAATAAGGAACAGGTCCTCATCACTGAGTGCTATTATAGATTCGTGAAATTCATCTTCTTCGTCATAATAGCCCAGGTAAAGGTCAAAATGATTGTTCAAGTGTAAGCGAATAGAAACCTCGGTGTCTTCATTGTCCTCATATTTGGTGATGATGCTCCATTGGTCTTCATCGAGGCAATCAAAACGAATG
>Ga0364867_10227_pt1 | contig 33272 bp, 34 predicted proteins | sample ExccelAu500001D4_3_FD_206915 | JGI IMG/M metagenome (GOLD analysis project Ga0364867, IMG submission 206915) | Enriched cells from Trout Bog Lake Hypolimnion, Wisconsin, USA - BchlTB.Aug13.5000.01.D4 | ecosystem: Environmental > Aquatic > Freshwater > Lake > Hypolimnion/Profundal zone | place... | reverse complement strand
CCCCAAAACTCCCCGGCTTGAGATCATCAATACTTCCAGAAATAAATTGCTTCGGTAAATCCGATACCTTGATCTCTTCGCTGGGTGAGACACCCCGTATCGATACGCCACGCATTGCCCCACCGCGACTCAACAAACCCTGAGAGCCCACCATCGGAGCAACCCCAAGAACATGAGGCTGAGCGGCAACAGTCAGCGCTAAGGGCTGCCAGTTCGCCAAACCATCAGGCGCACTAATTTCAATATGGGACAGAACGGATAGCATCCGATCCCGCACCTCTTTTTGGAAGCCATTCATGACCGAGAGCACCACAATCAGGGATGCTACTCCCAAGGCGATCCCGATCGTGGAGATTCCCGAGATAAAGGAAAGGAAGCCGTCGCGCTTACCAATCGCCTTGCGGCGCTTAGAACGGGTGTAGCGCAAGCCAATTTCGAGCTCAAGGGGAAATTTCAACATCCCAACAGTTTAGTGAATTACCAAGCCAAACCGATGGAATAATCAAATGCCACCTAAAATCAAGGAAATGGCTATCGAACCCAATACCAATTCCAAACCTCTCCGCCGGTTTACCCTGATGATCGGTGGGGAGGATGCCCTCGACCCTCAGGCTGAACAGCCGCCCTGTGGACTGCCGCAGGAGCGTTTTCTACTGGGTAAGCGGGTGCCGATTGCCCCGATTCTCTTGTTGGGACAGTCTGATCTTGTCATAGATCCCCAGCTGTCGATTGCTTGCCTACAGCCAGTTCATCTTCATGCGACACGAGATCACCTAGTGCTCCTAAACCAAACTCAGCTTGGACTGACGCAAGAAGAATCTAACGCACTACTAAAGCCGATCCTGCCATTACTAGAGGAGGATTTTCAAAGTCCCCTGCTTTTTCATAACGCCTCTTTTTATTTCATACCTGCCGGACCGTTCGCCAGTCTCGCAACGCACAGTCTAGATCAATCCCACGGGCGCAATATTGACTGGTGGATGCCGCGTGACAGCAATGAAAAAGGTGTATCCAAAAGATGGCGTAAGCTCCAAAATGAAATCCAGATGCTTTGGCATATCGATGCCATCAATCAGGTTCGTGAACAATCTGGCAAATCCAGTATCAACTCCATTTGGATTAGTGGAATTGGAAAATTAGCCGATGTTGAGGCCCCCAACTGCTTCAAAGAAATCAAAACCATTTACAGCAACAAACCGCTTCTCAAGGGGCTCGCGAAGTTTCTGAATATTCCTCAGTCGGCTGATGTTAATCCAGATCAACTGGAAGCGGGATTTGCCTATACAGATGATCCAGAACCGATTTGGGGAATGCTATCGACTGCTCTAGAAAATAAACAACTCGATGAAGTGATCCTGATTGACTTTCCCAATGGTCGTTTTCGTGAACGCACATTTACTCGCAAATCATTGCATCAGCAGTCCTGGATGTTCTGGCGAAAAGCTAAAAAAATATCCTGGCAAGACATTATTGGAACAGGTTCATGAGCCGCTTTCAGCACCGCCCCTACTCTGAGAAGGCTGCCAAGTGGTTAGAGCAAAGCGGTTTAAACCCATTGCTCGCCAGATTATTTGCAGCGCGAGGTGTTGAAAAGCCAGATGATTTATCTCTCGAACTCAAAAACCTACTCTCTCCGAGTGAACTCAAGAACTGTTTAAGTACGGCCAGGCTGTTGGCAGACATTCTGGAAAAAAGAGAATCCATCGTGATTGTTGCCGACTATGACTGCGACGGCGCAACGGCATGTGCGGTAGCGATGCGTGGCCTCAAGCTACTCGGTGCAGAAAGTGCCTCAATACAGTTTCTGGTACCAAATCGCTTTACGATGGGCTACGGTCTTACGCCCGAGGTTGTAGAGCTCGCAGCGCAAGAAAAGCCAAAACCACGCTACCTCATTACCGTCGATAACGGAATTGCAAGTGTCGCAGGCGTTGAGCGTGCCCGTGAGTTTGATATCAACGTGATCGTGACGGACCACCACCTGCCTGGGGATATCACTCCCAATGCTGCAGCCATCGTCAATCCCAATCAAATAGGATGCCCTTTTCCTAGCAAAGCGCTAGCGGGGGTCGGTGTGATGTTTTATCTCTTAGTGGCATTACGAGCTGAATTGCGTCAGCGCGGTAAATTTACGAATGAGACACAACCGAAGATTGAAAACCTATTAGATCTTGTAGCCTTGGGTACTGTTGCTGATGTCGCTCAACTCGATCGCAATAATCGAATCTTGGTATCCAATGGCTTAAAACGGATTCGGAATGGCATTTCTCAAGCGGGCATCCAAGCCCTCTTTCAGGTGGCAGTGAGAGATGCTCGTAAAGCATCCGCTTTTGATTTGGGTTTTGCTATTGGTCCCAGACTAAATGCTGCTGGCAGATTAGCAGACATGAGTTTAGGGATTCGTCTGTTATTGACCGATGATCAAGGTGAAGCCCTGTCGATTGCTCAGGAACTTGATCGCATCAATCGAGAGCGTCGCGTGATTGAAACGGGCATGCAAGAAGAAGCTCTCGCATTACTGGCCGATGATCAACTTACCGATGCCATGCGTGATAAGCCTAGCATCTGCCTATGGAACGAGGCTTGGCATCAAGGAGTGATTGGGATTGTGGCTTCTCGCCTTAAGGAGCGCTTCAATCGCCCCGCTTTAGTATTTGCACCAGCTGATGGTGCTGACAACAATGAATTGCGTGGTTCTGGTAGATCGATTGCTGGCTTTCACCTGCGTGATGCCCTAGATCTGGTTTCTAAACGTGAGCCTGGTTTGATTCTGAAGTTTGGTGGTCATGCCATGGCAGCAGGACTGACCATTCATAAAGCAGACTTTGCTCAGTTTGATGCTGCTTTTCAAAAAGTTGCCGATGAACTACTTACTGATGATTTATTAGAACGCAGCCATAGCCATGATGGCAGCTTAGCCCCACATGAATTTACTCCTGAGCTTGGCGACCTCCTCGCCGAAGAAATCTGGGGCCAAGGATTTCCGCAGCCAGTTTTCTATGGAGAATTTGAGATCTCAGAACAAAGCCTCATGAAAGAAAAACACTTGCGTTTGCAGTTACGTCCGATTGGAAGCACTGCTAGCAAAGCCATCACTGGAGTTTGGTTCAACCGAACCCAAACCCTGCCCCACCGCGCCAAGCTGGCCTATCGCCTAGTCACCGACCGCTATCAAGGGCAGGCTCGTATTCAGCTGATGATTGAGGCGCACGACGACAATCCCGCCAATTAGGCTTCGTCAAGGTCTGGCTATAACCCCCTTATAATGAGGGGATGGAAGCCGAACAACTCAATACCATCTCCAATACCCTCTCTGATCTGCTCGAGCGCGAGCAAGCCCTTCGGGGGTATCTTTGACTTTGATGTAAAGTCGCGCCGCCTCACTGAAGTTAACTCCATTCTCGAAGATCCCAAAATTTGGGATGATCAAAAAAAAGCTCAAGCTCTTGGCAAAGAAAAGAAATTGCTCGACGGCGTTGTTGCCACTCTCACCAATCTCAACAGCAATATTACGGGCGCACTCGAGTTGTTTGAAATGGCTAAAGAGGAAAATGATTTTGAGACGATCTCCGCAATTGAAAAAGATACAGAGAGCTATAGTCAGCTGATTAGCGATCTGGAGTTCCGCAGGATGTTCCACAATGAAATGGATTCTTGCAACTGCTTCATTGATATTCAAGCTGGTGCAGGCGGGACTGAGGCCTGTGATTGGGCAAGCATGCTCTATCGTCAATATCTAAAATATTGTGAGCGCAAAGGTTACAAAACCGAAATTCTTGAAGAGTCTGATGGAGATGTAGCAGGCATCAAGAGCGCGACCATCAAAGTCGATGGTGAATACGCCTACGGTCATCTGCGCTCTGAGACGGGAGTGCATCGCTTAGTACGGAAATCGCCCTTCGACTCCTCTAATGGTCGACACACCTCATTTGCCAGCATCTATGTCTATCCTGAGATTGATGACTCCATTGAAATTGAAGTCAATCCAGCAGATATTCGGACGGATACTTACCGCGCTTCAGGTGCTGGCGGTCAACATATTAATAAAACAGACTCTGCAGTGCGTCTCACGCATATTCCAACTGGCATCGTGGTTCAGTGTCAGAATGACCGTAGCCAACACCGCAATCGTGCTGAGGCAATGAGTATGCTCAAGTCACGTCTGTATGAGCATGAGATGCAAAAGCGTCGTGCTGAGCAAGATAAGTTAGAGGCCAGTAAAACCGATGTAGGCTGGGGCCATCAAATCCGCTCCTATGTTCTAGACCAGAGCCGCATTAAAGATTTACGTACCAACGTTGAGATTTCCAATACCCAGAAGGTGCTTGATGGTGATCTTGATGCTTTTATTGAAGCTAGCCTGAAACAAGGCGTTTAATTCCATTAACAGCAACCCATTTTGATATGAACGATAAAGCCAACCCACCAGCTAACGCAGAACCCCTTGATGAAAATCACATCATTGCAGAGCGTCGTGAAAAATTAGCCAAACTTCGGGAAGCTGGCGTTCCTTTCCCGAATGATTTTGTGCCAACGCATTTATCAGCGGATTTACACGCACACTACGATAGCCTGACTAAAGAAGAATTAGCTGCCAAGAAAGTTCATGTCAAGGTTGCCGGTCGCATGGTCCTAAAGCGTGTGATGGGCAAAGCAAGCTTTGCGACCATTCAAGACCGAAGTGGGCAAATTCAGTTCTATATCAGCGATGAAATCAGCGGGGCTGATACGCATGCTGCCTTTAAGCATTGGGATATGGGTGATTTTATTGCTGCTGAGGGCCATCTCTTTAAGACCAATAAGGGCGAGCTCTCGGTTGAAAGTAGCAACCTGCGTTTGCTCAGCAAATCATTACGCCCTCTGCCAGATAAATTCCATGGGCTATCTGATTTAGAGACTAAATACCGTCAGCGCTACGTTGACCTGATCGTCAATCCTGAAAGTCGTAATACGTTCAAGGCAAGAAGTAACGCCATTGCTTCCTTACGTCGTCATATGCTTGATGCTGACTTCATGGAAGTAGAGACACCCATGCTCCATCCGATTCCTGGTGGTGCAACAGCAAAGCCTTTTATCACTCACCATAATGCTCTTGATATGCAGATGTTCCTGCGTATCGCACCTGAGCTCTATCTCAAGCGTTTAATTGTGGGTGGATTTGAACGCGTCTTTGAAATCAATCGCAACTTCCGTAATGAAGGTGTGAGCCCCCGCCATAACCCTGAGTTCACAATGATGGAGTTTTATGCGGCCTATACTGACTATCGCTGGCTGATGGACTTTACCGAAGGACTGATTCGTGCTGCAGCAATCGATGCGCAAGGCACTGCAGTCTTAACCCACCAAGGTCGCGAGCTGGATTTAAGCAAACCTTTCCAGCGCTTAACGATTACAGAGGCGATTCTGAAATATGGCCCTCAATCCAATAAACAATATCAAGCTGCGCAACTCGAGGATGCAGACTTTATTCGCTCTGAGTTGAAGAAAGGTGGCGAGAATCCTGACTCCCCCACCCTGAAGAATGCGGGTATCGGCGCCCTTCAGCTCGCTCTTTTCGAATTGGTAGCCGAAGAACATCTCTGGGAGCCAACTTACATTATTGATTACCCGATTGAAGTAAGCCCCCTTGCACGAGAGTCTGATACTCGTCCAGGCGTTACCGAACGATTTGAATTATTCATCACAGGTCGTGAGATTGCTAATGGCTTCTCAGAGCTGAATGATGCAGAAGACCAAGCGAATCGCTTTCGTAAACAGGTAGAGCAAAAAGAAGCTGGCGATGAAGAGGCAATGTACTTCGATCATGACTTTATTCGCGCCCTGGAATACGGTATGCCTCCTACTGGTGGTTGCGGTATCGGTATCGATCGTTTGGTAATGCTCTTAACTGACGCACCCAATATTAGGGATGTGATTCTGTTCCCGCACTTGCGTCGCGAAGAAGAGTAATTAGTACTTTTTAAAAAGTCTTTGTACTAGTACGATCAAGATAATCGCAAACCAAACAAAGGACCATTCAGGTACTTGCAAACCGAGAATAGTTGGTAGTTGAGCAGAGCAAAGGCCATCCGCTTTAAATAGCCATGGCAAGGAGCGAACCAGCTCAAACTGATTGATCCAAGTTTCGAGGGGGTCAATACCACAGGAAGTATCGGGATGAAACAAGACCCAGATATGGCGTCCAGCAACCACCAAGCCAAAAACTGCAAATAGCGTCGCCAACACATGGAAAGCTTTTCTGCTGGGCTGGAATGCCATCGCGATAAAACAAGCAAAACTAACTCCCAAATAGCCCACTCTTTGCATGATGCATAAAGGGCATGGCAAGAATGCGACCCCCTGGTAACCAAATTGCTGGAGGATGAGCGCAACCATCACAAGACCCAGACTCAGAAAGCCCATTAGGAGGTAAAAAGTTCGATTCATGCTTAGATAATAGCGAAGCTTGGACTCTATTGAGCAATAGTCCTTATTACTAAAAGTTCAGGGTATATAAAAAGTTAATTGCCTCCGCAGTCCTCGGGAGATGCCCAAGAATGGGATAATGGCGGCTTTACTGAAAATCACACCGCTTTATGGCTACTTGCAACACTGAAACCGTTCTGTCAGTTCATCACTGGAATGACACCCTATTTAGCTTTACGACCACCCGCAACAAGGGCTTACGCTTTCGCAGCGGGCACTTTCTCATGATTGGTTTAGAGGTTGAAGGGAAACCGCTACTCAGAGCCTACAGCGTGGCAAGTCCAAACTACGAAGAGCATTTGGAGTTCTTGAGTATTAAGGTTCAAGACGGACCCCTCACTTCCCGTCTGCAAAAAATTCAGGTTGGAGATCCCATTCTCGTGAGCGAGAAGTCGGTTGGAACTTTAGTGATTGATGACCTCAATCCTGGCAAACACCTCTACTTATTTAGCACTGGCACTGGCTTGGCGCCCTTTATGAGCATCATTCGTGACCCTGAAACCTATGACAAATTCGAGAAAGTTGTTTTGATTCATGGTGTACGCCTAGTCAGTGAACTCGCTTATGGCGATTACATCAAGAACGAACTGACTCAAGATGAATATTTGGGTGAACTCATTCGTGAAAAACTCATCTACTACCCTACGGTGACGCGCGAGGCTTTCAAACACACCGGTCGCCTCACCACTGCTATTGAAACTGGCCAACTCTTTAAAGATATTGGTTTACCGCCTTTGGATCCTGCAGTAGATCGCGCCATGATTTGCGGCAGCCCATCGATGCTCAAAGAAACCTGTGAAATGCTCGATAGTCGGGGCTTCAAAGTCTCCCCAAGCCTAGGTCATTTAGGCGACTATGTCTTTGAGCGTGCCTTCGTCGAAAAATAATCTATATATCCGTATGTAATATAGATATCGCTATATATTCCTTGTGGATATATAGCGTCATTGCTAAAGTCTCCTCTAACGCTTGATTAATAGAGGAATCGCAATGTCACCAGTTCGGGAGCAATACAACCCCATCATCACCAGCCTGCTGCGTGAGCATGACCAATTACCGCTTGAACAAATAGAAAACCGCAAATCGATTCAGCGTCGTATTTTGTTTTTGATGAACACGATCAAATTCCAGGAATTTGAAGAAGCCCAATACTCATAATCAGAAAAAATCATGACCCAGTTCTTCATCGATTCATCACACTTTATTATTTCTGGCGCACTGGTTGGGCTCCTAGTCGGCATGACCGGCGTAGGTGGCGGCTCGCTCATGACGCCTTTGCTAACGATCATTTTTGGCGTCGCGCCCACTACAGCAGTGGGTACCGATCTGGCTTTTGCTGCCATTACCAAAGGCTTTGGTACTGCAGCCCATCGCTTACATGGTAACGTTCGGTGGGACATTGTTCGCCTGCTGTGTTTGGGCAGCCTGACCACCGCAATACTGTCGATCATCGGACTGAAATATGTGGGTCCAGTATCAAAAGATTGGAATCACATCATTAGCCTTTCGATTGGTGTATCCGTTTTATTAACTGCAGGCTCACTCCTGTTTAGAGCGAAGATTATGAAATGGGTTCACGCTAACCCCAATCGTTTACCAAGCGGGTCTCCTCTCAAAGTGGCTACGGTATTGGTCGGAGCAGTGATTGGAGTCTTAGTGACCATCTCCTCAATCGGCGCAGGCGCTATCGGCGCTACCTTGATTTTGGTGCTCTACCCCACCCTTCGGCCGGCTGAAGTTGCAGGTACCGATATTGCCTATGCTGTACCGCTCACCGCATTAGCAGGCCTTGGACACTGGTGGCTCGGCAATGTGCACTTTGATCTATTGGCAGGCCTCTTGATTGGCTCTGTTCCTGCGATTTGGTTAGGAGCAAAATTATCGAGTGTTCTGTCTGAAAAAATCACTCGTAATACGCTTGCAGCAACACTCTTTTTGGTTGGTCTAAAATTGGTGCTCTCATGAATGCCCCACAATTTTGGACCATTCCGCCTAGCACGCTAAGTCCCTCCCAATTAGCTGAAAAAAGCCAAGCGCTCACCGAGCGCTTAGTTTCTATTTGCAAGGCTCATAATGATGTTCGCTTTGCTACCAGTCTTGCTGCTGAAGACATGGTGATCACCGATGCAATTGCACAAGCAAAGCTACCAATCCAATTCTTCACCCTTGCTACAGGTCGCCTGCATCAAGAGACTGTAGATATGGTCAAGACTACTGAAGATCATTATCAAATTGCTATCACCAAGGCATATCCCGAAGAATCCGATATACAAGCCTTTATTGATCAATATGGAATCAATGGTTTCTACGAGGGTGAAGCAGCCAAAAAAGCCTGTTGTGAAGCACGCAAGATTAAACCGCTGAATGCAGCCTTGCTTGGTGCAGATGCATGGTTGACCGGTCAAAGAAGAGAGCAATCCACTACGCGTACCGAGTTAAATTTCGCGGAGCATGACGATGCTAGAGGAATCGAAAAGTTCAACCCGCTCTTTGATTGGTCTGAAGCCGATGTTTGGGCTTATATCAAGCAAGAGAATGTCCCAATCCATCCGCTCCATCTAAAAGGCTATCCCAGTATTGGGTGTGAGCCTTGTACTCGCCAAGTAAAACAAGGTGAGGATATTCGTGCGGGTCGTTGGTGGTGGCTCCAAAGCAATAGCAAAGAATGTGGCCTGCACGTTAACCAATAATTGATGACTGATTAAATGCAAGAACAAACCTTATTAGATGATCATCTCGATTGGCTTGAAGCTGAATCGATTTACATCATCCGCGAAGTCGTAGCGCAGTGCGCCAATCCTGCCATGCTGTTTTCTGGGGGAAAAGATTCGATTGTGATGTTTCACCTAGCGCGTAAAGCGTTTCAGTTTGGCGATCGTCCTGTCAAACTTCCTTTCCCTATTCTGCATATTGATACTGGTCATAACTACCCAGAAGTGATTCAGTATCGCGATGATGTCGTCAAAAAGACTGGTGTGAAACTGATTGTTGGGCATGTAGAAGACTCTATCAAAAAGGGAACGGTACGTTTGCGTAAGGAAACTGACTCCCGTAATGCGGCTCAAGCAGTAACCTTACTTGAAACCATTGCGGAATATGAATTCGATGCCTTGATGGGTGGCGCACGTCGTGACGAAGAAAAAGCCCGCGCTAAAGAGCGCATCTTCTCTTTTCGTGATGACTTTGGTCAATGGGATCCAAAAGCGCAACGTCCTGAGTTATGGAACCTCTATAACGCCCGTATCGCTAAAGGCGAGAATATGCGTGTCTTCCCTATCTCCAACTGGACTGAGCTCGATATTTGGCAATATATCGCTCGTGAAAATTTAGATCTTCCCAGCATTTACTACACCCATCAACGCGAAGTCGTCAGAAAAAATAGCTTACTGGTTCCGGTCACAGATATCACCCCCAAAGCGCCTGGTGATATCAGCGAGATTCTTGATGTACGTTTCCGAACCGTTGGTGACATTAGCTGCACCTGCCCAGTATTAAGTACTGCCGCTAATCCACTCGACATCATTGCCGAAACTGCAATTACAGAAATCACAGAACGTGGTGCTACCCGGATGGATGATCAAACTAATGAGGCCTCCATGGAGCGCCGCAAGAAAGAAGGTTACTTCTAATGACCCAAGCGAATCATTCTGCAGAACACCAAAACGTGGTCCGTTTTATTACGGCCGGGAGCGTGGATGACGGCAAGAGCACCTTGATTGGTCGCCTCTTATATGACACCAAGTCTATTTTGGTGGACCAGCTTGAGTCCCTCTCTAAAACCAAACATGCTCGCGTCACTTCATCAGATGCTGGCGTTGATTTAGCTTTACTGACCGATGGCTTAGAAGCCGAACGTGAACAAGGTATTACGATCGATGTCGCTTACCGTTACTTCTCAACACCAAAACGTAAATTTATCGTGGCAGATGCTCCCGGTCACGAGCAATACACACGTAACTTAGTGACCGGCGCATCCCAATCCGACGTTGCGATTATTTTGGTGGATGCCAGTAGAGTTGATCTTAAAACGTCTCCAGCAACCTTGTTAGCACAAACAAAGCGTCATGCCGCTATTGTTCACTTACTCGGCCTGCGTCACGTTGTATTTGCCGTTAACAAAATGGACTTGTTTCACTTTGATGAACAAGTCTTCAACACCATTACGCAAGCAATTGAGGATCTGTGCCAAAAAATTGGTCTACCTCAACCAACGCTCATTCCAATCTCGGCTTTGCTGGGTGCTAATGTAGTGAATACCAGCCTCAATACTCCTTGGTATAAAGGTCCTACACTCCTCGCTTGGCTTGAAAGTTTAGATACGAGCCCAGCGTCAGAGAAAACAGGCTTTCGCTTTCCGGTGCAATATGTAGCTCGTCAAGACGGTAGTGCCTCGGATGATTTTCGGGGTTATCTTGGTCAAGTTGAGGCTGGTAGCATTCGCAAGGGTCAGAAGATTAAAGTATTGCCTGGCAATACTGAAGCGACCGTTGCTGAAATCTATCTTGGTAATGGCTCAACTCGCGATGGCTCTAATAATGGAGTGGATTCAGCGACTACCGGCGATGCGATTGCAATTCGCCTCAATGAGGATATTGATATCTCGAGAGGCTGCTTATTTATTAGCGCTGACGATATTACGCCACCCAGTTTGAGTAAAGCAATTTCTGCTGATCTATGCTGGCTCGATAGCGAACCACTCTCCATGAGTCGGAAATACGCCCTGCGTCACACTACCAATACGGTTGGAGCTAAGGTCAAAGCCATTGAAGAGGTGCTTGATGTCCAAACCCTATCTCATGCTAGTGAGACACATCCTCTGAATACCAATGAGATCGGTCGAGTGAGTCTGATTCTGCAAAAACCCATTGCCACAGATTTATTTGATGAATCCCAAGCTACCGGGGCATTCATTCTGATTGATGAGGTCAGTAACCATACTGTTGCAGCAGGAATGATTCGTCAAACCTCTGCTCAGTAATTTTTAATGATTCTCTTTGGCGTGGTTGATTGAGTACTTTGGTATCTCAATCACCAAATTTTCTTGCGCAATGATTGCCTGACAAGATAGGCGTGACTGAGGACCAAGACCCCAAGCGCGATCTAACATGTCCTCCTCGTTTTCATCGGGGGCGTTCAGGCTATTAAAGCCCTCTTTGACTAGTACATGGCAAGTGGTACAAGCGCAGACCATGTCGCAAGCATGCTCAATTGGAATATCGTTTTCGAGTAGAGCCTCGCAAATTGAAGTCCCAGGTAAGGCCTCTACCACCGCACCCTCAGGGCAATATTCACTATGGGGCAAAACAACGATCTGGGTCATATTCTTCTTTAATTATCAGTATGTTAAATTTCAGCGACATTCTTGCCAGCTAAGGCTTTCTGAATACTGGCATTCATGCGGATTTGAGCAAAATCATCTGTTGCTTTAGCCGCATGGTCAACTGCCTTACGTAGCATGGCGCTATCGGTTTCTTGATGAAGGACTTGCTGCAAGAGAGCCATTTCTTTTTCAATATTGATTTGCTCGTCTTTACTCAGCAAATTGCGATCGGCGTCTAGAGCTGTTTGGACGGCATCTAGTAAGCGCTGGGCATTGACCTGCTCCTCACGAAGTGATCTGGCTTGCAAATCCATCTTAGCGGAAGCAAATCCATCTTGGAGCATCTTGGTAATCTCGCCATCGGTAAGTCCGTAAGACGGCTTAATATTAATTGAAGCTTGCACTCCAGAGCCCTGCTCTACAGCGCTGACAGATAACAAACCATCAGCGTCCACTTGGAAAGTTACCCGAATTCGTGCGGCGCCCGCAGCCATAGGCGGAATGCCTCTGAGTTCAAACTTACCAAGTGATCGACAATCTTGAGCAAGTTCGCGCTCGCCTTGAACTACTTGAAGGGCTAGCGCCGTTTGGCCATCCTTGAAAGTAGTGAAATCTTGTGCCCGCGCAACGGGTATTGGCGTATTGCGAGGGATGATCTTTTCAACTAGACCACCCATGGTTTCAATCCCAAGAGATAAGGGAATGACGTCAAGCAAGAGCCATTCATCATTCTTACCTTGATTGCCGGCTAGCAAATCTGCCTGCATTGCAGCGCCAAGCGCTACAACCTGATCAGGATTCAGGTTATTCAGGGGCTCAGTACCAAACAGCTCACCCACCGCTCTTTGGACATTGGGCATCCGCGTTGAACCGCCTACCATCACGACGCCTTTTACCTCATCCGCTTTGAGTCCTGCATCACGCAAGGCTTTACGACAGGCGACTAAGGTCTTGTTAACCAAGTTTTGGGTAATCTCAAAGAGCTGAGCCTGACTTACGCCGACATTGACGGTTGTACCGTCACTCAATTTTTGATGAACTCGCACCAAAGGACTATGACTTAAGTGCTCCTTAGCCTCTTTACATGCCAACAATAAAGAACGCTGATCTTGAATCGATAAAGGGAGAAGCTTGGCTTGTTCAATCACCCAGCAGAAGAGACGATGATCAAAGTCATCGCCACCTAAGGCAGAGTCTCCCCCGGTGGAGAGCACCTCGAAGACACCCTTAGTCATCCGGAGAATAGAGATATCGAAAGTGCCGCCGCCCAAATCATAGACAGCATAGATACCCTCAGAAGCATTATCTAAACCATAAGCAATTGCTGCAGCAGTAGGCTCATTCAATAAACGCAGCACCTCGATGCCCGCTAGCTTGGCCGCATCCTTAGTGGCTTGGCGCTGTGCATCATCAAAGTATGCGGGCACAGTAATCACGGCGCCAACAATATCGTCAGCAAGAGAATCCTCTGCAAGTTGACGCAAACGGGCTAAGATTTCAGCAGATACTTCAATGGGGCTCTTATCACCAGCAACCGTGCGCAACTTGAGCATGCCGGGCTGATCAACAAAATCATATGGGGCACTCTCAATATGCTCTACGTCAGTTAGACCGCGACCCATATAGCGTTTAACAGAGACGATGGTATTTTTAGGATCAAGCGCAATACTGTCAATCGCTTCAAATCCTGCCTGTGTTCGCCCATTCGGTAAATACCGAATTACGGAAGGTAGGAGTTCTCGGCCTTGCGCATCAGGCAAAACCTTTGGTAAAGCATCTCTTACCACTGCCACCAAAGAGTTTGTTGTTCCCAAATCAATGCCAACCGCAATGCGGCGCTGATGTGGCGCAAGGGATTTACCGGGTTCGGAAATTTGTAAAAGGGCCATGAATTTACGCCAATGCAGCGATTGCGTCATCAAGCTCGATGGCAAACTTATCAATAAACAATAAACCTCTGAGTAATTCAGCGGCACGCTCATACTGATGCGCAGAATCAATCGCTTGAGCAATTTCAGATATCACTTCAGATTTAGCTTCCTCAACCTCTGCGGTCAGCGCCTCCAGAGCGCTAAGGTCTTCTTCATTCTCATCTAAACTTTCACGCCAATCCATTTGACGCATTAGGAATGCAGCTGGCATAGCAGTATTGGTTTCGAGCTTGGCATCGACTCCGTGAAGCTGGCAAATATATAAACCACGTTGGACGGGATTCTTGAGGGTTTGGTATGCCGTATTGGCTAGCGTTGCCATTTGCATCGCTATACGCTGTTCGGAATCACTCCCGCGCGCATGGCGGTCGGGATGCACTTCTTTTTGAATTGTAAGGTATGCCTGATCTAAGGCAGACAAATTCAGTGTGAATTGTTCGTTTAAGCCAAAGAAACGAAAGTAATCGTCAGACGCGGAAGGATTCACCACAACCACACTCATCTTTGACGTTGGGATTCTGAAACTTAAAGCCTTCGTTTAAACCCTCGCGTACAAAATCTAGCTCCGTGCCATCTAGATAGGCCAAGCTTTTGGGATCCACAAATACTTTGATGCCATTTGACTCGAACAACTGATCTTCTGCATTTGGCTCATCGACATACTCGAGTTCATAAGCCAGGCCAGAACATCCAGTAGTACGAACACCAAGGCGCAAGCCACATCCCTTACCGCGCTTCTCTAGATTGCGGTTAACGTGGGCGGCAGCTTTTTCGGTAAGAGTAATAGGCATAGGATGAATACTTATTTAGCGGGATGCTTTTCACGGTAGTCTTGAACAGCTGCTTTGATAGCATCTTCAGCCAAGATGGAGCAATGAATTTTCACAGGTGGTAAAGCCAACTCTTCGGCAATCAAAGAGTTTTTGATTTCTAAAGCCTGATCCAGAGTCTTGCCCTTCACCCACTCTGTTACCAGTGATGAAGATGCAATCGCAGAACCGCAACCATAGGTCTTAAATTTCGCATCCTCGATTACGCCTTGATCGTTCACGCGAATCTGGAGCTTCATCACGTCGCCGCAAGCAGGCGCTCCAACCATGCCGGTACCGACTGCGTCATCGCCTTTGGCGAATGAACCCACGTTACGGGGGTTTTCATAATGATCGATTACTTTGTCGCTATATGCCATGGTATTTTCTCTCTATCTGTCTTGGTTAATTAGTGAGCAGCCCACTGAATGGTGCTCAAATCAATTCCGTCTTTGTACATTTCCCAAAGTGGTGACAACTCACGCAATTTGGCAATCTTTTCCTTTACCAACTTGATCGTAAAGTCCACTTCCTCTTCGGTAGTAAAGCGCCCAAGGGTAAAGCGGATGGAGCTGTGTGCCAACTCGTCATTACGCCCTAAGGCACGCAACACATAGGAAGGCTCTAAAGAGGCCGAAGTACAAGCAGAGCCAGACGAAATCGCCAACTCTTTAAGCGCCATCAACATCGACTCGCCTTCAACATAGTTAAAGCTGATGTTGAGGTTATGTGGCACACGGTGCTCCATATCCCCATTAACGTAGACCTCTTCAATATCTTTTAAGCCATTCAGGAGGCGATCGCGCAAAGCACGAATGCGTTTATTACCCTCAGCCATACTGATACGGGCAATCCGGAAAGCCTCACCCATGCCCACAATTTGATGCACTGCCAAAGTTCCGGAACGCATACCGCGCTCATGACCACCACCATGAATTTGGGCTTCAATGCGAACGCGTGGTTTGCGGCTCACAAACAAAGCGCCAACTCCTTTAGGACCATACGTTTTGTGTGCTGAGAAACTCATGAGATCGACTTTAAGGGTCTTCAGGTCGATCTCTACTTTGCCAGTGGCTTGAGCAGCGTCCACATGCAGGATGACACCACGTGAGCGGCATAGCTCGCCAATCCGAGGAATATCTTGAATCACGCCGATTTCATTATTCACAAACATTACGGAAGCCAAGATGGTTCCAGGCTTCATTGCTGCCTCTAATTGCGCAAAGTCAATTAAGCCGCTTGGCAGCACATCTAAATAGGTGACCTCGAAACCTTCGCGCTCCAGATCTCTACAGGTATCCAGAGTGGCTTTGTGCTCGGTTTTAACAGTAATGATGTGATTACCCTTTTCTCGATAGAAATGGGCCGCTCCTTTAAGAGCAAGGTTGATACTTTCTGTTGCACCACTAGTCCAAACAATCTCTCTTGGATCTGCATTCACCAGTAGCGCCACCTCTGAACGCGCCCACTCAACAGCTTCCTCAGCAGCCCAACCATACGCATGACTACGTGATGCGGCATTACCGAACTGTTCGCGCAAATAAGGCAACATTTTGTCGACCACTTGCGGATCTATTGGAGTTGTCGCTGAATAATCCATGTACACCGGAAAGTGCTTAGGACTAAACATCGGAACAGGTTGTTGAGGAATGTCTTGAGGTGCGTTCATGGTGTACTTTTTGTAATGCCCTAGGGTGTGCTTTAGCTCTGCTGAGCTAAATTAAATACGGAGTTAATCAATGGTGGCTTAGGCGCCACCTCCTTCTTAGCAGCCACAGATGCGGCTACTTGTTTCTCAGGTTTGCCAGCATCAATCTTGATCTTCTTGTGGCGCATGTCCTGAATCACAAGGCCACGACCAGATTGCTGCTCTACTAAATCGCGTAAGGTAACGGAACTGAGGTATTCGACCATCTTTGAATTCAGATTGGCCCAAAGGTCGTGAGTCATACAGCGACCCAGATGATCTTCCTCGCTATGACAGTTGCCTTTGCCGCCGCACTGAGTCGCATCCAAAGGCTCGTCGACCGCCACAATGATGTCTGCAACGCTCACCTCATCGGATTTGCGTGCAAGGGTATATCCCCCACCTGGACCGCGGGTACTTTCAACGATATTGAAACGGCGCAATTTGCCGAACAATTGCTCTAGGTAGGAAAGGGAAATTTTTTGCCTCTGACTGATGCCAGCCAAAGTTACAGGCCCATGTGCTTCACGGAGGGCTAAATCTATCATTGCGGTTACTGCGAAACGACCTTTAGTTGTAAGTCTCATATGTCACCTTGGTAATGGATTGTTATGGACAGCTATTGGTCAGATGGGTAATACCCGACCAATCCACTCAACTATAACAGAAATGGCGGTTTTTTGCCCCTCCAATACATATTTGGGCTGTAGGGAGATTAGCCAAGGGAGTCATGAGAAAGGGCTCCAAATGCCATTTCTTTGACTTTGGAGAGACGATCTCGGGTGCTGGCTGCTTTCTCAAATTCAAGGTTCTTGGCTTCCGAGTTCATTTGCTTCTCTAAGCGTTTAATTTCGGCGGCCAGGTCTTTTTCAGACATATCCTCATAGCGGGCGCGCTCTTCGGCCGCCTGGAGCTCAATCCGCTTCTCACCTACGTCATAAACACCATCAATGATGTCCTTGATGCGCTTAGTGACTCCACGTGGCTCGATACCATGCTCTTTGTTAAATGCAATTTGCTTCGTTCTGCGTCGCTCTGTCTCCCCCATCGCACGCCGCATGGAATCGGTGATCCGATCAGCATACAAAATCGCTTTGCCACGAACATTGCGGGCAGCTCGTCCGATCGTTTGTATCAAACTACGCTCAGAACGTAAGAAGCCCTCTTTATCAGCATCCAAAATCGCAACCAAAGATACCTCAGGAATATCCAGACCCTCGCGCAATAAATTAATTCCGACCAAAACATCGAACACACCCAAACGCAGGTCGCGCAGAATCTCAACCCGCTCTACGGTATCAATATCAGAGTGCACATAACGTACCTTCACACCATTGTCTGATAAGTAGTCAGTGAGTTGCTCGGCCATGCGTTTAGTCAGTACGGTTACCAAAACACGCTCACCGACCTTCACCCGCTCATGAATCTGCCCCAAGAGATCATCCACTTGTGAGCTGGCAGGTAAGACTTCAATTTCAGGATCCACTAATCCGGTTGGGCGTGCTACTTGCTCGACAACTTGTCCGGTGTGTTGACCCTCGTAATCGGCTGGTGTTGCAGAAACAAAAATGGTTTGACGCATCTTGGTTTCAAATTCGGTGAACTTTAAGGGGCGGTTATCCATTGCCGATGGCAAGCGGAAGCCAAACTCAACCAGCGTATGTTTACGAGACTTATCCCCGTTGTACATCGCATTAAGTTGTCCAATGAGGACATGACTTTCGTCCAAGAACATCAAAGCATCGTTAGGCAAATAATCGACTAAGGTCGGCGGCGCCTCGCCAGGCTTAGCTCCAGAGAGATGGCGGGAGTAATTCTCAATCCCTTTACAGAAGCCCAGCTCATTGAGCATCTCGAGATCAAAGCGCGTGCGCTGCTCAAGACGTTGCGCCTCAACCAGCTTGCCATCCTTTACAAATTCCTCAAGGCGATCGCGTAACTCAATCTTGATCGTTTCAATCGCCTTGAGCACTGTCTCGCGCGGAGTGACATAGTGCGAGCTTGGGTAAACCGTGAAGCGGGGAATCTTTTGACGAATGCGTCCTGTTAATGGATCAAAGAATTGCAAACTCTCAATCACATCATCAAAGAGCTCTACCCTGATCGCAAGTTCATTATGTTCAGCCGGAAAAATATCAATGGTATCGCCACGAACCCTAAAGACGCCACGCTTGAAATCGAGTTCATTGCGGTCGTATTGCATTGCAATCAAGCGCACCAAAATATCGCGCTGACTCATCTTGTCACCAGGGCGCAGAGTCATGACCATGCTGTGATAGTCGCCTGGGTTGCCGATGCCATAGATCGCCGATACCGTGGCAACAATGATGACGTCGCGTCGCTCGAGCAAACTCTTGGTGGCTGACAAACGCATCTGCTCGATATGCTCATTGATCGAGGAATCTTTTTCAATAAATAAATCGCGCTGCGGCACATACGCTTCAGGCTGGTAGTAGTCGTAGTAGCTCACGAAATATTCCACCGCATTACGAGGAAAGAATTCTCGGAACTCACTGTAAAGCTGTGCAGCTAGGGTTTTATTTGGGGCGAAAATGATGGCTGGGCGCCCCGTTCTGGCAATCACATTGGCCATCGTAAAAGTCTTGCCGGAACCTGTGACCCCCAAGAGCGTTTGGAATACCAAACCATCCTCAATCCCCTCGACCAACTTTTCAATGGCCTGGGGTTGATCCCCTGCTGGTGGAAAAGGCTGGTAAAGCTGATATGGTGAATCTGGGTAGGTCACAAACTTCGCTGGATCCAGCTCATGCCCAGCCTGACCCATTGGATCTGCAACGATGATGGGTAGAGTCTCGCCCGCAGGGGCTTTGGAGGAGGTTTTCGGGGACTTAGGGGGCATCTCAGCTATCATTTCATCTGTAAGATTGATTACAGAGAATTTTGTATAAACGATGATTTTGCCGTTTTTATTCCAAAATAGTCAGCTTAAATGCAAAAATTCCTGAATTAAGCCCAAAAGTTCCTCTAACTAACCTACCTCACCGACCAAATGACCCTGTTTTCCTCTGTTGCGCTAGCCCCTAAAGACCCTATTTTTGGCTTAACTGAAGCCTATGCTGCCGATCAACGGCCCGATAAAGTCAATCTTGGTGTGGGTGTCTACTTCACTGATGATGGAAAAATTCCTTTATTAAAAGCAGTCTTGAAGGCAGAAGAAGAATTGGTTGCCAAGCATTTACCTAGAGGCTACATCCCGATTGATGGCCCTAACCCTTACAACCTCGCCGTGCAGAATTTATTGTTTGGTGCTGACTCCCCCCTCATTAAGGATGGGCGAGTTGTCACAGCCGAATGTATCGGCGGTACCGGCGCATTGCGCGTTGGCGCTGACTTTATTGAGCGCTTAAATTTCAAAGCCCCTGCTGCAATTAGCAACCCAACCTGGGAAAACCATCGCGGCATTTTTGAGGCTGCTGGATTTAAGGTTCTCGACTACACCTATTTTGACAGTGCAACTCATGGTGTTGACTTTGCCGGGATGGTGAAATCCTTGGAGTCCTATCCAAAGCACACCACCGTGGTTTTACATGCTTGCTGCCACAACCCTACTGGCGCCGACATTACTGAAGCGCAGTGGCGCCAAGTCATTGAAATTTGTAAGACTAAGGAACTCATTCCTTTCTTAGACATGGCTTATCAAGGTTTTGCTGGCGGAATCGAACAAGACGGTATCGCCGTTCGTCTGTTTGCCGAATCAGGTATGTCCTTCTTTGTTTCAAGCTCATTCTCTAAATCATTTTCCCTCTATGGAGAGCGTGTCGGCGCTCTATCCATCATCACCCAAAGCAAGGAAGAGTCTGTCCGAGTTCTTTCGCAATTGAAGCGCGTCATTCGCACCAACTACTCAAACCCACCTACCCATGGTGGAGCCATTGTGGCCGCAGTTCTGAATACACCTGAACTCCGCAAAATGTGGGAAGAAGAGCTTGGTGGCATGCGTAACCGCATTAAACAAATGCGTCACGATTTCGTTGTTAAATTGGCTGAAGCTGGCGTTAAAGACGATCTTTCCTTCATTGAAAATCAGCGCGGGATGTTCTCTTATTCAGGCTTAACAGCCGAGCAAGTTGAGCGCTTGCAGAAGGAAGACGGTATTTACGCCCTCTCTACGGGTCGTATTTGCGTCGCTGCCCTTAATACCAAAAATATTGATAAAGTGGCTAAAGCGATTGCTCGGGTTTTGGCGTCATAACGATTGGGCGATTTAAGCAGTACAACTGATTTTTAGGAGGCAGGATGCTATATCAGTTACATGAGTTTCAAAAAGCTTTGTTAAATCCGCTGAGCGCTTGGGCGCGTGCGGCATCCGAAACCTTCATGAATGCCTCCAATCCGCTCTCAAAGATTCCAGGCTCTTCGCGTCTAGCTGCTAGCTATGAGTTACTCCATCGCCTTGGTAAAGAATACAAGAAACCCGAGTTTGGCATTAAGACAGTCCATGCTCATGGCCGTGATGTTGCTATTCACGAGACGGTGGTGGTTGCAAAACCATTCTGCCAATTGCTTCGGTTCAAACGCTTCTCCGATGATGTAGAAGTAATTACCAAGCTGAAGGAAGATCCCGTTGTTTTAGTTGTGGCACCCATGTCTGGGCATCACTCCACTTTATTACGTGATACCGTGCGCACTTTATTGCAAGACCACAAGGTCTACATTACGGACTGGGTCGATGCCCGCCTGATTCCCTTAGAAGACGGTGACTTTGGTTTAGATGATTATGTTCACTACATCCAAGAGTTTATCCGTACGATCGGCGCGCAAGATCTTCATGTGATCTCTGTTTGCCAACCCACTGTCCCCACCTTGGGCGCCATCTCTTTGATGGCATCTGCTGGTGAGCAAACACCAGCATCGATGATCATGATGGGTGGTCCGATTGATGCGCGCAAATCACCTACCGCCGTCAACAACTTAGCCGATCAAAAATCTTATGACTGGTTCGAAAGCCATGTCATCTATAAGGTACCGCCACCCCATCCTGGCGCAGGCAGACGGGTCTACCCCGGCTTCTTGCAACATGCGGGCTTTATGGCCATGAACCCACAAAACCATATGCAATCGCATTGGGATTTCTTCAAGAGCTTGATGCAGGGCGATGAAGATGACGCTAATGCACATATTCGTTTTTATGATGAGTACAACGCAGTGCTCGATATGGATGCGAAGTTTTACTTAGATACGATTAAGACGGTTTTCCAAGACTATGCACTACCCAATGGCACCTGGAAGGTTGGCGATGCATTGGTTAAACCTCAAGATATTTCGCATACTGCTCTGTTGACCATTGAAGGCGAGCTAGACGATATCTCCGGTAGCGGGCAAACTCGCGCGGCACACAAGCTTTGCAAAGGCATCCCTACTGAGCGTAAAGATCATTATGAAGTTGCTGGTGCTGGCCATTACGGCATCTTCTCAGGACGTCGTTGGCGCGAGAAGGTTTACCCCAAGGTCAAATCCTTTATTCGCGATCACCAAGAAATTCATAAGAAAACGAAAGCTAGACCGCCAGCCTTAGGCAGTAAGACCTCAGACTAATCAGTTTCAATTTGGTGGCGCATGTAATGAATTCCATAGAAGTGGGTGCGCTCACCGATCGCTTAGAGGATGCGCTTCCTCAAACCCAATGTACTAAATGTGGCTATCCAGATTGCCGAGGCTATGCTGAGGCTTTAGCGACAGGAGATGTTAGGCCTAATCGCTGTCCTCCAGGTGGGGTCGAGGGTATTCAGAGGCTCAGTCAGATTCTGGAGTCCTACTTTCCTCAAGATGCTTTCGCACTCAATTCAACAATTGATGCCAGTTGTGGAGTAGAACGTCCCAGACCTGTCGCAGTGATCGATCCGAAGCGCTGTATTGGTTGTACTTTATGCATCCAAGCCTGTCCCGTTGATGCTATCGTGGGCGCATCAAAACAACTCCATGTCGTACTTGACGATTGGTGTACTGGCTGCGATTTATGTTTACCACCCTGCCCCGTCGACTGCATCACGATGGTAGATGTCACTGATCAAAAGACTGGCTGGAATGCTTGGACCCCATCTTTAGCCAATGAAGCTCGAACACGCTACCACGCTAGAGAAAGCCGCTTGACTAGAGAAGAACGCGACAACCAAGAGCGCCTCGCCAAGAAAGCGAGCGCTAAGTTATCGGCCCTCAATGCAGAGCCTGCATCATCAGAAGCTGAGCTTGCCGAACAGGAGCGTAAACGTAAAATCATTGCAGCAGCAATTGCCAGGGCTCAGAAATCCAAATGAATCTTGAGCAGCGCCGCCGCTTTTTTGAGTTACTACAAGCGAATAATCCTCAGCCCACTACCGAGCTGGAATACAGCTCCCCTTTTGAACTCTTGATTGCAGTTCTGCTCTCAGCCCAAGCCACGGATGTTTCTGTGAATAAAGGGACGCGACAACTATTCAAGATTGCGAATACTCCTCAGGCTTTACTGGATTTAGGTGAGCAAGGTGTCCGCCCTTATATTCAGCATATTGGCTTATTCAGGACCAAGGGGAAGCATATTCAAGAGACCTGCAAAATTTTGCTTGAGCAACATCAGGGTGAAGTACCTCGGACTCGGGGGGCCTTAGAGGCTTTGCCTGGCGTTGGCAGAAAAACCGCAAACGTCATTCTGAACACGGCATTTGGAGAGCCTACCATTGCAGTCGACACCCATATTTTTAGAGTGTCTAACCGCACTGGCTTAGCGCCAGGAAAAGATGTCGTTAAAGTAGAAGAGCAGCTCATGAAACGTGTCCCAAAGGAATTTCTGCAGGATGCCCATCATTGGCTTATTCTGCATGGTAGATACACTTGCACGGCTCGCAATCCACACTGTCAAGAATGTATTGTTGAGCCGCTGTGTCGTTTCAAGCAAAAAACTGGAAAAGGGAAAGTGCGTGGCGATCTTTAACCCAACTCGCGAAGAAGTGCGGCGCTTTTTCTGTGATACCTGGAAAAAGACAACTGAAGGCCATATTCTTGCTCCTATCGAAACAATTGCGGGTGACTGGATGGAACAACACCCCGAATACCATAGCCTGCTTGCAGATCCTGAAGGCGCACTCGCTCAAGATTACACGCCGGAACGAGGAGAAACGAACCCTTTTCTCCATCTCTCAATGCATTTATCGATTAGCGAGCAAATCTCGATCGATCAACCGCCCGGCATTCGACAGGTTGCCGACAGCCTCATTAAGAAATTAGGCACTGCACATGAAGCCCAACATCTGATGATGGAATGCCTAGGACAAGTGATGTGGGAGGCCCAAAGAGAAGGCGCTCAGCTGAGCCCAGAAAAATATCTCGAGGCTTTAAAGCAACTGGTTTGAGCTAGGCGAGCTCAGCGATTGCTGCGCGAATAGCTTTGGGCAACTCCGTAGCCAGTTTCTTGCGCTCAGCAATCACCGCTGGAGAAGCTTCTCTCATTCTTGTTGACCAGGCGGTATTCGGAAAAAAGGCATCGTCTTCGTAACGGGGTATTACGTGCCAATGCAGATGAGGCACTTGATTGCCCAAAGAGGCTAAATTCATTTTGAGGGGCTGCATCGTCTGACGAATGGCATGCTCGACTGCAAAGACAAGATTCATTAAGAGATCGCGCTCGCCATAGGTGAGCTCAGACATCTCACTCATGTGACGATTCCAAATCACTCGACAAAAGCCGGGTAAGTCAGGATCGTGAATCAAAATCACGCGGCAGTCATCACCACGCCAAATCAACTCGCCCTCCTCAGGGCTCAAGACATCTTTACAAAGTACGCAATTGCTCATGGAGTGAATGTAAACGAAAACGGCATCTAAGTCACCCTTATGAGATGAATTAGATGCCGGTATTGCTGAGAAATTCCGCTTAGTGGAACTGCTCTTCTTCGGTAGAGCCTGTTAATGCAGTTACGGAAGACTTACCACCCTGAATCACGGTTGTGACGTCATCAAAGTAACCTGTGCCAACTTCTTGCTGATGCGAAACGAAGGTATAGCCACGATCACGAGCAGCAAATTCTGGCTCTTGCACTTTCTCAACATAGGCAGTCATACCGCGCTGAGCGTAGTCTTGCGCCAAGTCGAACATGTTGTACCACATGGAGTGAATACCAGCCAAAGTGATGAACTGATATTTGTAACCCATTGCACCCAATTCACGCTGGAACTTCGCGATCGTTGCATCATCCAAATTCTTCTTCCAGTTAAAGGAAGGAGAACAGTTGTACGCCAACATCTTGCCTGGGAACTTAGTCCGAATCGCTTCAGCAAATTTTCTAGCAAAGTCTAGGTCAGGAGTGCCTGTTTCACACCAAACCATATCCGCGTAGGCTGCGTAAGCTAAGCCACGTGAGATTGCTTGATCCAGACCTTTACGGGTTTTATAGAACCCTTCAGGGGTGCGCTCACCCGTGAGGAATGGCTTATCGTTCTCATCGTAATCAGAGGTCAATAAGTCAGCAGCTTCAGCATCGGTACGAGCCAAGATGATGGTGGGAACGCCCATCACATCTGCAGCCAAACGGGCCGAGATTAATTTCTGAACCGATTCAGAGGTAGGTAACAAAACCTTGCCACCCAAGTGGCCGCACTTCTTAACAGAAGACAGTTGATCCTCAAAATGGACACCTGCTGCACCTTGCTTGATTAAGGCTTTACTTAATTCAAAAGCATTTAATACGCCACCAAAACCAGCCTCAGCATCGGCAACAATAGGTGCAAAGTAGTCGATATACCCAGCATCACCAGGATTAATTCCCTTAGCCCACTGAATTTCATCAGCACGCTGGAACGAGTTGTTGATGCGCTCAACCATCTTTGGAACAGAATCAACTGGATACAAGGATTGATCTGGATACATTGCAGCATAAGAGTTACCGTCAGCAGCTACTTGCCAACCAGATAAGTAAATCGCCTGAATACCTGCTTTCACTTGTTGCATTGCTTGGCCGCCTGTTAGCGCTCCAAGACAATTCACATACGCTTCGTTATTCACCAGGTTCCACAACTTCTCGGCACCAGTTTTGGCCAAGGTGTGTTCAATCTTCAAAGATCCCCGTAAACGAACCACATCTTCCGCGGTATACCCACGCTTGATGCCATGCCATCTTGGATTGGTATCCCAGTCTTTTTGAATTGCAGCAATATCAGCTTTGCGATCGGTCATGCTCTTCTCCCTAAGAAAAATAAAACTTCAATGATTGAGACCATCAGAACTGGTAATTCAAGTCTTATGTCTTATATAAGAGTTTAGGCTTCTAGGGAAAGCGCGCAAGACTTTTTAGATCAATTTATCAAGTTATTTAATTCAATATTTTCAATAGCTTAGATTCTATATTTCGTATTGTGGAACAGTGAATCAGCAATTGAAATATCAACTAGCCCTCATTGCTGCAGTGCATTTTATGGGTAGAAATGTCATTTCATATGATGAAATAAAAACCCGGTAGTGCTTCAGAGCAAAACCGGGTTCTCGGAAGACGCAGAGCTACTGACTAATGCACTTGGCGGGTAAAGCTAAACTCCCCCTGCTTATCGATATCTACAGGCACAACATCTTTTGGCCCGAACTTGCCTTCGAGAATCATCTTCGATACGGGATTTTCAATATGTTGTTGAATAGCCCGCTTGAGTGGTCTAGCACCAAACACAGGATCAAAGCCAACTTCAGCAATCTTATCGAGTGCTGCATCACTGACTTCAAGCTGCATATCCACTTTGGCCAAGCGATCCGACAAATTCTTGAGCAAGATCTTGGCAATATTGGCAATATTCTTCTTATCCAAACCATGGAAGACCACAATCTCGTCAATCCGGTTCAAGAACTCAGGGCGGAAATGATTCTTCAACTCACCAAACACAGCCTCTTTCACTTCAGACTGTTTCTTATCAACCATCGACTGAATGAGATGTGAACCAATATTGCTGGTCATCACAATCACCGTATTCTTAAAATCAACAGTGCGTCCTTGACCATCCGTTAAGCGGCCATCATCCAATACTTGTAAGAGTACATTGAATACATCAGGATGGGCTTTTTCAATCTCATCAAACAAGATGACGCTATAAGGATGACGACGGACTTGTTCAGTTAAATAACCACCCTCTTCGTAGCCAACATAACCTGGGGGCGCGCCAATTAAGCGAGCCACGCTATGTTTCTCCATAAACTCACTCATGTCGATCCGAATTAAATGCTCTTCGCTATCGAATAAGAATCCCGCTAAGGCTTTACATAACTCAGTCTTACCAACACCCGTAGGTCCAAGGAATAGGAAAGAGCCGTATGGTCGATTCTCCTCAGCTAAGCCTGCACGAGAGCGACGGATTGCATCAGATACGGCCCGAATGGCCTCATCCTGTCCAACCACACGCTTATGCAAGAGCTCTTCCATCTTCAGTAGTTTGTCGCGCTCACCTTGCATCATTTTGGATACAGGGATACCAGTGGCGCGTGAGACCACTTCAGCAATTTCCTCTGCGCCGACTTGGGTGCGCAAAAGCTTATTCTTCACCACACCATCTTTACCGCCTTTAGCTTCTGCTGCCGCAGCTGACTTGAGCTTAGCCTCCAACTCGGGTAATTTTCCGTACTGCAACTCGGCCACCTTTTCTAACTTGCCCTCACGCTGATACTTCACAATTTCTGCTTTAATTTTCTCAATCTCTTCTTTGACATTGGCAGTACCGAGTACAGCACTCTTCTCAGCTTTCCAAATTTCCTCTAGATCAGCGTACTCGGCACCCAAGCGCTGAATCTCTTCCTCAATCAGGGCTAGACGTTTTTGAGAGGCCTCATCCTTTTCTTTTTTAACCGCCTCACGCTCAATCTTGAGTTGAATCAGACGACGATCTAATTTATCCATCACTTCGGGCTTGGAATCAATTTCCATTCGAATGCGTGAGCCCGCCTCATCAATCAAATCAATCGCTTTATCGGGCAAGAAGCGATCCGTAATGTAACGATGCGATAACTCAGCCGCTGCCACGATAGCAGGATCGGTAATCTCAATTCCATGATGGAGTTCATAGCGCTCTTGCAAGCCACGCAAAATCGCAATGGTTGCCTCAACACTGGGCTCTTCGACCATCACTTTTTGGAAGCGGCGTTCTAGGGCAGGATCTTTTTCAATGTACTTACGGTATTCATCTAAAGTCGTCGCACCAATACAATGCAACTCGCCGCGCGCTAGGGCAGGCTTAAGCATATTGCCGGCATCCATGGCGCCATCACCCTTACCAGCGCCCACCATCGTATGGATTTCATCAATAAAGATGATGGTTCGACCTTCGTCTTTGGCAACATCGCTCAATACGGCCTTGAGGCGCTCCTCAAACTCGCCACGATATTTAGCACCCGCCAAGAGCAAAGCCATATCCAAGACCAGTACACGTTTGTCTTTGAGTGTCTCTGGCACTTCACCATTGACGATGCGCTGAGCCAAGCCTTCGACAATCGCTGTCTTACCAACACCGGGCTCACCAATAAGAACCGGATTATTCTTGCCACGCCGTTGCAGAATCTGTATCGTGCGACGAATCTCATCATCACGCCCAATCACAGGGTCTAGCTTACCTAAACGCGCACGCTCAGTTAAGTCAACAGTATATTTTTTTAAGGCCTCGCGCTGACCTTCAGCATCTGCACTATTCACTGATTCCCCTCCGCGCACTAATTCAATAGCCGCCTCTAATGATTTCCGATTTAAGCCATTCTCACGTGCGACTTTGCCGAGTTCGCCTTTGTCATCTGCGACCACTAATAGAAAAAGTTCACCAGCGATAAATTGATCACCGCGTTTGGTCGCCTCTTTCTCAGTCAGATTGAGCATATTGCTTAAATCGCGCCCAACTTGAACTTCTCCGCTAGTTCCCTGTACCTCTGGCAAGTTGCTAATGAGCTTATCTAGCGCCTTTTCTAAACCAGGAACATTGACACCCGCACGACTTAACAGACTCTTAGCGCCACCATCGGAATCACGCAACATGGCTAATAAAAGATGGGCTGGTTCGATGTATTGATTGTCTTTAGCTAAAGCTAAACTCTGAGCCTCACTTAAGGCCTCTTGAAATTTGGTGGTTAGTTTCTCTATTCGCATTTTTTGATCTCGGTTTAAAACTCAGCTTAAATCTGAAAACAGTGATGAGTTCCTTAGAACTCTTTTCTATCTATAGAATATAAGGACTATATGACATATTTCAAGGCCTGCAAGGCCGCCTAAACCCTGATTTTTACTGCTTAATGTCTTGGCTAGTCTACCTACTGGAATGCGCTGATGGCACTTACTATGCTGGCATTACCAATCGCCTAGATCATCGCCTAGAGGCTCATAACTCAGGGGATGGGGCTCGCTACACGAGATCTCGAAGACCTGTCATCCTTTTGGCAACTCAAGAGCACCCCGATCGATCTGAGGCGTCTAAAGCTGAGGCCAAACTAAAGCGCCTACCAAGAGCGCAAAAACTGGCTTTTTTTGAATAAGGTTCAGTTGAGCTGAAAAGCCTACTGAAATTATTTGGCCTGATAGTCCAGCGCCACTGCTTCGGCAACCTTAATGCCATCTATTCCTGCCGACATAATTCCGCCTGCATAACCTGCGCCCTCTCCTGCTGGATAAATGCCTTTGATATTCATGCTTTGATAGTTTGTGCCACGGGTAATTCTCAAGGGCGAAGAGGTGCGCGTTTCGACCCCGGTCAGGACGGCGTCTTTAAATGAGAAACCAGGGATCTGTTTTTCAAAAGCCGGAATCGCTTCCCGAATTGCTTCAATACAGTAATCGGGCAAACTACTGGCAAGATCAGTGAGATGAACGCCTGGCTTATAAGAAGGCAGCACACTAGCAAATTCCGTTGAAGCTTTGCCCACTAAGAAGTCACCAACGAGCTGTCCAGGAGCCTCATAAGTCGACCCACCCAACTCATAAGCCTTTGACTCCAGAGCACGTTGAAATTCGATGCCAGCCATTGGTCCGCCAGGATAATCGTCGGGCGTAATACCCACCACGATACCGGCGTTAGCATTGCGCTCATTGCGTGAGTATTGACTCATGCCATTCGTTACAACACGATTCGGCTCTGAGGTGGCTGCGACGACTGTGCCTCCAGGGCACATGCAAAAACTATAGACTGAGCGGCCATTTTTAGCGTGATGCACTAATTTATAGTCTGCAGCACCAATCAAGGGATTGCCTGCATGAGGACCTAGACGCGCTTTATCAATTAAGGATTGGGGATGCTCAATGCGCAAGCCCACTGAAAAAGGCTTAGCCTCCATATAGACGCCGGCATCATGCAGGGCCTGAAAAGTATCGCGCGCGCTATGCCCTAAGGCCAGCACCACATGCGAAGCCGGTAAATCGGGTTGCCCTTCAATCTTGACTGCCTGAATTTGATCATGAGCAATTTCAAAACCGTTGACCTTTTGTCCGAATCGTATCTCTCCACCTAACTCAATAATCTCCTGACGCATTTTTTCAACTACACCGACCAAACGGAAGGTGCCGATATGCGGTTTGGCAACATACAGAATTTCTGCGGGAGCGCCTGCCTTCACAAACTCATTGAGTACTTTGCGTCCATAAAATTTGGGATCTTTTACTTGAGTCCATAATTTTCCATCTGAGAAAGTACCCGCACCCCCTTCGCCAAATTGCACATTGGACTCAGGATTGAGGATCTTCTTGCGCCATAAACCCCAAGTATCTTGCGTACGCTCTCGAACAGGCTTGCCGCGCTCCAAAACGATTGGCTTGAATCCCATTTGTGCCAAGACGAGCGCTGCAAAGATTCCGCAAGGTCCAAAGCCAATCACAACGGGGCGATCTGCTGGTTTTGCTTGGGCTGCATTGCTCACAAAGTGATAACGAGTATCTGGCGAGACTCTCACGTGCTGATCGCCTGAAAACTTCTGCAAGACTTTCTCTTCATTCTTGACGGAGATATCAACGGTGTAGATCAATGACAAGGCCACATTTTTACGGGCGTCATAACTTCGCTTAAATACCGAGAAATTGACTAAGTCTTTTGACTCCAAATGAAGCCGCTTGATGATTGCTAGCTCAAGGGCTTCTGGAGTATGGTCAATCGGTAAACGAAGTTCAGTCAGGCGAATCATGGAGCTAGGATACACATTCATTGGTGGGGATTTGACCCAATCATAGTGGACACGGCACTTCAAGGCGATAATACGGTATGGCTCTTCGCGCAACTATTCACAAAGCTGACCTTCACGTCTCCGATTCTGACCGCCACTACTATGGCAGTCACTCCCTCACAATTGCCAAGCACCCCTCGGAGACCGAGGAGCGGATGATGGTTCGCATTCTGGCCTTCGCACTGCAAGCCCAGGAGAATCTGACTTTTACTAAGGGTCTTAGCGATACCGATGAACCTGATCTCTGGGTCAAGGACTTAACCGATGCCATCCAACTTTGGATCGAAATCGGACAACCCGATGAGCGGCGCATTTTGAAGGCATGCGGCAGATCAGATCAGGTGATCGTGTATTGCTATGGCGGGCATACCAGCAAAATCTGGTGGGACGGTATCAGCAACAAGCTGACTCGTGCCAAAAATTTAGCAGTGATATCCATTCCGGCTGAGCAAGCCAAGCAACTCAATGACATCGTCGAACGCAGCATGGTTCTGCACATCAATATTCAAGATGGTGAAGTTTATATTTCCTCAGAGCAAGGGCAAGTGACAATTACTCCAGAGGTATGGCGTTCTGCGCAATGAGCAAATCCGTCATTTTAGATACCAACGTTTTGCTAGACCTCTTTGTCTTTCATGATGTCAAGGCACTTCATCTCAAAGCAGCCCTATTGGATAAAAAGGTGACTAGCTACGCTAACCAGCAAACCTTAGATGAGTTTGCAGATGTGATTGCCAGACCGCTATTTGCTTTAGATGCAGTAACTCAATCATCCATCCTGACTCAATGGCAAGGCATTGCCCTCAGGATGAATGATGCGCAGATCCAAAAAGCACTCTGGCTGTGCCAAGACCCTGATGATCAGGTGTTTTTAGATCTCGCCTATAGCCTAAGACCATGCATTTTATTGAGCAAGGATCTTGAGTTACTCAAAATTGCCCCTCGGGCAGCCAAAGAGGATATATTGATTACTAGCGATTACACAGCCTGGAATTAAGCTCTTGATGAATACCAACTCTTGTTTCTCACCGGATGACGGACTATTTAAGCCTGGTGATTTCTTAAAGCACCTCAAGTCTGGCGGTTTTTATCGGGTAGTGATGCTAGCCAATATAGAAGCCACACTCCAACCTGCCTATGTTTATGAGTCCTTACGAAATCAGAGCTTTTGGATTCGACCTCAAGCAGAAATGGAAGATGGACGGTTTGTCGTGATTTCTGAGAAAGAAATGAAATGAGCGAAGAGCGGATTACTAATCTTGAAATCAAGCTGAGTTTTGCCGAGGATCTAATTGAGAAACTCAATCATCGGGTTTATGAGCAACAGCAACAAATTGAGTTTTTATACCGTGAACTGAAATCACTCAAAGAACAGGGTGGCTCAAATAACACCCCCGGCAGCAATCTTCGCGATGAAATCCCGCCCCACTACTAATCAACTAGTACTATAGTTATCAATATTCATCACAGGGGGTCGTCATGAATCTAATGCCATTTTTAATCCAGTGGGGCTTAACCTCTCTTTCACTATGGGTTGCTAGTTATATTTTTTCTGGGCTTCGTTTTGCTGATGGCGGGTCCCTGCTGATTGCTGCGCTCTTATTGGGTTTTGCGAATGCGATTGTGAAACCCCTATTGATCCTCTTTACGCTGCCACTCACGGTGTTAACGATGGGTCTCTTTTTACTGGTGATCAATGCCCTAGTGTTGATGTTGGTGTCCTCCATTGTTAGTGGGTTCACCATCTCCAGCTTCTGGACAGCTTTCTTCGCCAGTATCTTTATTTCGCTCTTTAGCTTGTTTGTTAGCGGAATGATTCTCTAAGCGGGCTTCCCGCTAAGCTTGCTATTGGGTAATTTCATCCCACGGATGAAAAGCGGTTTTGCAAGGATCGGTTTTGGTGGCAATGGATTTAGCATTCTCCGCCAAGATCGAGGCTCCACCCGTTAAGAAGCCTAGACCCACTAATGCAGCGCTATTTAAGACCCCAGTCTTGTTTACTCCTAAACCTGGGTGCTCTAGCGTTCCTTGAATTTTCACCATCCCCCCTAAGTTCACACCGGTAGTCAAGCCTGATTTTTCCTTAGGATGAATGTCCAGATTAATGGCTTCATTATTCAGATTTAATGTGCCAGCGAGGATGATATCCAAGCGATCAGTCCTAAAACCAATGGAGTCTGCAATATTTACTAGCCCATCTTGAACCGGTAAATAGGCTACTGCGCATTCCAAAACGCTCTGGTCAAACTGCTTACGCATGGGATTGACTGCATCTAGCAGACTCACTATGAAATCACCGCCTGCATTGAGGAAATTCTTCGCAATACGGGCCGGTCCAATCGTGATTTGCGCGCGCCCAGTTGCACGACCGGCAATCTGATGCAAACTGTTTCCAGAACTCAGAATATTGATAGCAAAGCGGGTATCACCACCACTGACCTTAGAGTTAGGATTGCCCGCCGAAATCAATTGCTCCAGGGTAAAACCACTTCCCTCACCCTGAATCCGAAGCTGTGGATTATTTGAATGGATTTGAGCAAGATGAATCGCAGTTTTGGCATGGCCACCCCCCCAATCAAAATGCAAATCAGATAAATCTATTTGCTCGCCCTTGAAAACGACTTTACCTTTTACATTCTGCAAACTGGCAAGACTAGGAAGCCCCAGTTTGGCAATATCAATCTGAATGCTGCCTTGAGCTGAAGGCAGCTGACTAAAAGGTAAAGGGGTATCGCTGAAGAAATAGGCAGACTTTGTTTTTGAGCCTGAACTCGCCTGCCCTGCTGGAGCCACTCCTGAAGCTGCTAAAGCTGCACCCCCAGCCAGTGGCGCTAAATCAAAGGCTTTGGATTTCAGCTTCAGATCCCACTGCGCTTCATGACCCGGTTGCTTATCAATATTGCCT
>Ga0364867_10260_pt1 | contig 33375 bp, 29 predicted proteins | sample ExccelAu500001D4_3_FD_206915 | JGI IMG/M metagenome (GOLD analysis project Ga0364867, IMG submission 206915) | Enriched cells from Trout Bog Lake Hypolimnion, Wisconsin, USA - BchlTB.Aug13.5000.01.D4 | ecosystem: Environmental > Aquatic > Freshwater > Lake > Hypolimnion/Profundal zone | place... | reverse complement strand
GCAGGTGGTTTTGAAGAAGTTTTGCGTGGCATCCGTTATTCAAATATCATAAAAAAAGAATCAACAGCATATAGGAAAAAGGCCAACAGCATCTTTACGGAAACAAACTATTTTGTGCTATTTGTGGGGTTACAGGTATTACCAAACGTGTTTAAGTCAAGTTATCTGATTAATTCCGATAGGGCGAGGTAATGAAATTAAGAGCAATTCGCTAAAACTTGGCGTATAGTTAACTCACCCCGTCGACGCTTCGCTGGACGGGGTGAGTTAACTCGTCGATGTGCATATCACAAAGGCATCGTTGCTGTTACACCTCTTGCAAAACCATCCCTCTCCTTTCCCGGTTATAAATTTTTATCCATTTAAAAAAGCCAAAAAAAGCAATCACAAACAAAAACAGGGTGAGGGCGGCAAACATCGCCAGGTTTTTATAAAACAATAGCGGGATGGCAAACAGGTTCGAGATATTTAAAAACACCCAGTTTTCTATTTTGCGCCGGGCAAGCAGCCACATACCCGCCCATGCCGTCGATGATACCAGCGCATCCCAAACCGGAACAGTAGATGGCGTGCAATATTTAAGCAACACGTACAAAACAGCCCAGCCACCCAGTGAAATTGCTGCGCTTACCAGCCATTCGTCGCGGTTAGACCATGCGATTTTTACTTCGTTTTGCTGCTGTTTTTTGGCCCAGTACACCCAACCGTATATGCTCATCACGAGGTAATAAACATTTACTGCCGAGTCAGCGTAAAGCTGTACCCTAAGCAACAAATATATCGCGACCGCGGTTCCGGCAATGCCGGTTGGGTATAGCCAGATATTATCATAGAGCGCGAACATCACTTCGGCAACCCCCAATATAACGGCCAGCCATTCCAAAGCAGTGGTTGCTTTTGCTTGTTCAACGAACAATTGGAGCCAGTGGTGCATCATTAAAACTTCAGGTTTAAACCGAGTAAAAAATTCGCTGGTGCCTGCGGGAAAAAGTAATTATAGTTTACCACTTTGCCGCTTTCAATATCTGGATAGGTGGCGCCGTTCGATTCGTATTTTACGCTGAATATATTATTTACTAACAACGTTATCCCGATATTTTTTACACCAAACGCGCTGAAATTATAGCCCAGCCTTATCGCGTTTAAAAAATAGCCGTTTAGATACCGGTTTGATGTAGGGTCGGATGCTGCATAGCCCGGCGGGTTTTGGTTGGAGGTGTTATCCAGGTATTCCCTGCTCACATATTTGCTGATTAAGGCAAGTTCACTTCCCGGTAAGGGGCGAAAACTAATGGTACTAGATGCCACAAAATCGGGCGAAAAGGCGATGTCTGTTTTTTTGTAAGTATATTCTATGGTAGTGTTATTGTCGTAATCGACCATGTATCCCTGGAAGTTTAACACCTTGTTGCTACTTAAAGCGGCTGTTGCCGACCATGTTAAATCCTGACTTATCTTTAATCTGCCATCAAACTCCAACCCTTCGCGGTAGCTGTTTTTTACATTGCTGCGGTTTTGCGCGCCTACATCGTTTAATTCACCGGTTAATACCAGCTGGTTGTCGTATAGCATATAGTAGGCGTTAATACCGCCGGTAAAAATACCCTGCTGCGTGCGATAACCCAGTTCAAAGTCTTTCATATTTTCGGGCTTGGGCCGACTGTTTGGCGTTGACTGGGTATAGTCATCCCGGTCGGGTTCGTGGTTGCCCACGCCAAAAGACGCGTACACATTATTGTCGGGGTTCAACTGATAAGTTATGCCCGACTTGGGGTTAAAAAAATCGAGTTCCACTTGCTGCTGAACATTTTGCAGTGCATCATTAAACCCGAAAAAGGAATAATAAATATGCCTGTACTGCATATCCGCGAAAAGCGTAACTTTTCCAATTTTGTAATCGGCCTTGCCAAAAACATTGAAGTCTTTTTTGTCGGCATCATCCCGCTCATACTGGTAGCCAGGCGGAATATCGGTACTCTGTTGAGTCCATTGAATATTGTCGTAATGTGCGCCCTGGTATTCGTTGTAAGCACCCCCTAACCCGATATTCAAATTCTTTTGCGGCACGTATTTGAAATTATAAGTGACGCCGTAAAATTTATTGTTAAGCCATAACTGCCTGGTTAAATCGGTGGTATCAATAAGTTTCCCGCCAACCGTTATCGGGGTTATGCCATAATCGCTTAATGCCTGGGCAGAATGATATTCTTCGTAGTAGCCAAAGCCATGGGTATAATGCAGTGCCCCACTGAACGAAAGCTTGTCAGATATTTTTTGATCGATCAGTAATTGGTAGTGGTCCTGCGTATAGTTGTCTGTTTGATTTTTGTAGAAACTGCCGTTAGGCTCGAGTCCGAGGTCGTTATAGGTACGGTTGCCAGCTCTTAAACTATCTTCGGGTACACCATCCCAGGCCTGGTAGGTATGTTCGGTACCTCCCATCGTGATAAACCGGATGGTGGTGCTTTTGCCATAATAAGCGCCTGTAAAAAAGTAAGATTGCAGGTTCGAAAAGGCACGGTCGATATAACCATCGGAGTAAATCCTCGACAGTCGGCCATCAAAGCTAAATTTATTGTCGAGCAACCCTGTACCTAAATTAATGCTGTTTTTTACTGAGCCATAGGAACCTGCCGAGTTGTTTAATTCCGCGTAAGCAGTATCGATACGGGCAGTGGTTTGTATATTGATACTGGCTCCAAAAGCACCAGCGCCGTTGGTTGAAGTGCCCACACCGCGTTGAATTTGAATATTATCGATTGATGACGCAAAATCGGGCACATCGACAAAATAGGTACCCTGCTCTTCCGAATCGTTATACGGGATGCCATTGATGGTGACGTTTATACGTGTACCGTCCGAGCCTCGAATATGGATACCCGTGTAGCCGATACCCGCGCCAGCATCCGAATTGGTTACCACCGATGGGGTTTGGTCGAGTAAAAAAGGAAGATCCTGACCAAGGTTATTCTTGGCGATGTCCTTTTTGCTTAAATTGGTAAAAGTAGTGGGCGAATTTTTTTCGGCTCGTGTGGCATTGATTGTTACTGCTCCGGTTAACATGGTAACTGAAGCCAGCGAAAAGTTGTTAACGACAGATATTTTTACCAAAACATTTTTTGTAATTGCCTGATAGCCAATGTACGATACGTTTAAAACATATCTTCCGGCTTTAAGGTTGTCGATTTTGTACCTGCCGAGGGTATCTGATACCACGGTAATTTTTGGATTTGCCACGCTGACAGTTGCGGCGGGCAAAGGCTGGCCGGTTTGTACGTCGGTAATAGTTCCGGAAATGGAAAGCTGAGCCGATGCCATGACAGGCAACAGCAAGGCGGATAACGCCAGGACTAAATTTTTCATGAATGATTAAAATAAAAATAGTTAAACCATCTCCGCATCAGGGCGAATACGCAGTACACTTAACTTGTTACCTCTCCCTACGCCGGCATTACCCGGATCAGGTGTATGCTGCAGTCATTAGTCAGTGGTCAATAGTCATTGGTTTATTTAAAAACAACAACTTTCAACTCATTGCTCACAACTCACAACAACGGGTTTGATCTCAGCCTGTCTTTCAGTTTGATCGCTCAAAGCAAGGCACCCCTTGAGAATTATTTTGCAAATATAGTTTTTGGATTGGAATAATCAACGATTGTATTTCGGCGATTTGTTTGCGCCTGCCCGTTGGGTATCCAAACGGGCGGCCGTATTTTGCAGGGGCGAATAGCATTCGCCTCCGCCATGTATTGCGGCGGGTATTCCGGCCAGCATATTCATTAGGGCGAATGCTATTCGCCCCTAAATTCACCTTTTTACAGAATTAACCTATTATCCGGCCCCGGAAATATCAATATCGGCTCATATTTACGCGCCTCGTCCATTTCCATATAGGCGTACGACATAATGATAACGATATCCCCCACCTGGGCCAGCCTGGCCGTCGCGCCGTTCAGGCAAATGGTGCCGCTGCCGCGTTCGCCCCTTATTACGTAGGTTTCGAAGCGGGCACCGTTGTTATTGTTTACTATCTGTACTTTTTCGTTGGGGATAATATTAGCGGCATCCAATAAATCTTCATCTATGGTAATGCTTCCAACATAATTCAGTTCGGCCTGGGTTACCCTGGCGCGGTGAATCTTTGATTTTAATATCTCAATGATCATGGGGCAAAGTTATAAATAAATTAATGAGTGGTGAGTAGTGAAAAGTGAGTGGTGAGCAGGCAATTCGTATTTCCTTACCCGCTAATGACCAAGCTCACTACTCACAGCTCTCTATTCACTACTCACCACTGACAATTCACCAAAAACATTTGGATTATAAAACATAAATATCTTATCTTCGTTATTTACCAAGCAAGACTATGTAGGCACTGCCAATATAGTCTTGTTTGTTTTATATATCGTTGCGTCCTTCTTAAAATAGGGAAGGGCGGTTTTTTTTGGCGATCAATTGAATACAATTATAAAATAAATTTGTGCGTTATGGCAGAGGTAACTTATTATACCAAAGAAGGTTTAGATCGAACATTAGCAAAGCTATTGCGGAAGCGCGCGACAAAGGCGACCTATCTGAAAATGCTGAATATGATGCCGCGAAAGAGGCCCAGGGATTACACGAAGCAAAGATTGCCAAAATGGGCGAAATGCTGGCCAATGCCCGGCTGCTGGACGAATCGAAACTGGATACTTCTAAAGTGCTGGCACTGTCTATCGTTAAAATAAAAAACATTAAGAATGGTGCCACCATGAGTTACCAGCTTGTTTCGGAAAACGAAGCAGATCTTAAAGCGGGTAAACTTTCGGTTAGCTCACCCATTGCTAAGGGCCTGTTAGGCAAAAAAGTTGGCGAAAAAACCGAAATTATGGTTCCGGCCGGCAAAATGGAATTCGAAATACTGGAAATATCCAGGTAATTTGTTGATGATATAATTGGGGGAGCGGTTAACAGTTTTTCAGGTCGACCGCTCTCCCAATCAACTTATACGACTACCCACCCAATCAAGCATCTCCCATGACCATCTTCTCCAAAATAGTTTCCGGCGATATACAAGCCTACAAAGTAGCCGAAAGCGACGATTTTTTGGCTTTCCTTGATATTAACCCCCTAACCGAAGGGCATTTATTGGTGATACCAAAAAAGGAAGTGGATTACCTGTTCGATCTGGATGATGAAACTTACCTCGAACTTCAAATATTCGCTAAAATCATAGCCATTGGTTTAAAAAAGGCTATCCCTTGTACCAGGATTGGCGTAACGGTAATCGGATTGGATGTACCCCATGCGCATATCCATTTAATCCCCATGAATTCGGTGGCGGACATGAATTTCTCCAGTCCCAAACTAAAATTCAGCCCCGAAGAGTTTAAAGCCACCGCCGAAAAAATAAGGGCCGCTTTGAAAACGGAATAATAGAATTTTCATGAAAACGATCTGCCTTGGCGACTACGAAATAATACTCTTAGTTGAGCATTCTTATACACCACATTCTGCCGACAACGTTAACAAGTACGATTTTGAATACTTTGAGGATAGTAAATGGGCTTGCCCAACTATTATTGGCATAAAAATATATGAAGCCGGTATATTTTTAAAAAGCGCGGTAATTGGCGGTCACGGCGGTGGTACCGGAATTCAGGATACATCGTTGATCCTGGAAATAGATCGGCTCCTGATTTGTTGCTGCGACAGCATATTTTGCCTGTCGACTCCAGATTTGCAGTTACTTTGGAAAACGAAAGCAGACTTTGGTACTTGCTTTGAAATTTTTAAATGGCATGATGACTATGTCGTACATGGAGAGTTAGAAATTACCCGTTTGGGACATGATGGACAAATAATATGGCAGCAAAGTGGTGCCGATATTTTTGTATGTTTGGACTCAACGAGAGACAAATTTTTAGTAACGGATGAATACGTTCTGGCTACCGACTGGGATGGCAGGCGATATAAAATCGATCTCGATGGCAATTCAACTATTCTGACCGGGGAATAATTAATTCGAAACCATCACACCATTTGGCATGCTTGAATTTCTATTCACTCTCCGTCAACTTAAAGGTTGCCAGTAAATTAACCTCCGGGTCAATTTTAATACCAAATGGCCTTTCGCTTACCGGAAAATCTACTTTTGTGTTTTTTTCTTTTACGTTTACCGAATACATCTTATCATTTATTAAAACTTCCAGGGGGAAGTCAAATAAAGTCAACTGCTTTTGCACAATGTTTAATGTTACTACACCATTGGCACCGTATTTCCAGGTGATATTTAACTGTGGGTGCCCTGCCGAATATACCCATTGAAAAAAGAACTGGTTCAAATCCTGGCCGCTGGCCCTTTCCATTACCTTGCGCAGACTGTCGGTATTGGCATTGCCGCCATTAAATTCGGTATAATAATTACGCATGCCTTTCCAAAAATTTTCCTCGCCGAGTTTGCGCCGCAACATGTGCAACACCCAGCTTCCTTTTTGGTAACTATTATAATTTAGCAAAGACAAATAGTCGCCTTTCGCGCTATAGTCGACTATCGGCGTAAACCTTGATTGCTCAAAATTAACAACATTGGTACGATCAAAGGCTAAGCGTTTTTTTAAGCTGTCGGGGCCGTATTTGCTTTCCAGATAAGCGTTTGTCATATAGGTGGCAAAGCCCTCGCTCAGCCACACATTGCTAAAGTCGGTTTCGCTTGCGGCATCGCCAAACCATTGATGCGCAATTTCATGTGCCATGAGTTCTTCAATATCCTTAGTGGTGACCGAGTTTTCAAAATAGAATATGGCACTGGCATTCTCCATGCCTCCAAACTTTGTTTTCGATTGCACATTGGCCAGCTTTTTATAGGCAAATGGTCCAATTTTGTCGATGTAGAAAGGCAAAATTTCTAATGCGTAGCCGTAGCTTTTGAAGCCAGCTATTTTATCTTCGGGGAAAACATAGGTGTACACCGGGATGTCGCCCACCTCGCCGCATTTTTGAATAGCAAAATTAGCCACCCCAATAATCATCAACTTGGTTGATAGTTGCGCGGTTTCCGACCAATGCGTTAGCCTTAAATGGTTTGGCAAAAGTTTTTCTTCTATTTTTAAACCATTGGAGATTACCTGGTAATGATCGGGGGGCGGTAACGACAAATTCAACCGAAGCCTTGTCGCCCGGATAATCGGCGCAGGGCAACCAGTTATGTGCGCGGTTGGGCCAGTTATCGCCAAAAAATGTGCGGTGGTTGTATTTGTTTTTCGAAATAATTAAGCCGTCAGCCGGAACGCCCTTGTAGGATATCACGAAGCTATGAATACTGTTTTCTGTTGCTGGCGCAGCAATGTTCACCACATCGCTATCCTGCGAAAACGCGATATTTTTGCCGGCCTCGGAAATGGCAGATACAGTCATCCCCTTACCCTTGCTGTTTTTCTTAACCAGATTTAATTGAAATAAGCTAACATCTTTCACAAATTTAATGGTGACGATGGCCTGCCCTTTTATGGTGTCGTTTTCGTCATTTAGGCGGATAGAAAAGTTATAGTGTAGAACATCGATGCCGGGCAAAGCAGTTTGCGCTTTCGCGGAAAGGCATCCGACTAGCAATATAAACGCACAGTATAAACGCGACTTACGCATAATTTTGTTCAATAAGAAGGTTAAATATAAGATTATGCTCCGACAACAAAAAAGGTATGACCATCGTTTATTTAATTCAAGTTTATTGTCATCGCTAGCGTAGCGTGGCAATCGCGAACTATGCCTCACCGCCATGCGTATTCATCTTGCATCGTTCACGATTGCTTCGGTGGCCGCCTACACAACCCCGATGTGCACCTCGATGACAAACTGATTTTCTGTCATTTCACCTGCCGAATTTCCTTAATTTTACCACTCGCGATGAAAATTTATATTGTTTACTATAGTCTAATAATCAGATGGTGGATTTTATTCAAAACGCCTATTAAACATCGGAACGCAATTCCTTCCGAATTTGGCATTCCACCTTCCGACTTCACCTCATTTCCACCTAAAGCTTTTTATCATCAGGTTAACATCCTGTTTTACAAAAGTCAGTACAGGTTGAATTGAATCGAGCCGGGGTTCGGTGTTAAAGTATAACGCCCCCCGTATATAATTCTTGGTACTATCAGTCAAATAAAACTGAACAGACGACGCCGCGTTGCCATCGATGGTATAATAAATACCATAAACCTTGCGGTCGGGATAATGGATGATGCCTTCATCAATTGAGGTTGCCTTAACGGTATGTTTAAAGCTCAGTTTATGGGCATCTTCAATCAATTCGTCAAATTCCTTTTTTGAGTTAATATGTTCGTAGCTTAAATGCAGTGTGCCTTTAAAATCGGGGAACTGCATATTGAGCCAGCATGGTTTTGCCCCCTTGGTTTTATCCGGCTCGATGTAGGCGTATTTTGGATAGGTAAATGTAATGGGGCAACCTGATTCATAGTTTTGATATTCCTTTTTTGGGAAAATTATGCGGAAATACCCCCTTGGTTTTGGCGAATAATCGTGGCCACCATTACAAGCCGAAACAGCAAACGCAATTACCAATACGCCCAGTATTTTTATTATGGATACTTTCCCTTTTCTGTCCAAATTTCCCATGATTTTTCTGCCTGCAATATTAACATTTCATATCCGTTTTTTATAACGGCTCCATGTTCTTCGCCTTTCTTTAAAAATAAGGTTTTTTCGGGATTATAAATCAAATCGTATAATAAATGATCTTCTTCTATACCCTCATAAGGTATCGGCGGACATTCATCCACATTTGGGAAGGTGCCCAGTGGCGTAGTATTAATTATTAACCTGTTGTGTTTGATATAGCGCGATTTTAAGTCGCTGAACAATAGATTGCCGGGCTGCGGTTTACGGGTAACCACCTTGTATTCGATGCCCAGTTTTTCCAACACGCATTTAACGGCTTTCGCGGCACCGCCATCGCCTAATACAAGCGCGTGGTCATGGTAATCTTTAAGCAAGGGCCTCAACGACATCTCAAAGCCATAAATATCGGTATTGTAACCTTCAAGCCTGAAATTATGGCCCACTACACCTACTTCTCCTTCAAAAGCCGCCTCGATTGGGCTCTCGGCTGTAATACGTATGCAATTAACCGCACCAGCTTTTTTAGCATCGCTTTCAATCCAGTCGAGGTATTTGAGTACAGCGATTTTATGGGGCACGGTGACATTGATCCCGCATAAATCAGGGTTTTGCTTCAATAAATCGGGCAGACTGCTTACATTTTCTATCGGGAAAAGCTCATATTTCGAATCTTTGATGCCTTCCTTTTCGAACTTTTCGGTAAAATACTTTTTCGAAAACGAGTGTGACAGCGGGTAACCGATGAGGCCGTATTGTTTCATTTTTGTTGGATATATGATTTGCTATTTACGCAAATAATCATGTTTAAAATAAAAAAAGACTTGGGTAGTTTTAAGAAACTTCGCAAGTCTGGTATATGAGTTATAAAGGAGGTAATTACATCTCCAAAAAATGGTCAAAAGTATCGCTTCTGATACCCAGGCGCAGGGTTTCCAGCGGGATTACATCTGCGGGGGCTATATTGCCAATGTTAACGTTGGCACCAATCAATTTTATAAACCATACTTGCTGGGCTTTTTGTGGGGCTTCCCAAATAATGGTTTCTGAGGGTATTTGGGTTAATATTTCATCAACCAAACCCTGCCTCACCTCCCCCGAATCGCGGTAGATGCCCACATTTCCGCTTTCGCGGGCTTCGGCAATCACCTTCCACGAACCAGCCTCTATTTCGGCTTGCATCAGTTTTATCCATTTGTAGGGCGCGAATATTTTTTGTACGTCCTTCGAGCCAACTTCCGAAATTACGGTAACCTGTTTGGCCAGTTTGCGAATGTATTCGCACTTAACATCGTGTTCAATTTCGATAGATCCGTCGGATACTTCCACATATTCCATTTTATATTTGTCGAGTATGCGGCAGTAATCGTCGTACTGGCCCCTCACAATAAACGCTTCGAACAGCGTACCTCCAAAATATACTGGGATGCCTGCTTCGCGGTAAATGGCCAATTTTTTATCAAGGTTAGGGGTTACAAATGAAGTTGCCCAGCCCAGCTTAACAATATCGGTATAGGAGCCTGCAACTTCTATAAAATCTTCCACCTGGCGTAAACTAAGGCCTTTGTCCATCACCATGGTTATGCCGCTATTCCGTGGTTTTTCAACACGGGGAGGAAGATTATTTATGTGGTAATTCATTGATTATATGTTTTTGTTATAGTTTATAACTAAAAGTACTAACGTGAAACAAAGATGAGAAAAAATGTGCAAATTACAAATGTGAAAATGTGCGGATGAGAAAATGTGTTGATGTGCAAATTACCGATGTGCGAATGTGCAGATGAGAAAATGTTACGATTACAAAGTCCAAATACCTATATCAAATAAGAAATCCGTAGAAAAAACCCTCATTTAAGGCTATTCTACGGATTTATATGTAATTAATTAGGGAATGTAACAATCAAGTTATTTACACATCAGCACATCAAAAATCTGCACATCTACTTAGTATATCTATTAATAATGTCCACAATCACTTTATTGCTTTGTAATTGGGGTAGGTAATCAAACAATATATAGTGTTTATCGGGGTCCGATGTTAGTGCCATTTCCAAGTGGTTCAATGCTTCGTTATATTCGCCTTTGGCAAATAAATAAGCTACCATACGGTAATAAAGCTCTGCCGCTTCCGGGTTGTTTTTTATCGCCTGCGAAATTACTTCAATAGCATGTGAGAGCCGCTGTTGCTCGTACAAAATAGACGAATAATCGAGCCAGGCATCCACATCAATCGGGTTAAGCTCCACCACCTTTTCGTAAGCCTGTTCGGCTTCGTCCATGTGCCCTAATTTATATTCGGCATCAGCTATCGCGAACCAATAATCAGCGTTGGCGATATCAAGGTCAAGGGCTTTTTTGTAAAAGTGCAGGGCCTCAAAATAACGCTCTTCAAAGTCGAGGGTTACGCCTATGCCAAACCAGGCATCGGCCAGCTTAGGGTCCATCTTAACCGACTTTTTATAAAAAGCACGGGCATCGTCCATCTGCTCCAGCTTTTCGTAACACTCGCCAATAGCGCAATAAGTATCGGCATTGGGTTGTTCGTACTCAAAAGTCTGGCGGTACACATCTATGGCCTCCGCATATTTCTCGAGGTTAACCAGCGCGTTTCCTTTATTAAAGTAAGCCGAAGCAAAGCTGTCCTTTATCAGGATGGCGTAGTCGTAAGCGTCAATAGCTTTTTCAAATAAACTAAGCTTAGTGAAAGCGTTGCCCAGGTTATACCAGGCCGCGTAGCTGTACGGCTCATTATCGATATACTGTTCATAAAACACCACGCTTTCCTGCTGGTTATCCATCACATCGTAACAGAAAGCCAGTTCGTAAAGCGCATCCTGATTTTCCATGTTTTGTTTCAAACAAAGTTTCAGGTAGTTTATAGCCGTGTCATAGTCGCCCATGCTTTGGTATACATAAGCAATATGCAATAAAACCTCATCGGTTTCTTCGGCCAGGCCCAGTGCTTTTTCATAATTTTCGAGGGCCTCGCCATAGCGCTCCATACTCTCGTACATATTTCCCCTTATGAGGTAGATGTCCGGGTCCGAAGCTTCGAGCATAGCCGCTTTTTCCAGGGCGGTAAATGCCTCGTCCACATGGTTACCAATCACTAAAAGCTGTGCCTGTTTAATTAAGAAAACTGCCGCGAAAGGATGCTGATTACGCGCGTATTCAGCAACTTGCAGTGCTCTGGGTGGATCGTTCTTTTCGATGTAGTAGTCGATAATGTTCTCAAACGCCTGGGCATCAAAAAAGTACTGGTCTTGATTACGAATCATTTCTTCGTAGCGTTCTACCGAAAACTTTGGATCTTCGGTAAAACCAAATTCAAATTCTTCTTCCATTCAATTTTGTTTCAGAACATATACTCAGTGAGAGCCTTCAAAATCGCTTTTTCAGCTTAAACTGAGTTTAAATTACAAGTAATATACAATCTTAACGCAAATTAGTTATCAACATACACACATTCTTAACACTCGCAAATACAATGCCTTGATTATTAACGCAAATGATTTTACTGGCAAAGGACGAGTTGATAATAAATTGCCTTAAAGATTTTACCTTTGGCAAAAGTAATAATAATGGACTTTAATATTTCAGAAATTATCAATCGTTTACATATAAACGATATTAACGAGGCTTATAGCACCGGAAACGCCTGGGGTAGCAGTTCCCGCGCGGCTATAAAAGATATTTTGTCTCCGGTCGACGGAAAAAAAATCGCATCAGTAAAAATCGCCACAGCTGATAACTATAACCACGTTGTTGAAACGGCAGCGCGTGCTTTTAAAACCTGGCGGACCATCCCTTCCCCAAAACGTGGAGAAATAGTAAGGGAAATTGGGGAAGCACTGCGTCAAAACAAAGAAGACCTGGGTAAATTAGTTTCGTACGAAATGGGCAAAAGCCTGCAGGAAGGTTATGGTGAGGTGCAGGAAATGATTGATATTGCCGATTTTGCCGTGGGGTTAAGCCGACAGCTCTATGGCTTAACCATGCACTCAGAACGCCCCCTGCACCGCATGTACGAGCAATATCACCCATTGGGTATCGTGGGTATTATTTCGGCATTCAACTTCCCGGTGGCTGTTTGGAGCTGGAATGCCATGCTGGCCTGGGTTTGCGGCGATGTATGTATCTGGAAACCTTCCGAAAAAACACCGCTTACGGCTATCGCCTGTCAGCATATCGCGCAAGCGGTTTTTAAAAAGCATAACATTGACGAGGGTGTATCGTGTCTGGTTTTGGGCGACAGGGAAGTCGGGGAACTAATAGCCAATGATAATCGTATACCTCTTGTATCGGCAACCGGCTCAACCCGTATGGGGAAAGCGGTGAGCACTGCGGTAGGCGCGAGACTCGGGAAAAGTTTATTGGAGTTGGGCGGCAACAACGCCATCATCATTACCGAAAATGCCGATTTGGATATGGCCCTGATCGGTGCGGTTTTTGGCGCGGTGGGTACCGCGGGGCAACGTTGTACCAGCACGCGTAGGCTAATCATCCACGAAAGTGTTTATGAAGCCTTTAAACAAAAATTAGTAAACGCTTACGCGCAGATACGCATTGGCAACCCACTGGATGAACACAACCACATGGGGCCACTGATTGATGAGAGTGCTGTGAACCTATACCTCGATACGATTAAGAAATGCAAAGCCGAGGGTGGCAACTTTGTTGTTGAAGGCGGTAAATTAACAGGAGAAGAGTATTTATCGGGCTGTTATGTAAAACCTTGCGTGGCCGAAGTAGAAAACAATTACAAAATTGTACAACATGAAACTTTTGCCCCTATATTGTACCTCATAAAATATAAAGAGCTGGAAGAAGCTATCGCGCTTCAAAATGGGGTGCCGCAGGGCTTATCGTCGGCAATTATGACGGGGAATTTAAGAGAGGCTGAGCTGTTTCTTTCCTTCGCGGGATCTGATTGTGGCATTGCAAACGTAAATATAGGCACCTCTGGGGCAGAAATTGGCGGGGCCTTTGGCGGCGAAAAGGAGACCGGCGGCGGGCGCGAATCGGGCTCGGATGCCTGGAAAGTTTATATGCGGAGACAAACAAATACTATTAACTATTCAAAAACGTTGCCATTGGCACAAGGAATTAAATTTGATATAAGCCCCCTCTAAATCTCCCCTTCCGGGGAGGATTTAGGAGGGGCTGCACACTAACTACTAAACACTACATGTACCATTTACACAAGCATGCCTTAGGCTCCGTTTTATTTGGAGCGTTGTTCATCAGTTTAAACGCACCGGCGCAGGATATATCGAAATCAGAGCCAGATCCTCCCAAAAACTGGCACCAGCTGGATTTGAAAGTCGACAGTTTTTATGGTGTAAGCCTAAACCAGGCGTACCTGTTTTTAAGGGGCAAAAAAAGTAAAACGGTTGTTGTTACCACCATCGACAGTGGTATTGATACGCTGCAAAAAGACCTCATTAGCGTGTTATGGGTAAATAAAAAAGAAATCCCGGGAAACGGCATCGACAACGATCATAATGGTTATGTGGATGATGTGCATGGCTGGGATTTTTTAGGCGGCAAAGGAGGCAATGTAGATTACACCGAAACAGTAGAAGAAGTTCGGCAATATTATAAGCTGAAAGATAAATATGCATCGGTAACCACCGCGCCTGCCGGGCAGGAAAAGGAGTTCGCTTTTTGGCAGAACGTAAAAACTGTTTACGATTCAACCATAAGCAAAGATCAGAAAGACATAAAAGAGCTTTCGATGGAACTGAATATACTGACGCAAACCAATGATTATTTAAAGCGGGAACTTAAGTTACAATCAGATCAAACTTTCTCTAAGGCCGACCTTGATAAACTAACCACATCCAATGATACGGTGAACGAAAGCAAAACGGTATGGGAATCGGTATTTGCGCAAATTAGCGCTACCAAAACCAGTGCAAGCATCCTTAAAGATATTACTGAAGCTTACACCAAGGTTAACAACGACCTGAACCCCGATTTGGAAGCCCGCGCGAAAATAGTAGGCGATGACCCTGACGTACGGGATGGTAAAGTGTATGGTAATAATATTCTTAAGCTACCCGACGCATCGCATGGAACCGGGGTTGCGGGTTTAATTGGAGCGGTTCGGAATAATAATTACGGTATTGATGGTATAGCCGATAACGTAAGGATAATGTCGGTAAAGGCTGTCCCTAACGGTGATGAATACGATAAAGATATTGCTAATGCCATTCACTATGCCGTGGATAATGGTGCCAAGGTTATCAACATGAGCTTTGGTAAAAAAATATCACCTCATAAAGACTGGGTCGACGAAGCATTTAAATACGCGGCAAAAAAAGATGTTTTGCTGGTACTTGCGGCCGGGAATGAAAGTCAGGATGTTGACAAAATTCCATCCTATCCAAACGGCAACTATCTGGATAGCACAACCACCGATAATTTAATCGATGTTGGGGCCTCGGGCCCTAAATTGGGAAAAAATTTGGCCGCCGATTTTTCCAATTACGGCAAAAAAAATGTAGACATTTTTGCGCCTGGCGTAAAAGTCACCTCGATTGATGCTGATGCCGAATTTAATACCGAAGACGGAACAAGCTTTTCGGCACCTATTGTTTCAGGTATTGCCGCGCTTATTTTAGAATACTATCCAAATTTAAGCGCCAAACAAGTGAAAGAAGCTATTTTAGAAAGTGCCACACCACTGCAAGGGACAATGGTTATAAAACCTGGCAGCAAAGACGAATTGGTTGACTTTGCCAGCCTTTCAAGAACTGGCGGCATCGTAAATGCCTATAAAGCCCTGCTCATTGCTTCAAAAATGAGGGGGGAAAGAAGGTAGTTGAAGTCGGAGGTCTGAAGTCGGAGGTCCGAAATTGGCTCTTGGCTATCCTCTTCTGACCTCCGCCTTCGGACCTCCGACCTCAGCTTTCGGACTTATTCCGCAGAAGTAAACTTCAAACAAACCGGATTACCAATTTGCAGGCTGCTGCCGGTTAGCCTAAGCGTTCCGGTGTTTTTGTCGATCCAGTAAACCAAAATATTGTCGCTGCTTTGATTGGCTACCAATAAAAATTTGCCGGTCGGGTCAATGGCGAAATCACGGGGGTTTTTACCCAGGCTGCTTACTTGCTGAATTTTGGTAAGCGCACCTGTTTCCGGGTCTATCGAAAATACTGTTATTTCGTTTGTTTCTAACCTGTTTGAGGCATATAAAAACCGGCCATCGGGCGATATTTTGATTGCCGCGGCAGCGGTTTGGCCTTTAAAGCCATCATGAAGTAAGGTGATGGATTGTTTTTCTTTCAGTTTCCCATTGCTGTAATCATAAACATTTACCGCCGACCCCATTTCTGTGGCGAGGTAAACATGTTTCTTATCTAACGAAAATACGATGTGCCTCGGGCCGAACCCACCTTTTACACTCACAAACGCCGGCGATGCCGCGCTCAATGGCTGCGGATTAGAAGGACGGTAGCGTTCGATATTTATTTTATCGGTACCCAAATCGGTATATAACAAATATTTTTCATCGGGAGATAGCATCGCGATATGCACATGCGGGGCTTTTTGCCTTGCTGTGTCCGGGCCATGGCCCTCATCTGCTATTAACTGCGATAATGGGCTCAATGATCCATCTGCTCCCAACGGTAAAACCGCTAAGCTTCCGCTTGAATAATTGGCTACAAACACATTTTTTTGTGCCTTATCAATACTGATATAACAAGGATCGGCACCGCCCGAAGATTGTTTATTTATAAAATCGAGTTTGCCTAAGCGGGCATCAAAAGTAAATGAACTTACTTCGCCATTTTTACCGGTTTCGTTAACCGCATATACCAGCTTGTTATTGGGGGCAACACACAAATACGATGGGTTTTTCACATCATCAATTTCATTCAGGTAGGCCAGTTTGCCAGTTTCGGTATAAAAACGGTAAACATAAATTCCCTTGCTGCTGCCGCTGGTGTAAGTTCCTATAAGTAAGTCGTAAGTAGTTGGGGCTGTTTTTTTATGCTGCGCATAAGTAAGTACCGGCAATAACGCCGAAATAATAAGCAATAGTTTTTTCATGGCTCGATGAATTTGTTATAATCGGGCACAAGATAATAATTATTAGGTGAGTTGTGAGTGACGAGTTGTGAATGGTTTACTGCTACGCCTATACCTAAGCCAAAATCTCCTCATTAACATAGGGGGGACGTTCGGCTAACTAAAAAAAAAGTAAAAGGCCAGAGCAGAAAAAGAAAAGCCGAAAGTTGTTTGCTACAATTTAACAAACAACTTTCGGCTTTGACCTTTCACCTTTATCCTTTCGACTAAATCAGGTGTTTCAACTGTATAACTTCGCTTTCTTCGAGATAGCGCCAGCGACCACGCGGGAGGTCTTTTTTGGTAAGATTCGCGTATATTGCCCGGTCGAGCTTAACCACTTCGTAACCTAAATGTTCGAATATTCGGCGTACAATGCGGTTTTTCCCGCTGTGTATTTGTATGCCGATCTCTCTTTTCGAGCCACCAGCTACATACGAAACAGAATCGGGTTTTATCAAACCGTCTTCCAGCTCCAGGCCGTAGGTGATTTTATTTAAGTCGCCCTGGGTTAAGCTTTTATTCAGCTCGACCTGGTATAATTTTACAATATTGTTTTTTGGGTGCGAAAGTTTGTCGGCAAGGTCGCCATCATTTGTCATGAGCAGCAGGCCGGTCGTATTGCGGTCTAAACGACCTATAGGATATATACGTTCTTTACTGGCTTTTTCTACCAGAGCCATCACTGTGCGGCGTTCCTGAGGGTCTTCTGTAGTGGTTATATAGTCTTTCGGCTTATTTAACAATACGTAAACCATTTTTTCGCGCTTAAGCAATTCGCCGTTGTAGCGGATCTCGTCTTTTTGCGGGTCTACCTTATGTCCTAATTCTGAGATCACCACACCATTTACCGAAACCACACCTGCGGAAATTAATTCATCGGCCTTACGGCGGGAACAGATTCCGGCATTGGAGATGTAACGGTTAAGACGGATGAGGCCGGTATCTTTACTTTCGACAGCTTTTTTACGGCCACGCAAAGTTTTTACCGGGGCATCCCGATCCCTTGTTATTTTATCGTAGGTTGGTTTTGAACGTTCAGGGCGCTCGGTGCTAAAGTCTCTTTCGCCTTCCTTTTTCCGGAAGCTGCTGCCAGTTTTGCGTTCAGGTGCGCTGTCGCCGCCGAAGCTTCTTTTTGGCCTGCCTTCAGCACTGAATGAACCAGTTGAAGACTTGCCTCTTGGTGCGAACGAATCTTTTTCCCCACCAGCGCCGAAGCTTCTTTTTGGTTTTTCGGAATTGAATGACCCTGTTGATGATTTACCCCGGGCGGTAAATGATTTTTTCTCACCTGTCGACGCGCTGCCAAAACTTCTTTTGGGTTTTTCGTCGCCCTCGGTAAACCTGCCCGAATATGGTTTCTTTTTTGTGAATGATTTTTTTTCTCCGGAAGGTGAATCACCGAAGCTTCTTTTTGGGCGGTCATCGTTATCGGCGGGTCTGCCGGTGTACGGTTTATTGCGAGCCGAAAAGCTTCGTTTTTCGCCGGGGCCGCCGCTAAAGCTGCTGGCTGGTTTATCAAAACTATCCGATTTTCCCTGATAGGATTTGTTGCCGGGAGAAGAATATGATTTCTTTTCGCCTGAACGTTCGGAGCTATATTTTCTTTCTGGACGGTTTTTGTCGGTTTGATCAGAACCCTGTGATGAGTTTCCTCTTGAAGAAGTTGATCTTTTTGGCCTGTCATCGGTGTTGGAGGTCCTTGTCGATGATCTGCCGGATCTGTCGTCCCGACTGTTCCGTGGTCTTTTAAATACCATAATTTTTTGATTAGCGCTTTCGCAGCGTGAGGGTCAAAGATAGGGTTTTTGGTTGGTTTTCAGGAATTATTTTCATTTTTTTTATCGGTTCAAAAACGTGGTTTAACCGCTTTTTAAGGCCGTTTTTGAACCAAATTCCGAAACTGTATAATGGGCAAAAAAGGCAAGTGTTTGATAATCTGATTTATATGGTTTACCTTTGCAGTTCATTTTACCAAATGTATAACATATGACGAAAAAAGAAATGACAAAAAAACACTTTATTACGTGCTCCGTATTGTTGGTGATAGTTTTCATTTCAGGGCTAAACATTTATGGTACAAAACCAAAAAAAGCTGTAAAAGCCCACACTCATTTAACAAATTTTCCGTTTAAAAACACAGATTCTACCGAGGAATTTAGCTTCGCTAATGAACCTTTGCCCATCGACGATGCTGGCGTAAACTACAAAATGCAACGTTCGCTTTTAAGGCACAATTACAGGAATGTACATTCAAATATTCTGCACAACAAAGCAGAAAAATTATTCCCGATAATTGAGCCCATTTTAAAAGCTTACGGTATTCCGGACGATTTTAAATACCTTCCTTTAGTTGAGTCGGGTTTTGGCGAAGGCACTTCGTCGAAAGGGGCGAAAGGGCCATGGCAATTTATGCCGGGCACTGCCCGCACCTACGGCCTTAAAGTTGGTCACGGTATTGACGAACGCCTTAGTATCAGTAAATCTACAAAGGCAGCTTGCAAGTACATTAAAGAGCTTTATGTAGAATTTAACAGCTGGACATTAGCCGCTGCCGCCTACAACAACGGCGAAATTAAACTGGCAAAAGCTATTAACAAGCAAAACGAAGACAATTATTTCCGTATGCACTTAAACCGCGAAACCGGCAAATATGTGTACGATGTAATTGCCATGAAGGCGATCATAAGCCAGCCCAGAAAGTATGGTTTTAAAAACTATGTTAAACTGGCACCTGTTGATTTAATGGCTTATAATCAATAGCAACAAAAAATACCTTTACGGAGCACTCTATTGGCCGGTTACTGAAAAGTTGACCGGCCTTTTTTTGCGTACCTTTGCCGTGTTGATTATTGAGTTATTGAATTACTGAATTATTGAATGGAGTTTTTTAATAATTCAATAATTAATTTACCGGGTTGGCTTTTTCAATTCAATAATTCAGTAATTCGATAATTCAAAATTAATCCTATGATAAAACCTATAGATCTTGGCGAACAAAATCAAGTTGAAGTTTTTGGCGCCAGGGTACATAATTTAAAAAATATTGATGTTTCGTTTCCGCGAAACCAACTGGTAGTTATTACCGGATTAAGCGGCAGCGGGAAATCGTCGTTGGCTTTTGATACCATTTACGCAGAAGGACAGCGCCGCTATATGGAAACCTTCTCGGCTTACTCGCGCCAGTTTATGGGTGGTATGGAGCGGCCCGATGTTGATAAAGTTTCGGGTCTCAGCCCTGTTATCGCCATCGAACAAAAAACTACCAGCAAAAACCCGCGTTCTACTGTTGGCACCATAACCGAAATTTACGATTTTATGCGTTTGCTCTATGCACGCACAGGCGAGGCCTACTCTTACGTAAGCGGCGAAAAAATGGAGCGCATGACCGAGGATCAAATTTTAAAAACCATTTACGAAAAATTTGACGGCGAGCCGGTAAATATTTTGGCACCAGTAGTAAAATCCCGCAAGGGGCATTACCGCGAACTGTTCGAGCAAATCCGTAAACAAGGTTACCTCAAAGTTTGGATCGATGGCACCATTGCCGATGTAGAACCCAAAATGCAGGTAGACCGGTATAAAATACACGATATTGATATAGTCGTCGACCGACTGGTAATCAGCGAAAGCGACAGTAAAAGGATATATACCTCGATACAAACGGCGTTAAAAATCGCGAAAGGCATCATCCGCATCGCGGATAAAAACAATAACGTTTTTTATTACAGCAAGTACCTGATGGACCCGATTTCGGGTATATCTTATGATGAACCGCAACCCAATACTTTTTCATTTAATTCGCCTTATGGCGCCTGCGAAAAATGTAACGGACTGGGTTATATTTTCGAAGTAGACGAAAATTCGGTAATCCCGAACCCCAAACTTTCTATATTGAATGGCGGCCTTGCCCCGCTTGGTGAATACCGCGAAACCTGGATATTTCAGGTCTTGAAGGCTTTGGCCAAAAAGTATGAATTTGCATTATCGACACCAATTGAAAAATTATCGAGAGATCATTTAGATATTATCCTTAACGGGACAAACGAAATGATCACCGTGGCTGTGGAATACAATAAGTGGAACGTGCAAAGCTACCAGGTTACTTTTGACGGCATCATCCGGATGCTGGAAGAGCAACAGGAACGCCGCAGCGACGAAGGCATGGACGATATGGAAAACTACCGGGTGCTAAAAACTTGTCCGGTTTGTGATGGCGCACGTTTAAAAAAGGAATCGCTGCATTTTAAAGTCGATAATAAAAATATTTTCGAGCTGGCCAGCATGGATATTAACGACCTGCAAGACTGGTTTTTAAACCTCGAAGACCGCCTTACCGAACGCCAGAATGTTATCGCCAAAGAAATATTAAAAGAGATAAGGGCACGTATTGTTTTCCTGCTGGATGTAGGTTTAAGTTACTTGACGCTCGACCGCACAGCAAAAACACTATCGGGAGGTGAGGCGCAACGTATAAGGCTCGCCACCCAAATAGGCTCACAACTGATGAATGTAATGTACATACTGGACGAACCCAGTATCGGCCTGCACCAGCGGGATAATGAACGCCTGATAAACGCGCTCAAAAACCTCCGCGACCTCGGGAATACGGTGCTGGTGGTTGAACACGATAAAGATATGATACTGCACGCCGACCACGTGATCGATATGGGGCCGGCTGCTGGTGTACACGGCGGTCAGATTGTTGCGCAGGGCACACCGCAAGAGCTCATGAAGGCGCATACCCTCACCACCTCCTACATCAACGGCGAACGTGAAATAGCCATCCCCGAAAAACGGAGAGAAGGTAATGGCAATACGCTCAGCTTAAAAAAAGCAACCGGCCATAATTTAAGAAACGTATCGGTTGATTTTCCTTTGGGTAAATTTATTGGGGTTACCGGTGTTTCGGGTAGCGGCAAGTCGAGTTTAATAACCGAAACCTTATACCCGATACTCAACCACCATTTTTTTCGGGCTAAGAAACAGCCGCTGACCTACGAAAAAATCGAAGGCTTGCAACATATCGACAAGGTGATAGAGATCGACCAGTCGCCTATTGGCCGCACCCCTCGTTCGAATCCGGCGACGTACACGGGGGTGTTTTCGGATATCCGTAACCTGTATGTACAATTGCCCGAATCAAGGATACGCGGGTACAAACCGGGGCGATTTTCGTTCAACGTAAAGGGCGGCCGTTGCGAAACCTGCCAGGGCGCCGGGTTAAAGGTTATCGAAATGAACTTTTTGCCCGATGTACAAGTCCCCTGTGAAGAATGCGGCGGCAGGCGTTATAACCGTGAAACTCTTGAGGTACGCTATCGCGGAAAATCGATAAGCGACGTGCTGGATATGAGCATTGAAGATGCAACACCATTTTTTGAGCATATCCCAGCTATTTACCGTAAGGTAAAAACGCTGAACGATGTTGGGTTGGGTTATATCACCTTAGGGCAGTCATCGACCACCCTGTCGGGTGGTGAGGCACAGCGGGTTAAGCTGGCCACCGAACTATCCAAAAAAGACACAGGAAATACTTTTTATATTTTGGATGAACCAACAACTGGTTTGCATTTCGAAGATATAAATGTGCTGCTCGGCGTGCTAAATCAACTGGTTGATAAAGGCAATACTGTTTTAGTTATCGAACATAATCTTGATGTGATAAAGGTAGTCGATCACGTAATTGACCTCGGCCCGGAAGGCGGATCAGGTGGTGGTAAAATATTATTTTCGGGCACGCCCGAAGGTTTATGCAAAGTTAAAGAAAGCTTTACCGGCCAGTTTTTGAAAAAGGAAATGGGGGTGAAATAATCGACGCGTACAGAATGTTGTACATGCCGATTATTCTCATTACTTTTACTTATAAAATGCAAATAACAACATATACCGATTTCAGGCAGCGTTTAAAGTTTTATTTAGACTCTGTAAGGAATAATCACGCCGCACTCATTGTAACCAGCACAAATTCGGAAGACGTTGTAGTAATTTCAAAGGCTGATTATGAAAGTATGGAGGAAACTTTTTACTTGCTTAAAAGCCCGGCCAATGCTGCCCGCCTATTAAAAAGTATTGAAGACCACGACAATGGATTGGGAAAGGAAAGAAGCCTGATCGAAGAATGAAAATAGTTTTTCTTGACCATGGGTGGGAAGATTATTTGTATTGGCAAAGTACTGATAAGGCTACTTTGAAAAAGATCAATGCGTTAATTAAAGAGATTGAAAGGACACCATTTGAAGGCAGCGGAAAACCAGAACCTTTAAAATACAATCTAACCGGATTATGGTCGCGCAGAATAAACCTTGAGCACAGATTGGTTTATAAAGTAGACAATGAGACTATTATTATACATCAATGCAGGTATCATTACTAAGAAATAAGCATTTTTATAGAATTGCGCTGGACGCTTTAAAGCAAACTTTGCGGACCGGTTTTTGAAAAAGGAAATGGGGTGAAATAGAAGAAATTTCTAATATTACTTGTTATTGCTATTGAACATGATTTATTTGGACAAGATACAGCAGATTGACAAACTTCAGTCCAAGATATTGGAAAATGGACCTATACCCACTGAATTGCTCAATAAAATCAATTATAAGCTGCGATTAGAATGGAATTATACATCCAATAGCATGGAAGGTAATTCTTTAACTAAACGCGAGACGCGCACGGTTATGGTTAACGCGATCGAGGTTAACGGGAAGCCGATAAAGGATATAACCGAGATAAAAAAACATGATAAAGTGATTAGCACGATCATGAAATTGGGGAAAGGCGATCTGAATATTTCGGAAAGTCGTATTAAAGAAATACATAAGGGAATTATGTATGAAGATGACCCCGAGAAACAAAAGCAAATTGGTCAGTGGAAAAACGTTAATAATTTCATGACAAATGTAGACGAAGAACGTTTTGATTTCGTACAGTATACTGAAGTGGCCGAACGGATGCACCAGTTAATTAATTGGACCAATAGTGAAAAAGAAAAGATACAGCGCAAAAAAAATGATGCCATTCATCCTATAATACTGGCCTCTAAATTCCATATCGATTATGTGACAATCCATCCATTCTACGATGGTAACGGCCGAACCGCGCGGATTCTTACGAACCTTATTTTAATCTCTTTCGGATACCCCCCGCTTTATATTAATGAAAGCGAAAAACAAAACTATTATCGATATCTAACAGATATTCAAGCCGATGGCGGCCAACCCAATCTGTTTTATGGGTTCATGGCGGATCGTTTATTGCGTTCAGTTCAAATCGTTGCGGATGCTATCGACGGAAAAAATATTGACGAAGATGATGATATTGATAAAGAAATAGCATTATTTAAGCGAAGCCTCGATAAAAGCCAGGAACGAAAAGAGACAAGAAATTGGGGAAATATTTCGGAAATAATAAATATCGCGGGAATAGCTCTATTTCAAAAATTCATCGATAAGCTTTCTCAGTTCGACGAGCTCTTTCAAAGCTGTGAGCATCGGATCATATTTACCAACAATAACTTAAAACCGTATGATTTAGAATGGAGAACTGGCGGTGCAGCGATATCCACAGCTAACTTTCCTGGTGAATTGTTGACATGGCTACAAGAGTCGAAAGACACAGATGGCTATGATATAAACATCGGTATAGAATATTTTCTTAAAGCGTATAAATTTTCGAAGCCGTATGATTTACCGGTATTTATACAATTTTCGTTTAAAGAATACTTTTATGATATGAGTTTTATGATCATGCATAGCGTTCAATCACATCATCATGTTGAAAAAAATTATGATCAATTAGTTAATGATGGTGAAATAAACGGGATTGTAAATGATGTGAGCAAGCGTATACTTGAAATAATTAAAGGAAAATAGACAGTCTTAAGGGTAATTAATTTTCCTTCTTCCCTCCCAACACAATTGGCACCACATCCACTACCTCCAGAACTTTTACCATCCCCACTGTAGCACTCTTATATTTCTTAAAATGCGGCGATTGCAAATGCGCTTTGTAAGCGAGAGTATCCGCATAAATCTCTAAAATGGTGATATGTGAAGGGCTATTTTTATCAGCCACAGCATTTAAGACCAAAACGCCGGGTTCAGCGCGGACAGCAGTTTCAATTTCTGTTTTAAGCTCAACATTATAGCTTGCTAATTGTGCCGGATCTATTTGAAGTTTAGCCAGGTGTATAACTTGTTTTTGGCCCTGTGCGAAGGCCGTACCTATCGAAAATATAAGTAGCGAGGTCATTAACAAGGGTAAGCACCTGTGTTTAGTATTGTGTTTCATGTTGGTTGATAATTGTGTTTTTGGAAATTTCGCAAATAAAAACGGGGCGACAAAATGTTTTTTCATAGGGTTTATATTGGGACCTGAACACCGATAGTCATTGTAAATATAGAACAATTGTTCTATATCATTTGTTGGTCGTCCAAAGGTCGGCCTATTTTTTTGTGCGGTGCTTATACAGATTACAGTTTTCCCTACCATTATTCCTGATTTGCCGACCAATAAAAAAAGCTGCGATAGTTATGCCTAATTTTGATTCATATCAGCGGAGCTAATATAGAATTGAGCCGCGCCGACATAAAACAGATAAAGAAGTTGTATCTGAAATAACAACTAAAACTGGTTGGCCGAAAGAAGCGCCATTATTAAAATCATAAAACAACATAAATATCATTTATCATGGAAATCAAACGCAGCGGCTCACGTCCCTCAGGAAAAGGACCAGCCGATTATTTTACCGGAACGGTGAGGATCGATCCACTTAACGAACCGCCAGAACCGGCCCGCGTGTCAATGGCGCTGGTCACCTTCGAGCCGGGTGCCCGTACAGCATGGCATACGCATCCCTTCGGCCAAACTTTAATTGTTACTTCGGGAGCCGGCTGGGTACAGCGCGAGGGCGAGGCAAAGCAAAACATTCACCCCGGAGATGTCATTTACTTTAGGCCTGGCGAAAAGCACTGGCACGGAGCGACCGCTACAACAGCGATGAGCCATATAGCCGTGCAGGAAAAATTGAACGGCTCACCGGTAGAATGGATGGAGCATGTAACAGACGAACAATATAAATAAGCAAACCCCGTAAATACTATGCCGCACATTCATGTAAAAATAGTAGGTAAAACCGAAGAAGAAAAAACCAGACTTGCAGAAGCACTTACCACCGCAGTTGTTAATACCCTTCAAAGCAAGGAGGCCAATGTTTCTGTAAGCATCGAAGATGTAGAGAAAGAAGATTGGGCTGAGAAAGTATATAAGGCCGATATCCTTACACATTGGCAACAACTATATAAAAAGCCAGGATATGAACTTTAAGACCCCTTACAAATGTTATTTTAAAGCATAATTTGTCGTTACCCAACTTTTTGCTATTTTTGCCCTCCGCAAAAGCAAGAACAACTGTCTTATGCGGCAAACAAGGGGGATTAGCTCAGCTGGCTAGAGCGCTTGCATGGCATGCAAGAGGTCATCGGTTCGACTCCGATATTCTCCACGCTGATTATCAGGGCTTTATGGAAACTCATAAAGCCCATTTTTATTTCAGTCAACACACAGTCAACACAATTAAGATTAGTTTAAATGGCTTAAAACTTCTCTGCTACATCTTTTCCGATAGCTTTAAGTAAATGCGCGAGAGCGTTAAAGCATTGAAATCATTAAAAAAACTCCTCAAAAAGTAGTTAGTCTGATAACTATGAAATATATTTTATTAGGCAACGGATTATGCTCGTGAACCAATTCCTTTAGAAATTTAAATTTGGAAGGGCGGATGATCTCGAATGAGGTTCAAGTCTTAAAAACAAAGGGAAGTCCAAAGCCTATTTATAGGCTGTTGGAAGACTCTGTACCGCCGGAATGCTATGTGATCTCGCTGGGATTCTGTTTTATGGCATTAGGTGCACTAATTGTACGTTTTTATCATTTTTTATCATAACAGGGCACCACTTTGGGCACCAGTTATTTTGACATGATTTAATTGGCTTTAAGAACGCTCTGTTATCCTCATTCAAAAGTAGCATTCACAATTCAATCTCCCCCAATGTTGAATTAATCTTCTTGTGAATAAAAGACTCATAATCTTTTGGTCCCTGGTTCGAGCCCAGGTGGGCGCACCAACCAGAGTAGCCTTTTTTCTTCGGAAAAAAGGCTATTTTTGTATCAGAAACGCGGTTTTTCAGACCTGCGCAGCTTGACAAGGTAAATCTCCTTTCGTCGGGTCTTACATAATTTTTTGTTGAACTTGACGAAAAATCGTCCGAAATACGTCTGGGTGGTTTTTCGTCGCAAAGAAATTAATTATGGCGACAGTAAGCGCAGTGGTTTATCAGGATCAAAAAAAAGCCGATGGAACCTACAATGTGAAAATTAGAGTATTTCACAAAAAAGAAAGAAGAATACTCGACACAACTCATTTTGTCACAGAAAGGCAACTGGGCAAAGAATTTAAAATAAAGGATAAGCTGCTCGTCAAAATCCTTGATGAAATCTTAGACGACTATAGAGAAAGCATAAGTCAGCTTGGCCCCAAGCTTGATTTCTTTAACGTTGAGGAATTAAAAAACTATTTAAGAGATAAGGATAAGGAAGTTGACTTTATCGCATTCTGCAACCAGCACATCGACTCCTTACGAAAGGCTGGCCGGGATGGTACGGCTAATAATCACCGCTCTGTAAAAAACAGTTTGGTCGATTATTTCAAAAAAGAGTGTGTGCCAATTCTTGAAATTAATTCAGGAATGCTTTTCGCCTACGAAAAGTGGTTGAGAAACGACCGCACAATGAAAAGAATTAACCAGCTAAATAAAGAAGTAACGACAACTGAAAAAAGAATGCAGGATGGTGGTATTTATGCCCACATGCGGGATTTGCGTACCTTATTCAACGAGGCAAGAAAGGTCTATAATAATGATGATATAGGAGTTATTAAGATCAAACACTACCCATTCGCTAAGTATAAAATCGGCGCTCCACCAAAAACAAAAAAGAGAAATATTAGTGCAGAGCAGGTATTGCAAATTAGAAATTGTGAGGTTGTTACCGATAGCCGCGCAGAATTGGCGAGAGATTTATTTATGCTGAGTTTTTATATGTGCGGAATGAATGCTGTCGACATTTTTAATATTAATAATTATAATCCACAAAGTGCAAGGTTGGAATACAACCGCTCAAAAACTAAAGGTGTACAGGACGATAATGCATTCATTAGTATTAAAATAGTTTCAGAAGCAAAGCCATTGTTGGAAAAATACATCGGGCGTTTACAGTCCAGATACACTACTTATAATGGATTGGACACCGCTCTCAGCAAGGGCATGCAAAAGCTAAGGGAGATTACTAATGTACCCGACATTACATTTTATTGGGCGCGCCACACATTCGCCAACATCGCGCGTAATAAATGTAAAATCAGCAAAGATGATATAGGTGAAGCACTAAATCACGTTGATGGAGAACACAAAACCACTGATATTTATATTGAAAAAGAGTGGAATATCGTTGATGATGTACAAACAGCTGTAATACGTTTTATAAGGAAAATAAAAGAACCAACAACAAACTCTGTAAAACAGTTGGTTGTTAAACAACTTGAGAACCCTAATGAACAAAGAAAACCATGCGCCTTGTAAGCGCATAAAATGTAATTACTATGAGAACATTCATTTTGATGTGTATTACTTGCGTAATTATGACTGGCGCATTTTTAGCAGCAACCTCATTGCATAACAAGACCCCGGCATTTATTGTCGGATTTGGAGTTTGGATTTTATTTTTTGTGTATTTGGCTAAAAAAAGCAAGTGAATTTTCTTGAATAAGCTTTACCGTTACAAGAATTGAGTACCGGAAATAGAATCGGGAGGTTATCCAGCTATTAAATGATAAACAAATCATCAGTTATGACATAGGGAAGTGCGGCATATTGGGTGCCCCAGCAAAGCAGTTTTGGTAAGACCAAAACATGCTTGCTGTTGAGGCAATGGGTAAACTGATGTAGATGGTTAACGTTTGCTCCAGCCTCGATTTATGCGGTAATAATTTATTTGCCGCAAATCGCAGTATAAGGACAATATGTACAGTTTTCAACAAGTTCAGTTTGAAAGAAGGGCACCTCTACGTTAAATATCTCTTCCAGCTTCGCGGTCAAATGCTCAACAAACCCCGTTTTAAAATCCTCTAAAGTTTCCGCTTGCAATAACGTTTTTGCTTTACTCTCTTTAAATACAGTGCCCTCTTTGCTGATATGTCGTACAACATACAGGTTGGGTTCTACTGCCTTTTTGTTGCGGACCTGTTCGTATATGTACGTGTAAAAAAGTGTTTGCACCATGGCCTTGTTCGTGTTCTTACTGTCCAGTGCAAATAGATCTTCAAGGGAAGTGTAGCCCAATTCATCACTTCCCGTTTTGTAATCAACTATCCGGGTAACACCTTCACGTTGGTCCACCCGATCAATGATACCATACAGACTGACATTTTTCATTTGGCCATTTACTTGGATAGGGTACGAAATGATATAATCGTTTTTATTTTCCAGTTCAACGAGATAAAATGGTGCCTGTTGCTCGTCATGGTCCAATATCACGTTAACATATCGTTCAATAATGGCCAATATCACAAGTTGCATGCCTTTAAGGGCAATTTGATCAGCATCGGCCATAACGTACATAGTCTCAATGAATGCCTTTTTACATAGATCAGGGACGGTCGCCCTGTGTGCCGTTATACGCTCACGGGTTATTTGTGGATTTTGTTGTTTTAACTCCTGATAGAATTTTTCCATGACCAGGTGCAGAATAGAACCGACATTGTTCGCTTCAAGATTTTCCGCCAACTTCTCCGGTTCTTTGATCCCTGCGATATATCGATAAAAGAACTGCATCGGGCAGTTCAAATAAGTAGTTAATGCTGTAGCCGATATTTTCCTGGCATAAGGCCCTTCTGCGTCGAGGTACTGATATAATTTACTGAAAGCCTCACCATCTTTAGCAACAGTAAATACTGAACGTTGCTCCAGGGCCATGTCCTGCATATGCTCAAAATATTTAAAATGGTACCCGCTTTCAAATTCCAGTTGGCGAAGAAAACGGCTTGGTTCTCCAGGATTAGTCTCATCGGGCTGCGCATTATAAACCAGGCTGACAGAAGAAGAACGCTGCAATAGCCGGTAAAACATATAGGCCGAAATGGCATCCTGGTTCTCAGGTACAGGCAGACCATAAACCCTGCGAATGCTATCCGGAATGAAACTGTGCGTACCGCTGTTTTTAGGCAATACACCTTCGCTGGTACCCAGTATATATACTTGTTCAAAATCAAGTGCCCGGCTTTCCAGTAGGCCCATGACCTGCAAACCTTGTAACGGTTCGCCCATTAATGGTACTGATATTCCCTGTAGGGCTTTCCGTACCAATGCCAGTGCGAATGATGAAGACAGATCAGCTGCAAAAGTTGTCAGGGCGTCTGATAATCGGTTGAGCTCTTTAAGTAGACTTGTCAACAGATCACTTTCTGTCTGCTTCAAAACACCTTCGGTCGCTTGCCTATATAGAATAGTTTCAAATATTTCATATAAGGACCGGATACTATCAAGGCCACTTGGCATCGTAGTAAAAAATAAGGATGCCAGTTCGCCAGATCCTACTAACAGTTGTTGCGGAACCTCGACCAGTTGACTGTCCAATATCTGTTTTTGGACAGTGTTCCTGACTATTTCCGAAACTGCCGCTAAAGGGTGGGACAGAAATCCTTCGGCTTCTCGGTAGTATATCGTATCTTTTCCTTTTACTGCAAGTTGGTCCTGGACCGTGAGCCAAAGATCTGCAAGTCCGTATATACCAGAAGCCATTAATGGATAGCCCATGGTGACGTTGACCGGAAGGGGCTGTCCACTGCCATCAGGAAAGACCGATGGAATAGTTTGTAATACAGGGAAAAGCAATTGCTCATCTGCAAGTATAATGGCGATCTGCCCCGTGTGATCTGCTTTCTTCAGCAACGAATAATGATTGCTGAGTGAAGTTTGCAGGATCTTTGCCTGTGCTGTTCGGCCCTGCGTTCTATAAACGTTGACCGTTTTCAGATTGCTTTGCATGCGGGCTTTGTCATCACCGAGAGCATTAACAAGCCCAGTCCTTTCAATATTATTTCTTAAAAAAAGTCCAGACTCCTGAACCGTGTCTTGCATATAATAGGCATCAGTATCAAAATAAAACAGTGCTTTGCTTTCGTCCTGCCAACGCTTAAAAACGACAGACTCTGCCTTACTCAGGGCATTGAAACCCACAAACGCGACTTTATGATAAGCGGCAGTGAAATCAGGAAAATCTGCGCGCTTTTCAGCCAGCTGCCTGTAAACCTGTCCGCGTGTCGTAAATCCTTTGTCATTTAGCATCTGATGAAATCCGGTATAAAGATTTGGCATACGTCGCCACATGCGAATGAACTGTTCCTGTTGCGCCTGCTGTTTGCCGGCGGAGAAAGATGCCCAGAACTGTTCCAGAAACGCTTGTTGTTCATCGGTCAGGTGCTGGAACTGATGCTGTATAACGGCGATGTCTTCCAGTTCTGAAAAAAGCTCTTCCGCCAGAACAAGTTCTGTGTCGATCTGCTCAAAATCATTTAGTATGGTCTGGGAAGTACCATAAAAAGCGTCTGGGCGAACAGGTTGTATCTCTTCCTGTTCCAATAACAGGTTGTATTGTTGAAAAAGTGTAAAGAATTGCACATAATGATCGGCCACTTGTTTGCCGGATGATATCGAAAGGAACTCCTGTATAGTAAAAAAAGAAGGGCTCCAAAACGGTTTACCTATGACGCGGGCCAGATGCTGTTGCATATAAGCGACCGGTCTTTTATTATTAAATATAACCGCAGTATCTTTTAGCTGATCCCCTAAACGGACATAAAGGTCCTGCGCAACTTCTTGTAAAAATGAGTTCATAATTAAATAGCTTTTAAGGTCCCGCTTATGGCATAAAACAGATAAGTATCAACATATTTGTAACCCATGTCCAGTAAAAGGTCTTTATACCCTTTCACCTGACGGATATGCGAAGGTTCTTCGTTTTGAGTGAATTTATAATCAATAACCGTTACGTTATCTCCAGACACCAATACTTTGTCCGGCCTATAACTTTGTCCCGAAGGTGCGATAATGCTCTTCTCATTTAAGATCAGTCCACCACTATTTAAAAGGGCCTGTAATTCCGGATGGCCGATGACCTGCATCACTTGGTCGCTGAAATACGGTATCTCTTCTTTACGCAGATAGCCCTCCAGCAACATTCGTTGCAAGACCTTTTCAAGGTCACCGACTTGGTCAACACGGGAAAGCACCTCATGCAATATAGTACCTTCGCGTAAGGCTATGTTACGGGAGAGTAGATCTGCTTCCGCATTTTTCTGTTCAGCGGTTAGCACATCACTTAACCTGTCCGATAGGGGGTAACTATCCAATTTTATGGAAAGGTGTTTTGCTTCTTCTGTTACCTTGCCTTGTTGCTCGCCCCGTACCACCTCTTCGTCGAGCAGCATATGATCATCGTCCTTAAAGTATTGGGAGAAATCAGGGAACAACTTTAGTACACTAACCAACAGATCGCCGACATCCGTTATTTTTCCCGTTGTTGTTTTTTTGCCTTGCGTAACGATACATAAATGTTCCTTTGTACGCGTCGTGGCCACATAAAGCATATTCAGTGCGTCCATATAATTGAAAAGCAGCTCCTCAAAGTAAGACTTTGCAGCAGAAGAGTTCGCTAACGATTTTTTGTAACGTACAGGTATGCTTTGCAGCCCCTCGTAAACGGTGCCCAAGGACGGAACCCAGAAGATCGACCCGGCACGCCCGTCTACCGGCCAGCCACAGAAAGGCAGGAGTACAGCCCTGAAAGCAAGCCCTTTGGATTTATGAATAGTGATTACCTGTACGGCCTCTGAATGTTCAGAAGAAGGTAACGCTTTACCAGATCCCTCATCTTCCCACCATTGAAGAAAGGCACTCAAGCCTTTTTCTCCCTGGCTTGAAAAATTCCCAGCCAGGTCACGGAAGGCCAATAGATAAGCAAGGTGACGTGACTGGTTAGGGTGGTCAAGACCATAAGCCGCAATCAATTTCTCGACCAGTTCCGGTAGTGGCGCTTGTAGCCAATTGCGCCAGTTATTGCATAGCGCAGGAGGTAAAACATAGTTGAGTTCCTCCAGCATTTTGTTCTCCAGTCCGAATAGGTTTTCAGGTAAAAAAATACCACCGTTGATCTTTGCATATAAACTTATACAGGTAGCTTTATAAATGGCAGTGTTGTTCGGTAATCCCTCCATGCTCCGCAATGTGTTTATCAATAGCTTTACTGCGGTATTACCGGCGATAATTAATGCCTCTCCTGATATGACTGGTATCCCTTCCGCCATAAGTGCCTCTACGGCCTGTACGGCTTCATTATTGGAACGCACCAGTATACAGATGTCTCCGAACACATAACCCTTTTCGTCTACGAGCCTTTTGATCTCTGTAATGCTGCTCTGTATTGCTGAGGCCCTGAACGTATCAGCTTTAAGCTCGTTGCCTTCATTATCTGTTCTTAGAACATTAAAACTTACGCAACCGCCTTTCAGCGTTTTTTCATGTGTAGATTGCTTTGCCTGACTATACACACCGGGTATGATTTTGTCAC
>Ga0364867_10233_pt1 | contig 33453 bp, 38 predicted proteins | sample ExccelAu500001D4_3_FD_206915 | JGI IMG/M metagenome (GOLD analysis project Ga0364867, IMG submission 206915) | Enriched cells from Trout Bog Lake Hypolimnion, Wisconsin, USA - BchlTB.Aug13.5000.01.D4 | ecosystem: Environmental > Aquatic > Freshwater > Lake > Hypolimnion/Profundal zone | place... | reverse complement strand
TTATTTCAGTATCAAAAACGCAAAATGCTTCACTTGAAAGAAGTTTAGAATCATTAACATGAATAAAATATGTATCGGAACATTCGTCAAAGAAAAGAGAACACTCCGAAATATTTGGAAACCTCTCAAATAAAGTTTTTACTGTAAAATCAATATAATCAATTAGATTCATATTTATATGCTTTTTTAAGTATCATAGAAATCTCATCTGCTAAATTATATGCTTTGTCGCTCTTAGTTTTATCAATGGATTCAGTTTTGTAATCTGAAACTGTCCTCAACGATTTAAGTTCATTGATTTTGTTCTTAAAGGCACTGGCATCAATCAGTTGCTTCTTTTCAATTAGTTTTCTATGCAAATATTCAATAAGGTATTCATGTTCGCTTTTTGGTCTTGTGGGATCAGGTCTCCTAGCCATATATATGGATTCTTCATTGATCCCATATATTTCTATTACAATATACTTTATAACTTGAAAACATGAAAAATAGCTACAATGGATGCTTGAACAATGATGATAATTAGGAGATTCTTTCAAAAGTTTCGCCGCGTCGAAATTAAGAGTTGATTTGTCCCGAAGAAATGTGGACATATATATTTTCTAATTGGACGACAAAATTAAACAATAATTACAATATCAGGTTACCTAATTTTGTAGTAACATTGTTTTAAACATGATTAAGAAAAATAAAAGTCATTCCTTTCTATCTGTATCCAGATTTGTTTATTCGACAAAACTATTGAATTTCTAATACATGAACTACTTCACTTATCAAGATAATAATACCCATGCCCTTGGGATTTGCTGTGGCATCTGGCACGCCATGAATAATTTACATTTTACCATCATCCGCGAAGGAATAGTACCGGTCATCCCCGATGATGATGTGATCTAAAACATCCACATCAAGCATGAGGCCGCAATCTCTAAGTTTTCTGGTCAGTTTACTATCTGCTTCACTGGGATTGATGTTCCCTGAGGGATGATTGTGACCTAATATAATGGAGCAGGCTTGATTATCAAGGCAGATTTTGAACACCTTCTTTGGATCTACAACTGTTCCGGATACTCCGCCTTCGGAAATGCGGATCTTTCTCAGGACCCGGTTTGAACGATTCAGAAGCAGGATCCAGAACTCTTCATACGGCAGGTCCCCCATCAGGGACTTGAAGATTTCAAAGGCTTCACGGCTATGGGTGATCTTATCTTTGAGGATAACTTCCGATTCATTCCTTCGGCGTGCAAGGGCGAACATAGCTGATATCTTTACGGCTCGTTTCTGGCCGATGCCTTTGATCTTCTGAAGATCGGATACTTGGAACTTCCAAAATTCGCAGAGGGAGTTTCCGCAATTGGACAGCATTTTCTTAGCAATATCCAGAGAGTTTTCCCCTGAAATGCCGCTGCCGATGATAATACTGAGCAGTTCTGCATCGGAACAGGTTGCAGTTCCTTTCAGCAGGAGTTTCTGACTTGGAATGTCATCTTCAGCCCAGAGACGCATAGGGATTCTGTTTTCATAAGATTCGCCATTTTCTTTGGCAAGTACCGGATTCATCGTGTGTTTTTTCATAGCTGGTTAGTTTTAAGCAGCGCTTGTGGCCGCGGTGAGTAAATGAAATTTGCCGGTGGGAGCATGCCCTGAGAAACTTTTAAGCAAAGGTTCAGGTCAGATTGTTTTAAGAATCTGAATGAACCCGAAGGGCGACAATTCCATCAGGAGGTCGCCTTTAGTGAAAAACAGTTTCCCCAGGGCATAACTTTGTGAATTTCGGATTACTCTTAGGGCAGGGTTTTTGCAACTTTTTCCTAAACAGTTGCCCGGATACTTCCTTTTAAGCATCAGCGAGCATAAAAAAACAGGCAGTCATTTCTGACTGCCTGCCTTGTAGAGGGCATTTATTCTCAGATAGAGAATTGCCCCTGAAATTCTTTAAGTTCCCAATTGAACTTTTCAGGTTCTGAGGCAATGAGTTCTTCAGTATAACCTGGGTAGTAAATCTGGTCCAGTTCCTGGACAAAGATTTCGACGAGTGACTGTTGATGGGTGTTGTTGGCTAGAGCTTTCATAAGAAGTTTGAGTTAAGGTTAGTAATGAAATTTTTTAACGCCAAAGGCTAAAACCGAGAATAATAAATAATGTCAAGGGGGTAGGTCATGATTGGTACAATCTGAAAACACTCGAAGAGCGACAATTCCTTGAAGGAGGTCGCCCTTTACAGTTTTAAGCTATTATCACCTTAAGCGAATTATTCGCAAGGTAACTTGGTAGCCAAATTTCGAGCTAAACCGTGGGCTGGCCCAATGGGGTTTCTTTTTTGGTACTTCTTGCTTTGACCAGGGCACTCAAAGAAAAAAGTACTGCAATTGCAGTAAGACCGCTAAATCAGGGTGCTTTCTTTTTGCTTCTTTCTCTTTGCACCACTTTCAAAGAAAAAGAAGCCGGGATGCCTTGGTTATCAATCAAATAACCTGATTTTTCCCGGTTTTAACCCTTCTTCCCAAAAAAAAAGTCGTAATCTTCTCTTTTGGAAGATATTAAAGGAGTCTGCACCGCCTTTATCTTTCAAAATTCGTCTAAAGACCACGCCCCGCCCTATCCTTTTTTGCGTGTCTGTCACAAAGCTGTTATACGATATATGAAACGCCCGTATATAGGTACATTCATACGTTTGTTTCATCGTGCGGCAACCTCTGACAAACGATCACAAGGCAAGCCAATGCCTTAGTTCAAATAAAGGCACAATGTGCCTAAAGGCTTTAAATTAAATAAAAAGGTGAAAGGCAGGCCGGCAGGCAATCTGCTCCCCTATGCTATCGATTCAGGAATATAAGTTCGTTTGAAGGAAGTTGATCCCCAACGCTCTGGAAGAACATCCAGTAATACAGATTGTCAACCGCATCACTCAGGTCTGTGGCTTTCCACCTGGGCTGATCCACCCGGCGTTCGGATCGCTTATCCTTTTTAAACTCATCGGCAAGGATAGGTGCATTGTCCATTGAGAAGAACGCCTCCATGGCGTTGTTCAGATTAACCTTGAACCTGGGCACTGACGGGAAATCTCCGCTAAGGAACCGGTGCCAGAAGTTAAACTTATCCATATGCGAAGCTTCAAAGAGTTCAGCACGCAGGTATACTTCCCAACCGGCTTTGGTAAGCCAATCCACGACATCATCGAAATAGCTTTTGCGGCTTGCCGCATCGTTCTTACGCTGTCCGTCGCTCCCCCCGTATAAATAGATCACCCTGGTAGCATGACGTTCATAGTACTTGATGAACAGTTCTACCACGACTTTAAGGGTTTCATTCTCGACAAAAAAGTTCTTGATGATAGGGAATTCATTGATATCACGGTGCCACTGGCTTACGATCAGGCAGTTCTGTGTTGTACCAAAATCGAAGGATAGGTACAAGGGTTCATAGGTTTTGCAATCTGCATCGCCACGGCAGTCCTGTAAGGTCTTCCTTGAAGAATCCTGATCCAGTCGGTCATAATAGGAATAATCGTAGGAATTATAGTAACCATGCTGCTTTTCGATAAGCAGCGGGTAGAACTTATTGACGTTTGCTTTCCTTCGTTTGTTCAGCACTTCAAGGTCATAGATCACCTGGGGCAACACCCGTTTAAGGTCTCTGAAATACTGCGTTCCGAGAATATGCACATTCTCATAAGCTGATGCTTCAATATAGAGATACTGTTTTGGAAACTTCTCCTGCAGGGATTCGTAATCATAGACCCAGTCACCATCCGAGGTCAACGGCATGGAACCCAGGAACAAGGTGCCATGATGAAAACGGATATGTCCGTAACGGTCCCGGTTTCCACGGTTTGCAGGAAGCACATCGCTGTCGATGGCTGATTTCTTGAGTTTTGTTGCTTCATCGAAGATCATTCCGTCATAAGAACCGCTTCGGGCCATTTCCGGCCGGTCGAAGGAATTGAATTCAAGAACGAAGCCGTTCCAGAAATGGATGCAGTTGGTATAATCCAACGGCGGCTGATGGGGTTCATCCCAAAGAAATTTAGCGGGCGCTTTATGACCGACAAAATAATGGATCCCCCTATACAAGCCGCGGCGCTCCCAATGGTCGATGATCGGAGGCAGGGACTTGGTGCGGATATGGAAATACGTCAATCCGTTAAGGGAAACCTTGCCCCGGGGCATAGCGGCAAGGTACTTGATCACTTCATCAGCGATAATGGTAGTTTTTCCTACACCCCGGCCACCGATGAACATTTTGTGAGGCCGGGAGTTGATCTTGATGACCAGCTGAGGGAAATTATAATAAGGAGCGGGCTTAATCTGCAATACTTCCATCAGTCAGCGCTTCTGTTTTGGCTACATCCGTCATTAACATATCCATGTAATCTTTAACGGTTGAGTTATCGATGACCTGTTGAATCTTTTCAACCACGGAGAGGATTTCCTTCTGGGCCTTCTCATCAATCATTTTGAAATACGGGCTGTTGACAAAATTGATAGACAAGGAAAGCAACTGCACCGGAGGCTGGATCTTTGAAGGATCTGGCAGGTCCTGGTCTTCTTTATCCAGATTGTTTGCTTTGGTGATGCGTTCCAGGGCTTTTCCAATACCATCCAAATCCTTTTTAATAAAGGCCATTTGAAGGTAATCAATGGACCATTGGGTAACAACATAACGTAAGCCTTTCTTGGTAGCTTCCCGAAGGTCACCGAATAACATTCTGGCATTGACAATATCACGGTAAGCCTGAGTTTCACTGATATTAAAGGTTTTCATCAGCATGGCCGAGATCTGCTTATCACTGCCGACCTTCCCCAGGTAAAATGTAAAAGCAGCCTGCCAGCGGCATTTCACTTCTTCATCATGGGCAGAAAGTTCATATCCTGAGACGTAGTGTTTCCGGATACGTTCCATGGCCGTGTCTTCTTCTAGTTTCCAAACATTCATTTGTCGTCCATTTTAGCGTTTTCAATAAGCTTTGCTGCAAATGCCTGAGCCGGTGAAGAACCGTTCGCCGCCAGGTCGAAGATTGCCTTTCGAAGTTCTGCATCGCGCTGCAGTCGACCTTTTTTAAATGCCTTGTCGGCTTGAGGATCTTCCAGGCAGTTGATAAATTCATCCGGGTCCAGCTCCAGGATAGATGCAATTTCATCCTTGCTGAACATCAGGCCGCTGTACTGTTCTATTTGTGATAACAAGTCATCATTGAGTTTCATCAGAAAACACTTTGCTCGTTTAATTCTTTCATGATCCAATACCGGTGATGCTCTGCAACTTTTGGATCCGTATGGATATCCCCGGCTTCAATGCGTGGGTTGCGCGTATAATTAGCTGATCCGACAATGGCAATGCTCCAGGAATCATTGATGATACAAGTTACTTTGGCATGGCATTTCGCCGGTTTTATGTTCGTTGTGATCTTCTGAAGGAATTGCAGTTCGGCAGGTTTGCGCACTCCATTGCGGTAATCAAAGATTCCGTATAGTTCCAGGATATGACCCTGCTGAATGAAGTTGTACAATTGACGAACTGCATATTCTGAGATTGCCCAGGTAGTGAAATACACTTTGGCAGGACCGGTCGTCTGCAGCAAGTAGAATAACAGGTCATGCGTGGACCAATCACCATAAGAACTATAACTTATACATTCACCCTGATTGATTGTACCGATTACTTCCTCCAGCTTTTGGTTTGCCTTGCCTATCACCACCTGGATCTTCTCGTTCGTTCTGACCGCCTTGATTACCTCGGTCACAGGCTTTTCTTTCTTCAGGTCAGATAGGTTGAACAGGCTCATGGGTTAATGTTCCTTTCAATCAGGTTCAATTCAAGCTGATATTTTACCAGCAGGTTTTGATGAATGATCCTTGTTGCATCAGTTCGGGCATCACGGATCAGCTTCTTTTCCCTGGTCACATAGGTTCGTAGCGTGGTACGGCGTTTTGCTATATCAAACGGTTTAGCACTATCCCATTTGTATTTGGGGAAAACCTTGGCCGGCGGTAAGACTCCATGCTTATTAAAATGATCAAGCCGGTTGTACATATCATCCAGGATATCGCCGATTTCAAGGATCCTCAGGGCATTGAGGAGTCGGATCGGTTGATCAACCAGTTCAAGGGTAGCATGTAGGCTGTCCCATTCCTTAAGCAGCATTATCTTTTGCTGGATCAACTGATCAATCTCAGGGGTGTTTACCCTTCGGACAATTCCTGAGGATGCTCCCCCGGTTGCCTGGGATGAAATCGTATTAACAAGTAATGTACCGGTGTTTACCGGTGCAATTCGATCAATTTTTTCAGCGGTCTTAACAATCTTTTCTGATGTTGCATTGACCAGAAGGCGCTCAAGTTCATAGATCAGGGTAGCCTTGCTTTTGGAAGTCTCTCCGCCAATGGAAAGAACCCGCATTAGGGATTTACTTCGGCCATGTTTTAAATACAATGCAAGGCCGCACTGGTAATCCTGATCGGAACCAATCCAGGCTTTGATTTCTTCAATCATTGCAATAGGGATAAATATTTGAACCTGAAAACAGAGTAAAGGGAATAACCATTGATCATGGAAGCGAAAGTAACCCGACTGCAATTGCACATAAAGGACAAAAGAAAACCCCGACAAATGCCAGGGCTTTCCCACTAACCAACTACTAACCTATGAACTATGCTGAACTACCAACTTTCGCTTGTGGGATCAAATGCAATTGCACCTTCATATATGGCCATCGGTGTGCTTTGTTTGCATTTGAAGGTGAACTTGGACCCTTTTTCCTTATCCACTTCTTCACCCCAGGTCGTATCGATGTTGTCGATATGAGCCAGGTTGCATTGCTCACCGATCAGGTAACGCTTTGCGCTGGCGCAATTCTGAATGATGATAAGGCCTTTGAAGCTGATGCCGAATTGGGCTTTCCAGTTCTGAACAGCTTTTTCAATGCCGGGATAAAAACCTTCCAGGGAGATTTCAAACCCACCGCAGTCCTGGTTGGAACCTTTCAATACCTTTTCTGAAGGTTTGATCGTACCCTGGGTCATATAAAAGCGGTGCATGAACTTTCCTGTTTTCATAGCGATGTCACCTATTATCGTTGATACATCGGTACCGGTCCCACGAGGCGGGAACAGAGTCCAATCCACATCGGTTTCATGAATGAGGATAATCTCGCTTTTAATACCACCGCCACTGCCGGCGGTTTCCCCTATAGGCTTTGCCAAGTCAAAAAGTACTGAGAAATTCAGTACATTCTGCTGGCGGGGGACAAGCATGCTGAAGGCTGTCAGGCCTAATGCAATGGGAAGCGGCGAAGCATCCAGGGCGTAAGCAAAGACCGAGGCCGTGAGCAGGATCATCACCAGAGTAAACAACGTGCGAGCTATTTTCATTTTTACATTCTCCTATTCGTTACTGATTACTCTGTGAACTAAGAAGCCGGCACATAAGCAAACACAGCTTCCTGGATCCCGAACCCTACGGATTCATACCAATCGGCAAACACCTTGATCTGACGGTCAACGCTTTCGATAGTGATATTGGAAGCGCCTTCATTGCGGTTCATCAGTCGAATGAAGTTTTCCTTCGGAGTGGTGAAGATGACATCTTTACCATTCATGGAAGGAAGTGGAGTCAGGGTCATGTTGCTGCCTTCGATCAGGTCTTTCATGCCGGTATAATTGGTATCCTGTCCATGAAGATCCCTGCGCTTTTTATGGTAAGCGGCATACCATTTCCTTGAAAGGAACACCTCCATCGGAATATCCTGATAGAGATCGGCCACGGAAGCGGCAAACAATTCGATTTCATCAAAGATATTGTCTGCGGTAAGAGCCGTCAGAGGGATGAAGTTTACATTTGAATTGCCGGCGGTCTTGAGCTTCTCCAGGATCGTGATGAAACCATCCATGGATTTGCCGGTAGCCTGGGCGGTTCCTTCAACCGGGGCTTCGTACAAGCCTTTGCCGATCAGCTTCAATTCCCTGTTATCATTGATCTTAGGAAGGATGAGCTTTTCAATGATATACTTACTGATAGGCCACTGTTTGCGGTCCACATTTTCTGCGGCCATGAAGCCTAACCAGGAGTCCACGATATCATCGGGGTACATTTCCCAATCGAACTTATGCCGCCTCTGCGGTATAGCAATCGGGGTGAAAGTTGCCGTTCCTTTGGGAGTCCATTTCTTCTGAAAACCCTGGACCATATCATCGATAACGGCTTTGGAAGCACGGTATTCAAGATCGGCTGAGGCGATGGTGGTCATATGCTTTTGGCTGACCGTGGCCTGCATGAGAAGCAGAAGGATATCCTTCTGGTTCGTTCCGATATAGGTACCGAAAGCTTCTCTCAACTGAGCTAATGAAATTTCTGCCATTGTGAAAAAAGATTTGCGTGAATATTTTATTTACCTAAAAACTGTTCTGCGAGTTTATCGTGTCCGTACACGGCCTTGGCGGGATTTTCGCCGGTAATCTTATCGGCGGCTTTATCGGCGATGGTCTCTGCCTTGGCATCTTCTGCCTTGAGATCTGCAAGTTCTTTTCGGGTTGAGCCGTGAGCCTGCTGTTCAGCCGCCAGTTGATCCTGGGCCAGCTTCTTTGCCGAAGATTCTTTCTGAAGGCTGGCATCCAGATCCTCGTTCCTGGATTTAAGGGCAGCCATTTCCTGATCGAGCTGACCAATTCTCTCTGCGGTCATTTCTTCAGCCTCGGCCTGATCGCCGGTGAAACCAAAGAAAGTCATAAGGGTATTCCATTTTGCTGAAAATTTCATGGTATCATTATGTTTAGATTGAACATTACTGTATTGCATTGCCAGGTTGGCTGTATAAGCGAGGGCTGATTGAAAGGAACCTATTTCATCAAGTAGTCCGGCCGCAATGGCATCCTGGGCAAAAAACATCTTGCCGCTTAAAGCGTCTTCGCTGACCGCAGGCCGGCACTCCCTGATGTGTGCTATAAATTTTTCATTGATACGGTCTAATACTTCTGTCCTGTACCCGTCATAATTGCCGGAAAGAACATCATTGAAATCCTTGTTCTTGTCGGTTGATAAGGTTGCCGTGAACTCATGGAACTTAACCCCAAGTTTTTCATAGTAGGGTTTAAGATCAGCAAAGGCAAGCATCACACCGATGGAACCGATGCGGTCCAGATCGGATGAAGCAATTATTCTATCTGATCCGGCGGCAATCCAAAGTGCTGCACTCGCGCACAGACCTTCGACAAAAGAAACAACCGGCTTTGGGGATGATTTGATTTTATCGGCCAGAAGGTCTGTGGCCGAAACCTGACCACCTGGTGAATCAATCAGCAGAAGCATTCCTGATATATTCGGGTTGTTATTCACCGCGTCGATCTCATCCATGATGGACATGGTGCCACGGGGTCCGCACTCCTGGTCATACTTCATGATCTCGCTGCGGATCGGGATAACGGCAATACTGCCTGCAGGAATGGATTCGTCCTTTAATCCGAAAGAATGATCAGGGGAACTTCCTGCCAAAACATAGGATCTTGATTTCGCCCTTTCAATGGAAAGATCCCCTTGATTGACACAGCCACCATTAACTAAGGTGTGGATCAGGGATGCATAATAAGCTGAGCGTTCATTGTCAATCAGCCAAACAGAGGAAAGAATTTCATTTAAAAGGCGATTCATTGTAACTGATTAAGGTTGCAATGATACTGCTGCCGATATGGTTAATAAAGGACTTACAATGTACTGTCTCCGCCAGGATCAGGCGGCGGCGTAACAATGATGGAATTGGCTGTACCGCCATAAAACAAGGCCGGTTGGGAAAATTCACCCTGAAAGGTAATCTGGTAACCGTTATAACCTTCAGGTTCCTTTGGTATCAAAAGTTTGGATGCTTTTTTCATGGGGCAATCCGGAGTTCCGAATATCCGCATGGTTCCATTTTTATCCTTGGTCAGTACAATGATGCCTCGTTGATTCATCTTGCGAAGCAGAAGTTCAACTGAGGGTCGGTCTTTGGGAACCTGCATCGAGATCTTATACACATACTTGGTGCCGGAAGTGGTTTCCTGCTCCTCACCTTCAATCTGAATAGTTTCCGCTGTGGCATACAACGTATTCCAGGATCGACCCAAGCCAAGTGCGACGGTTGCAGTCCAGGTATTCTTCGAGTATACCAATGAAAGAAGATCTTCCTTGAAAATCCAATAGATCGGATTTACTCCCCCAAAATTTATTCCTTCATGCACAAAAATATTTTCCATGGTTTCACTTTCATTATACAATTTTCAAAAAACGACATATAGTGGCATATAGTGACATATAACGACACTCAAGGGACAATAGGACCATTCAACTGACAAGATAATTTCCTCTTTTTTCTAAGCCTCAACAGGCGGCGATTTCGTCGATATCGGTCATAATCTTTTTTCATCATATCCCAGGATTCTCCGGGCATTCCATAACGATCAATAAACAATTCAATGGATTCTTTGCGCGAGAAACCAAGAATTATGCTCTGATTGACCTGTTCATGGAAGACACATTTATAAAATGACCGGATGCGCTCGACAAAGGAAGTCTGTGCCCGCCTGGATAGGTACCAATACGAATACGCATTCTTGTTTTCCATGTAGGGAAGTTGGATTCTCAGGTTATATTCTCCATAATCTTTCTCTTCCCAATTTTTAGGAGGCTGGGTAACCAGGAACGTCAATTGAAAATTGAAATCGTGATTTCTCGGGAACTCAATTGGAGATGTTGTTTCGAAATACGATTCAAGGAACCTGATCAGATAAGGCTCACACTCACAACTTACAATCATCGGTGAAGGCATAGAGCAAATATAATTGCGTGACTACTGAATATAAAGGTCAAGGATTGATCGATTTATAGCCTTTGACGATAAGGCCAATAACTTCACCAAGATGGTGAGGAAACAGGAATGGATAAAGGATAAGTCCCAGCAGCAGCATAAATACCAGGAGGTTCAGTACGATTTCCTGAATCTTTTCAATCTTGAGCAGGATCTTCATGGTCCATCTGGATTAACGGGAACTTGATACTGGTCTGGTCATTGGAGAATTCAATAGTGACTTTGAAGCCAATGGCACGGCTGAGAAGGAACAGCGCTGAAATATCGATATCATCGCTATTGAGGATCTTCCGAAGGGTCTTTTCAGAGATGCCTGCAGCTGTTGCCACTTTCCTTTTTGAATACCGGTTCTGTTCAATGGTATTATTAATGAGCTGATTGATCGTGATTGAAGACATGGCTATGTTTTTTTGATGAATACTCTGTTTGCTTTGATAAATGGTTGCAGGAATACTGAAGTCAGCCGCTCGGACATGATACAAACCTGATACTTTTCCATGTCTGCATAGCGAATAAGGAATTCCAGGCCAATGCGTTTTACTCCTTTGATGTGAAAATCTTCCAGGGTAGCCAGGGTGAAATCGCCGGGAACCGAATCATAATATTCCCATCCATACCCATCTATTTTCTTTAATTCACCCATTGAAAAAAAAATTAAAAAACCGTTTGCCCAACACGAAAAACCGCTTCCTACAGTCCTACAGTCCTACAGCTTCCTACAACTTCCTACAGCTTCCTACACTCTATATTATTGATTTTTAATATTATAATCTATTTTGTAGGACGTAGGATCTAAACACAAGAAATTTTTGGAAACTCATTTCTGAAAAATTTTAAAAAGGCTGGTCTTCTTCACCGGTTACCCGTTGTGACCGCTGCAGGTTGATCTTTAATGCCTCATAATCAAACGCATAGCAACTGCTAACAGAATCCTCGAACCGGTAACTGCTCACCGATCCGATATAACTGGGGTGATGTTTGATATAATGTATCAGGCTGATATGGTCCACTCCGTTTTTACCAAACTGCTTGCGGTGACCTTCCATATACAGAGGATGGATTCGTGAAAATCGTATGAAAAGAACCACTTTGGGGTCTGAATAATTCAGTGTCTCCACTTGAGAGTTCTTATTTGTCACCTTGATGGCGGCAATTGATTTCACCTCAAAATCCTTACCGTCCTCAATTAGTTTATTATCCAGCAGGTACTCGGTCATCATCCAGAAATTGGACAAGGATTCACTCGAGGAAATCTGCACGGAAAGTTCCGTGATCATGATTTTTGCCTGGCCGTAGATCTCATCGAATGTGAAATTAAGGTCAAGGGGCAGCATGGACTTAAGAACGATTTGAACCGGAGCCAGGATGATGCAGAAATTTCTCACCAGACGTTCTTCGAACTGTTTGCCTTCGCGGGTAAGTTCATCCTTGATTTGATCCATCAATTCAGAAAAGGCCATGCTGAACCCCTGATCAATTTCCTTTCGGTATTTAAGGATTTCTCCGATCAGGCTGCTCAGGCCCCTCTGTTCATAGCCCTTCAGTTCATCATAACGGGCAAGTTGCTCAGCAGAATAGATCTTCCTGATGAACGAAAGCAGGATGGACCTGGTAAACAAGGCATTGTCATCGGTTGTTGGCAGATATTGACCGCTGATCAAGGAAGAACCGTTGACTTTGGTTACTTCCGTGCGGTTATCCCTGGTCATCTTTCCTTTTTCATGACCCATGCCGTCAAAAGCGCTTTTCAGCGTTTGAATTCGTTTAGGATCAATATCATTGGAGTATTCATCCCACCAGCAAATGGCGTTCTTTATCCTGGATAACTTCCTATGGAAACCAACCTGTGTTCCTGAGCTTAAATTGAATGCGGGCATATTGTTAAAGAATAGGTTTGACAGTGACCAGGCAAGCTGTGACTTGCCGGATTGTTTCTCACCGAATAAAAAGAGGTGAGGGAAGATTTTATATTTCTCATAAATCAGATCCCTGAAGACCGTCGCTATGGCAAAGGCAATCGCTATTCTGGCATTGGATCCATAGACATCCATCATGAGCTTGGTCCACTGTCCGAAGGTGATCGGGGACTGCTGCCAGATGAAATAGCGGTCGCTTTCATAATCATCATCATCTTCCCGGACCTCATTATACACACGGGAAAAAGCCGGGGAGAAATACTTTTGCTTTGCATGCTCCGTAATCCCAAACTCATCCACCGGTTGCCAAGTACCATTGAAAATCCCATTGGCAAAGGCATAGAAACCTTCCCTCTGCCAGCCAAGTGTTCTCAGTTCATTGCATACCGGGAACTTATTGGCGATGTGGTCCAGGATCTTAAGAAAATGAAATTTCGTGCCGAAGAAAAGGAAGTTCCCTTCATTGATCACGGCGGCCTGGAATTGTTCTATGCTGACAAAACTCTTGGATGGTATGTCAATCGTCCGATGGTAATCGTCCTCATTGATGATCTCCACCAGGCGTTTATTATCGGTCTTCGAATAGATATGAAACAGGGGTCGGATAATGAAATTCGACACCCGTACAGGACCATCCTTGGTTAAAAAGTAAAAGCAATTGCGATGTTCGAAGAATCCCAGTTTTCGGGCCGACATTTTATCAATGTCGCCAAAACCTTCAAACTGGTCTTTCTCATCTCCCTTAATGACGGTAATCGAATCTTTCAAGGTTTTTATCTTGTCGGTAATTACCTTTTTGGAGATTTTATGGCGCTTTGAGATTTCATTGGCAAATATGCTTTGCCTGACAGGATCATCCATTTTAAAGATCAGATCACATATCTGATTGATCACCTCACCCCGACGGGTCAGGTTTTTACCGGCCTCTACCAGGGCTGTATCTGCATACAGAAGTACTTCTTCTTCATTGAGGATCTCAATATTTGGCAGCTCGATTCCCTGGTTATCGGGTAATTCATTCATCAGGTAGGGTTTGTTTGATAGGATTAGACTGCTGTTCTCTTTTAGAGAGCATTACATCAACACTTTTCACGATTTCCTCAAAACGACCATTAAGCTTCATCTCTCTTACCAATTCAAAATATTCAAGGCGCTTTGACAACTCAATATTCCAATCCTTAAGCCACTTATTTTCTGCTTCAAGGATTTGGTTTTTCCGTAAGATCCACTGAACATCGTGAATATAATCCCAGGCGAACTTCATCACATCGGCCACCCTGATCCAAAACCGGTAAGATTCAGTCTCACCGGTCTTGGCCTTCTGCTTGATCAAAATGGTATTGACCTCGGCAATCTTATCCAGCAGCATCTCTCCTGCTGATTCATATAAACTATGAGTGATCCTTTGAGAATCTTTGCTCATTGCCGGAATGATTTGTCTGGATTTGGGAAACTCGGTATGGCTGAATTACTCGGATAATATTTCTATCTCCAAAGCATCCATCAATTGTTGCAAGCGACGGGTTTGCTGTAATATTTTTTCCCTGATCTCTATAGGCAAGTTACCAGGCTTTTCGGTAATTGTTCTATACATAGAGCGTAATTGTTCGTAAGCCTGCATGGTTAATCGTTTGTCCGGAATGGACATGGCTGAGAATGTTTTCATCAAAATGCGTACCTTAATTGTGAGACTCTTTCTTCTTTATCTTTTATGCTTTTTGTTATCTCTTCACCAAATTTAATGGCTTCATCGATGATAGTAGGATTGTAATCGTCCTTGTCAGGATCCAGACAGCGGTAAATATATTGCTGTGAATATTTTTTCTTTTTCTTTAATAGCCGCGCTCTTATCTTTTTAACGCTTCCTCGGGGCAGTTTATCTCTGAGTTCTGCCAGTGATTCTTTACTGATTCGCATAAAGATTAGTTTTTTAGTAGTGTGTGTAGTTATAGGTGAATTATATTCTCACATTTTAGGAGATCTTTTAAATGGTTTATCAGCACTTTTTTAAGTCCTCCATTACTTCGCTTTCAAAGTAAAAAAGCTTGCCCCCAAGTTTATGGTAGCGGACTTTGCCTGCTTTGCTCCATCTATGGAGTGCAGGTCTGCTAACCCCGATCATTTTACAGATATAATATGCTGTAACAGGTTTCTCGATTATTGACTTTTCGCTCATAGGCTGTATAAAGATTTTATAAAGTTTTACAAGCGGCAAATGTATTAAACGGGAAATTACAAGGATTGTAAAGTTATTAACAATTGCCTGATTACTAACGTATTAGTAAAGCAATAGTAACCTCGGACTAAACAGTTTTTAACTTTTTGGGCCGAAAAAGATTATAGGATAGCAAATTAGGGAAGCTGAATTTTCTTGAAAAAAAATCATAAAAAAATTAGCCGGGGCAAAATTAATTATGAATAGATTCAAAGCAAGAATTTGTCAAAAATGGGGGTAAAAAAAGGAGACACTAATAAAATTGTATATTCCGGTGCATACTGACCCCACCATTCCGGAGCAAGGTGACCCTACCATTCCGGTGATACTGACCCCACCCCCTCAGGGATCGATTTTGGGTTAATCTTAGGAATTGACCTTAGGCCATGTTTTACCCCTTGGTTTTGAGTTTTTAAGGGAGATTCCACATGGTTTTCATGGCTGACATTCCGGCATATTGACCCCAGGTTATCCATGTTTCATTATGTCATTCCGGCATACTGACCCCATCATGAGGACATGATTTTAATTCGTTAGGTTTTGTACTTTCCAAAAAAACCTAAACGAAACGACAATGGCTGGAACAAGAATCACGATGAGCTCACTGAAGCAGATATTACTGTTACGAAGCCTGGGAACAGGCAAAAACAAGATCGCCAGGATCACTAACGTATCCAAGGTCACCATCAACGACTACCTGGATCAGATCGCCCGTAAATATTATGTTTTACAGGATCTTATCCAAATGGATGAACCGGCCCTGGAAGCCTTATTTTCAAGCGATCGTGAGAATGAAGAGATCCTGCGGTATAACGAACTAAAGAATCAGTTTCCATATTTTACAGAAGAACTCGGCCGGGTTGGTGTTAACCGTATGGTTCTCTGGCAAGAGTATAAGGAAAAGAATCCTGCAGGCTATAGTTATTCTCAGTTCTGTTATCATTTTCAGCAATACAATGCGAATAGAAAATCCAGCCTGCACATAGAACAAAAACCGGGGGATAAGTTGTATGTTGATTTTGCCGGCAAAAAGTTCCCCATCGTAGACCGTGCTACCGGAGAAATTATCGAAGTAGAGATGTTGGTTGCCACCCTGGGCTTCAGTGGGTTGACCTACATTGAATTCTGTCACAGCCAGAAAAAAGAGGATTTTTTATTTGCTGTGGAAAATGCCCTGATTTATTTTGGAGGTGTTCCCCAGGCTTTGGTTCCCGATAACCTGAAAAGCGGAGTCACCAAGGCTTGCCGGTATGAACCACGGATCGCCCGGGACCTGGAAGACCTGGCCAACCACTATGGGATTGCCATTGTTCCCACGCGAAGCCGTGAGCCTCAGGACAAGGCCTGGGTGGAGCGAATGGTTGGCATTATTTACAGCCGTGTTTATGCAGCCTTGCGTAATGAGACCTTTTATGATATCCATAGCGCGAACCTGGCCCGAAAGCCCTTGCTGGAAAAACATAATAGCCAAAAAATGCAGGACCAGGATTACAGCCGAAGGGAGTTGTTCGATGGGCAGGAGCGCCATCTACTGCGTCCGCTTGCCAAAAATCGATACGAGATCAAGCACTATCTGAACCTGAAGCTCAGTGGCAATAATTACGTGTATATTAAACGTGAACGGCAATATTACAGCGCTCCTTACCGGTTTATTGGCCAATCCTGCACGGTCATTTACACGGTTCGCTGGGTGAGTATCTATCTTGAAGGAGAACAAATCGCTTTTCATTTGCGTACCGGTAGCCGGTACACAACCAACCCGGATCATTTACCCAACGAGAAAAGGTATCTGTTAGACCTTAACCCTCAAACCCTGCTGGCACGGGGAAGAAAAATATCCCCGGTGGTGGAGACTTATTTGCAGGAAATTTTAAACAAGCCCGTGTATATTGAGCAAGCCTACAAAAGCTGTGAAGGGGTGTTGTCCTTTGCCCGGAAAGTTGATCCACAGAGACTGATCGCAGCCTGTGAGCGAGGCATTCAGATCAGGGTCTTCGCCTATGGATTTATCCGTAACCTGCTGACTCATCAGATCGATAAACTCCAGGATCAACCCCTTCAGTACACCTTGCCGCTGCATGAAAATATCCGGGGAGCAGAACAGTATAAATAACCAAACCTAATACAGACATTATGAATGAGAACACGTTATCAAAAATGAACCAACTCAAGCTGTACGGAATGCAACGTACTCTGGAATCCTTGATCGAAACACGAACGTATCAGCATCTTACGCATGACGAGTACATTGCCATGCTCGTCCAGAGCGAATGGGAAGACCGGGAAAACCGGCGTATCCAGCGAGCGCTCAGAACGGCCCACTTCAGGTATCATGCCAGCGTTGAAGAGATCGATTTTACCCAAAATCGGAATTTGGACAAGAATCAATTTCTTCGGTTTACAGACTGCAGTTTTATCGACCGACGGGAAAATATCATTGTCAGCGGTCCAACTGGTGTAGGAAAATCCCAGCTGATCTCGGCCCTTGGTCATCAGGGATGCCTGAAAGGATATAAAGTTCTGTACTTCAACTGCCAGAAATTATTTGCCTTGCTCAGGGTGGCCAAAGTTGATGGGTCTTATCCCAGGGAAATCACCCGGATCGAGAAAGCCGATTTACTTATCCTGGATGACTTCGGACTTCAGGCCTTCGATGCCCAATCCCGAATGATCCTTTTAGAAATCATTGAAGACCGGCATGATAAGAAATCCACCATCATCGCCTCACAGCTTCCGTTTGATAAGTGGTACGAGGTGATCGGTGAGGGAACCATCGCCGATGCCATCCTTGATCGACTCTATCATGGCTCCCATCGTATTGATCTCAAAGGGGAGTCCCTGAGAAAAAAAGCTGCAAGGGATAGCAGTGTTAACCGGAATGCTGAAAATAAACCGGTATGAAAGAACATCAGGGAAAGAAAAATGATATTGAAACGAGAATAACTCGAAGGGAGTTATTACCCGTTTCAACATCAACTGCTTCTTATTTTTTTTGTTTTTTCTGTCCTGTCGGACAGATTGGATTAAAAATCGGTAAATAAGGATGCACGTTTTCGGTAAATAAGAATGAAGCGATAATCAAAAATGAATAATTTTACAGGCAATTAGCCACTGACCGTTCTTAACATTTTGTCCTCAAAAAATCATCCCCACCAGGGTGGGGTCAGTATCACCGGAATGGTGGGGTCAGTATGACCGGAATATACATAAAATTGAGGGGTCTATGTGAAATCCGGATAGAAAGGAGGGATTAAGTACTAAATCAATTCAAAATTTGTAAATGAAATTAACTAAATTTGACAAGTTGATACAGATAAGAACAGGAAGAGTATAATATTTACAATGAATGGGTTGCAGGGCCAAAAACAGCCTAAATAAATGCCTGTATTTTTAATTGCCCTCTGGAAACATCAGTAAAATCAGGCAGTCTGGAAAGCGGTTCGAATCCCTCACATCCCACAGTAAAAATCTAGAAAATCACTGAAAACCCAATGAAACCGCCTTACAGGGCGGTTTTTCTTTTACAGACGGTTACAGATAAAACAACCTGTTAATAATTATTACAGGCAACGTTTCTTATAAAACTGCCTAAAACAATTTGTAAAATTAATGAATTATTTATAAACAAGATATCACAAAAGCAAGCACAACAGTTAATGTCAGCAGCCTGTCGAGTGGAGTTTATATAATAAAGGTCGTTGAGGAAAAGGGTGTGTTATTTGGAATATTCCTTAAGCAATAATGAATATAAATAAAAGATTTCCACTCAACGCGCATCGTTCAGTCTATTTTTCCTGAGATTCTTTATTGTTCACAAAAAACTCAATATATTTACATCCAGACCCGGAGGAGCAGGTGGATGTATCGATCCACCCGCTAAGTCATCCACATAAAAAATAAAAAAAGATGAAACAAAAATTAAATTATTTTGTGCTCTTAATGGCACTTCTGCTTTCTTGGACCACAGCAGTCCTCGCACAGAATTACAACATGAAAGACATGCCTCCTCCGGATCCGAAGGTCAGGGCAGGCGTGCTTGACAATGGCATGCATTATTATATCCGTGCCAATAACCTGCCCGAAAAAAGAGGCGAGTTCTATATTGCCAACAACATAGGGGCTATCCAGGAAAACGACGACCAGAACGGTCTGGCTCATTTTACCGAGCATATGTCGTTCAATGGAACGGTGCATTTTCCCAAGAAAGGGATCCTGGATTACCTCGCGACAATCGGCGTTAAATTCGGGACCAATGTGAATGCTTCCACAGGTCTTGAACAGACTGTTTTCAATGTTTCAAATGTACCGCTGACCCGGGAAACCATATTGGATTCCTGCCTGATGATCCTCCGCGACTGGGCACATTACGTGGCATTCGAGGATGAAGAGATAGACCTTGAACGGGGAGTCATCCTTGAAGAATGGAGGATGTACGGATCGGCCCAGGAAAGGATGAGCAATGAACTCGCACCGACCATTTACAAAGGTTCGAAATATGCCAAGCGCAATGTGATCGGGGATACGGCTGTCATCAAGCACTTCAAATACCAGACCATCAAAGATTTTTACAACGCCTGGTACCGCACCGACCTGCAGGCTGTTATCATTGTGGGCGATTTTGACGTCAATTCCGTGGAAGCCAAGATAAAGAACATGTTCAGCGGGATCCCGAAAGTTAATAACCCGAAACAGAAAGAGATCTATCCCCTGCCCGACAACAGCGAACCGCTCATCGGCACAGCTACCGATAAAGAAGCCACCAACACCATGGTGACCGTCAGCTTCAAACATGAAACCACGCCTGACGCCGAAAAAAACCTGGGGTATATGAGAACCCAGCTTGTAAGGACCTTTGTAAATGTAATGCTTAGCATGAGGCTGAATGAACTTGCCCGCAACGAGAATCCCCCGTTCATTTTTGCCCGGGCAAACTACGGTCGTTATACGGCTTCCAAAGATGCATTTAGCGCAATGGCACAATCGTCGGACAATAATTCCCTTAAAGCACTTAACGCATTACTGGTTGAGATACAGCGGATGAAGCAATTCGGGTTCATTCCAAGCGAGTATGAGCGTGCCAAAGCTGAGTTCACCCGCGGACTTGAATCCCGTTATATGGACCGCGATAAACGGAAGAACCGCGAACTGGTTCGACCCATTACCTCTTTCTTCCTCACTAACAATCCTAACCCGGGATTAGAATTCGAATATGCTTTCGACAAGGCGGAGATCCCCGGTATCAGCCTGGAAGAGATCAATTCCGAAGCTAAAAGTTTTGTAACCGATAACAACATGATCGTTACTATAACTGGTCCTAAAAAGGACGGAGTAAGCCTGCCCACCCTGGATGAGATTAAAAATGTTCTGAACAATTATTCAAAGGAAAAAATTGGGCCTTATGTTGATGCCATGGCCGGCAGGAAACTGATCGAAAAAGATCCCGCAACGGGAAAAGTCACGGCAAGCGCTTCAAACGCAGTGTTCGGGACTACCGAATGGATCCTGTCGAATGGAATGAAGATCGTTTTCAAACCTACCGATATTAAGGAAGATGAGCTCTCGATCAGCGGCTGGTCCGAAGGAGGAGCATCTGCATTGAAAGATGAAGAACTTGTTGCCGCTGATTTTCTAGGCGATGCTTTCTCTTCAATGGGACTGGGGAACTATACCAGGAATGACCTTACCAAACTTCTGGCAGGCAAGCGTGCCAGCGTATCGTTCAGGATTGACGACGAACAGGATAATATTTCGGCCCGCACTTCCCCCAAGGATCTTGAAACAGCCCTGCAGCTTATTTATATGAGCTTCACAAATCCAAGGTGGAATGAAACGGATTATAAGACCTGGCTTGAAAAGGTGAAAGCATCCCTGGTCAATGCTGATGCTGAACCGCGCAAAGCCTTCACTGATACAATAGAGGTAATGCTGGCAAACCACAATAAACGCATTCAGCCGATTACTTACAAATCGCTTGACAAACTATCATTTGGACTCCTTCAGCAGGTTTTCAGAGAAAGATTCTCCGACCCGGGCAATTTCACCTTGCTGTTCACAGGGAAAGTCAATCCCGATGCTGTGAAACCCCTGATCGAGAAATACCTTGCCTCGCTGCCTACGATCGCTCAGAAAGATGTGTATGTTGACCGCGGGATCAGACCCCCAAAAGGACATTTGTCTAGGGATTTCCAGAGGACTTCAACAACACCCCGAACCTCAATCTATGTAAATTATAATGGAAAATGTGCATATAGCGTTGACAACAAGCTTTTAGGGGCGGCCATGAGGCATATCCTGGAGCTGCGCTATATTGAGAAGATCCGCGAAGATGAAGGAGGGGCTTATAGTGTGCGTGTTTCCTTCAACACGCAGAAGCTCCCGGCTGAGGGGTTCAATTTCATAGTGACATTTGAAACGGATCCTGTGAAGGCCGATAAACTGATCGGTATCGTTCACAGCGAAATCGATAAATTGCTGAAGAACGGACCGGCTGACGCAGACCTGCAAAAGTTCAAGGAATACGCTTTAAAACAAAGGCCCGAGGACATGAAGGAAAACATGTGGTGGTCGGCACAGGTTCAGGAATTCTATGTTAACAAAACCGATTATATTACAGGTTATGAAACAAAAGTGAAAACCCTGAACACGAAAGCAGTCCAGGATTTTGCAAAAAAAATGCTTGGACAGGATAATGTTTTACAAATAATTATGCGTCCGTAAACGATGAAAATAAAAGTGCTCGGAGCCGGTGGAGGAGAAGTCACCGGCTCCGCCTACCTAATAGAAACGAATAATAGCAGGATACTGGTTGATTGCGGAATTTTCCAGGGAGGCAGGCATGCCGAAGCCCTCAACATGTTTGATCCTAAGGATGTATCGGGTCTCGATGCAGTACTGATAACCCACGCTCACCTGGATCATACAGGCCGGCTTCCCCTGCTAAGTAAAATGCTTATGCCTGCCCCTGTTTTCTGTACCCAGGCGACTCTTGAACTCGCTTCACTTATCCTGCGTGATTCAGCACATGTTCAGGAGAGTGACACCAACCGGCTGAACAGGAAAAGGCAAAGGGCGGGGATGAAACCGATTCAACCGCTTGTTTCCCATGAAGATACTGAAAACATCATCGGCAGGTTGATCGCCCTTCCTTACGACAGGGATTTTCAGGTTGCCTCAGATATCAAAGCTTCTTTCGCTGAAGCAGGGCATATGCTGGGATCATCCTGCATTCAGCTCAGCATTGAAGATGAAGGGAAAACCAAGAAAGTGATTTTTTCGGGGGATCTGGGGCCAAGGGGAGTTCCAATCCTGAGGGATTTTAAGGAACTTCATACAGCCGACGCTGTATTCATGGAATCCACTTATGGCGACAGGGATCATAAGCCCCTGGATGAAACCGTGAATGAATTTATCTCAATCGTGACGCATGCCACGGAGAACAAGGGGAAGATCCTGATCCCCACATTTGCTGTTGGCAGAGCCCAGCTTATGATATCCATCCTGGCATCGATGTTCAGGACAAAGCATGTGCCACACTTCCCCATCTTTCTCGACAGCCCTATGGCCATTGAGGCCTCGAAAATTTACATGAACCATAAAGAGCTTTATGATGAAGAACTGCTGGAATTCATCCGCGAGAAGCCATTGATGGAAGACCTGAAAACCCTGAAAGTCTGCCCCACGGCCGAAGATTCAATTGCCATCAACGATGTACCCGGCCCCATGATGGTACTTGCCGGAGCGGGAATGTGTAATGCAGGGAGAATTCTTCATCATCTTAAATATAATCTGTGGAAACCTGAGACCCATGTCATCGTAGTAGGTTACCAGGGTTACGGAACCCTGGGAAGAATGCTGGTTGAAGGGGCAGAAAAGGTAAAGATTTTCGGTGACGAAATTGCAGTAAAGGCGACAGTTCATACACTCGGTGGGTTTAGTGCGCATGCAGGCCGGAAAGACCTGATAAACTGGTTCTCGTACCTGGCTCCTGCCGGGCCCAGGCTGGTTATAATACACGGTGAAGACGGCCCAAGGCAAGCCTTGGGATCAAAGATCAAAGAGTTGTACAACATCGATGCACTTTATCCCGCAATGAAAGAAGAGATCCTTCTGTAAAAGGACGGGAGATATTTTTTTCGGATCAGTGGGACACAGAAGCGCTTATACCTGATTCCCCAGGTATTTTTTTATCAGTTCAAGCATTTCATTGGCACGAACAGGTTTGGCAATGAATTCGCAGCATCCTGCTGCAAAAACCTCATTCTGGTCATATTCAGCGGCAAAAGCAGTTTGGGCGATAATCGGAAGGTCCGACCGAAAGCAAAGGATCTCACGCGCAGCATCAAGCCCGTTAAGGAGCGGCAGCCTGATATCCATCAGCACCACGTTGATCTCAGGAAATTGTTTGCATAATTCCACTGCTTTGACACCATTTTCCGCATGAAGCACGTTAGCCTGGGTAGGTTTCAGCAAGATGTCAAGATAATTGTAATTCATCCTGTCATCTTCAACAACCAGTATTAATCTCCCTTTCCAGTTCATTACCGTTTGAGGCATAGCAAACAATTTGGTTATCAAATATATTAATTTTTAAGTATTCTGACAATTTAATATAATGATCAGATAAAAATATTAGCTTTGAGTTACAATTACGAACATCCAATACGAAAACAGATGAATGACCCGATCCGCCGCACAAAAATCGTTGCAACAATAGGTCCGGCAAGCAATACGCCTGAAATGATCCGTCAGCTTATTAAAGCCGGCATGAACGTGGCCCGCCTTAACTTTTCACACGGAAGTTACGGTGATCATGCAATGGTTATTAAGTATCTCAGGGATATCTCTGATGAAATGGATACCCCTATCACTCTTCTCCAGGACCTCCAGGGGCCTAAAATACGTGTCGGCAAACTGAAAGACGACCAGATGCAGCTTACAAAAGGTGAAGTCATTCAGATGATCCCTATGGAAGATTATGCCGGCCAGCCCGATGCAATTCCCATCGATTATCCACACGCAGCCGAAGAAGCAGTTAGCGGTATGCTTGTACTTCTTGATGACGGACTGCTTTCCCTGAGTGTTACCGGCATTAAAGACCGTTCATTGATTTGTACTGTGGAAGACGGAGGGATTCTGAAGAACAGGAAAGGGGTAAACTTCCCGAATCTTAAACTTAAACTTCCTTCCCTCACCGAAAAAGATAAGCAAGATCTCAGATTCGGGCTGGAACAGGGAGTCGACTGGGTAAGCCTGAGCTTTGTGCGCTCCGCAATCGATATCATTGAACTCAGGAAATTTATAACCGATGCAGGGTACCGTAAACCTCTCATTGCTAAAATTGAGAAACCACAAGCTATAGAGAACCTGGATGAGATCATTGAAGCCACCGACGGGGTGATGGTAGCGAGGGGGGACCTGGGGGTTGAAATGAGCCCCGAAAAAGTTCCGTTACTCCAAAAACACATCATTGAGCAGTGCAACCGCATGAGTAAACCGGTGATCACTGCAACCCAGATGCTTGAATCGATGATCCACGAGCCAAGGCCAACCCGGGCTGAAGCAAACGATGTTGCCAACGCGATCATCGATGGTACGGATTGCACCATGCTTTCAGGCGAATCGGCTGTTGGTGAGTACCCTGTAAAGGCTGTTGAGATGATGAACAAGATCGCCATGGAAGTGGAATCAAAAATTGAATTCAGGACCTACCCTTCCCTGGAACACTCAGAAATAGGTGCTATTTGTGAAGCTGTGAACCGTATTGAAAAAGTGATTGCAGTCGCCGCAATAGCTGTCCTTACCGCGAGCGGAAGAAGTGCCAAGTTCATTGCTTCAGGACGCCCTAAAGCTCCTATCTATGCTTTGACAAATGAGCCCCCTGTCTATCATGGTCTGAACCTGCTCTGGGGTATTCACCCTATCCTTATCAGCCAAAAATGCAAGTCGTTTGATGAAATGATAGTCCTGGCCGAAAAGAATATCAGGGATCACCAGCAGGTTCAGCCCGGGGAGAAAATCATCGTCATTGCAGGGATACCTCCTAACATTCCCGGAGGAACCAACTGTTTAAAAATCCATACCTTATGATGAGCCCAGGTTCAGTGACTGGTATTACTAAACCTTAATTACCTGAGCAAATATGTGAGGCCGATATTGAAATTCAGCCCCTGCATCGTGCTGTAGGAATTTTTCTCGGTAAAACTGAAAGAATTGGTGTTGAACCAGTACTGGGCGCTGACGTTTGCTCCCCAGTGAGAAAATTTTCCGAATTTAATAAGCACCCCTATTTCAGGTGACATTGTGAATCCCCATTGAGTATTGTAAATATCATAATCCTGAACCATAATATGCTCTTCCATATAATCCCCACCCAGGGATAAACCAATATAAGGATCAGCAATTGCGAATGGCAGGAAATAATAGAAAAACCCGGCTTTCCATGGCACTACAAAGGCATAAGTATAAAATATTGCCGTTATTGCCAATCCATCGTCTCCGTAATAAGTGTTCCTGGAATTTTTTCCGTAATAATTATTCCAGCCGAATTCAAATCCCACTGCAATGCCATCTTTCAGAAAATACCTGCCTGTGAAATTACCTCCCGAAGGACTGACTGTATTAATGAACGAATTGAAATTTCCAACAGGCAAGCTCAGTGTCCAGGAAAGTGAATAAAGAGAGGCCGGGCTGAAACCCGAAGGCGCCTTTTCCTGGGCGTGCAGGGACATCACCAGAAAAAGCATCGTAATGATCATTAAATACAGCTTTTTCATCGTTATAGTCCTAAGAATACTTTGACGTTATTCCCGGGAATTTAGTTGCTGCCCGATATTAAATCATCCTGAACATCTGGAAAACATGGAAGCCCCATGGTGGCAGCCCTATATAAAGACCGCTTATTGTCATCTCATCCCCGTTGCGGATATAATGCGCCTGTGTGAACTGGTCAACAAGCCGCCATGACTGACCCTTAAGTTCACAGGCAGGGAGGTATACGAACCCCTGTGAAGGTTTAGAGTAATAATTGACGGCAACAAGGAAAATTTTCCCTTTATAAATCCAATACCACGCGAGAATGTTGCGGCAACTCTGGTTGTCGTCCCAGCCGCTTACAGGACACAGGAACCAGTCTCCTTTGTGCAGGGCCTCCATGGACGTGACTTCCATGACATGCTCGTAATAATTCCTGATGAAAGCGTTTGGAGTTTCAGGTGGTCTTCTCCTGAGAAAAACAGGCAAACGCACGGTTCTTCCTTCCAACTGTCCTTCATGGACCAGTTTCGCCCCCGGGAGTGTCAGGCATATAAGGGCAGCTGCTTTCTCTTTATCGGGGTTGAAGATCGAAATTGCTCTTTCTTCATCATGGTTTTCAATAAACCGTATCAGTTTTGACTGGTACCTGATGTCGGCCTGCAAATGATGGCGTAAAGCTTCGGCATCTTCACCCTTAAGCCTGTCATACAGCCGCTTGTCATAGCAATAATCAAACCCGTTTTGCTGAAGGATGTATTCCATATCCCAATAAACTTCAGCAATAAAAATAAAACCAGGAAATTCCTTTTTAACTTCGTCAATTACAAGTTTCCAGTATTCATCATCCGGGACATCCTCTTTAACAGAACACCAGGTCCTTGCAAATACATCGTTCAGCATAAGCATGGCCATGTCGCAGCGAATGCCATCGCACAAACCTGCAATATCTTTCAGTACTTTTACCACCTCATTTCTTAAGCGGGAGTTAAATGCATTGATCTGCACCACATCCTCCCAGGCCGGATAATATGGGTCTTTGCCACAAGCAAAAATCCTTCCCCCGAACCGCTTGAAAGTCACAGGATCCCGGTACAGGTCTTCCTCCGTGCCCTGAATAAAAAATTCAGGGTTCGAAATCACCCAGGGGTGATCGAATGCAAGATGGTTAGGCACAAAATCAAGAATCAGGGAGATATTTCTTTCAGCAAGCTTTTCACGGGCAATAGCCAATCCCCTGTTGCCTCCCAGGTTCTCATCCACAGTATAATTTCTTACGCAATAGGGAGAACCAGCATTATCATCAAAAGTGAAATCACTAAGGGCCCGGTGAAAATCGGAGAGGTTGCCCTGATCGGCATTCGAGATTTTGATACACTCCGGGCTTCTTTCCCAGACCCCCATAAACCACACAGCCATAATTCTGAGACTGTTAAGCTCATCCCATTTATAATCAGGAACATTGGCAAGGGTTATTTTAGACTGGCATTCCCTGCTGATTTCTTCCAGCCATACAAGAGTATTTATCTCGTAGATAACCGGATTGGATACAAGTGTTTTCACAATGATAGGGTATTGTCTGAGTGTAAATATAAGGCAATTTTACCAGGAAAACATAGCCGGGTGCTAAAAAAAGGTTTACATGTTCAGAATCTGCTTAAGCAGTTTGTATCCGCTGGTGCTTGCCTTTAACCTGGCCCCTGTCTTTAAAAGGACCGAATAGCTTTCTTTATCATAGAGTTCAATTCTCTCGATGGCTTCGGCATTGACAATATATGAACGATGGATACGGATAAATTTTTCAGGATCCAGGTGGGATTCAAAATACTTCATTGTCTTTTCCTTGAGATAATTACCTTCTTTGACATGGATCATCACATAATCTCCTTCAGCTTCAAGATAATGGATCTCATTCACTCCGATCACATGGACCTTGTGCCTGGTTTTTACGGCTATCCTCTGGAGCAATTCCTCTTTCTCATCTGCAGAGTGAATGATCTTCTGAACTTCAGGCTGAATGGCAATTCCGGACTGGAGCCTGGAAACAGCTTTAGCCACAGCCTGGGCAAATCTCTCCCTGGAGTATGGTTTTAAAATATAATCTGTGGCATTCAATTCAAATGCCCTTATTGCATACTGATCATAGGCTGTACTGAAAATGATGTGAGGCGGATTTTCAATGAGCTCCAATACCTCAAAGCCGGTAAGCTTCGGCATCTGGATGTCCAGAAATACCAGGTCGGGCTTCATATCCTGTATGGCCTTCAATCCTGCGAACCCGTCCTGACATTCTGCAATCACCTCAACATCGGCAACATCCTTCAGAAAAGTCCTGATGATATCCCTTGCAGGCTTCTCATCATCAATGATAATTGCTTTATACGTCATGGCTTGAATTATTTTCACTTGGTTTATTGGGAATGGTCAGGATAACTTCAAATACATTATTACGTACCGAGGTCTTGAGCAGGGAATCGCTCTTGTACATCAGCCTCAGTCGTTCCCTGATATTTCTCAATCCGATCCCCGAGCCTTTCCTGGCCGGAGAAGTGAGGTCGAAATCGTTGTTTATCCTGATCTCGAAATATTCAGAATAGGCTTTACAGCCCGTTTCAACCTTAACGGGTTCCGTGCTCTCATAAACACCATGTTTAATGGCATTTTCAAACAAGGGCTGAAGGATCATTACCGGGACTTCCTTCGAATAGCAGCCCGGTTCGATTGCAAATTCAAAAACCAGTTTTTCACCGAAACGGATCTTTTCTATTTCAAGATACCTCTGGATATTCTGCATTTCCTTGTCAAGAGTGGTAAACGTATTGATATTCGAGGAAACGCTGTATCTCAGGAATTCCGATAATTTGACCACCATCTCCTGTGCTTTCCCGGGGTCGGTGATAGTGAGCGAACTTATCGAATTCAGGCTGTTAAAAAGGAAATGAGGATTGATCTGCGATTTGAGCATATTCAGTTCCGATTCTTTCAGGAGTTCGTTCAGCCGGGTTTCAGCTTTAGCTTTTTCCTGCAGGTCGCGGTACATGATGATCAGGAAATAGGCAAGCCCGATGAAAGCGTAAAGAAAGATACCTATAACAAAACGGTAAGGGATAGATAAGCCGAGAAAATTAATATATACCGCATTATCGCGGAACAACAGGTTCAGTAAAGCATAACCTGATCCCAGCCAGAATACCAGCAATAAAAGCAGGGAAGTAAAATGGTTGAAGAAAAAGCTGAACCCGGCAAGATTTCCCGGCATGGAATACCTTATTACATACCACACTGCAATACCTATTGCACAAAAAATGGCGTTGTAAATGACACTGTCGGCCAGTGATATATTAAGGGGAAAACGGAACTGGAAAAATAAAATGGAAAAATGGATCCCCGCCAGGAGGATCCATGTTCCAAAATACACGGATATGGACCTGAGATTTTGAAAGACCGGATGTATCATTCTCTATCCCCAGGTTTTATTTTAATACGTTTTGATTTCACCCCCGCCGAAAACAGCTGAGGCCCTGATTACAAGCACCCTCGATGGGTCGGAAGCTTCCTTAAGACAGAAGCGCTTATCGGAAAATCCCCCGAACACACTGGTATTCTTAAGTATGATTTTCCATTCGCAGGGGACAATGATAGTAGCACCTCCGAAGATTACATTCACTTCAAGGTCATTGGTGCCTTCAGCCAGACTGGCCTGTGAAAGATCAAGTTTGATCCCTCCGAAAAGGACATTGATCCTGCCTCCTTTGAATTCTTTATTGATAATTCTTTTTTCAGTCCCGCTGAATATATGGTCTTCAAAAATTACGCCCTGGTCCAAAGAAGTACCGCTGCCAGGGAAAGTTGCTGTTTTACGGTGACTCCATTCCCTGGGATGAGGAAACCTGCGGAAAAGAATCAGTATCCCCAGACAAATAAGGATCAGCGGCCAGAAGAGTTGAGAAAAATTTATATCCAGGATGAATATCCTCGGTATAAGGAAAAAACCTCCGACAAGGATCAGAATAATGCCGGGTATCCGGTTCTCTGCTCCCATGAGACTGACAACGCCGATGGCAACCAGGAGCATGGGCCATGATATTATGATATGACGCAAATAATACGGGATGAAGCCTGTATTGAAAAGCAGCAGAGCGAGTCCTGCAAGAATTACGATGATCCCGAGCATTCCTTTTTTCCGGTGATTATCGTAATATGACTTATGTTCGTTATTTGGTTCCATAGTATTAGAGTTTAAAATTAGTGAAATTCACGAAGCAAAAATATTCTTATGACTGCACATGATAAAGCAGAAATCGTTAAACAGCGGAAATGCCCCGACGAATTAAGGTCAAGATACTTTTAATATGAAGATTTGTTCATAGCTTTGCTGCAAATTGGATTCGGTTGAAACTTGATTTTTTTAAATACCATGGCAACGGGAATGATTTTATCATACTTGATAACCGTTCCGGCCGTTATGATCCTGGCCAAAAAAAGATAGCTTTCCTTTGCGACCGTCATTTTGGCATCGGGGCCGACGGGCTTATGCTGCTTGAAACCGGATCCGGATATGATTTTTCATTGAAATACTTCAACTCCGACGGGAATGAAAGCAGCATGTGCGGAAACGGCGGACGATGTATGACAGCCCTTGCCCATAATCTGGGATTAATAAAGACAAAAGCAAAATTCAGCGCTGTTGACGGAGATCACGAAGCTGAAATATTGTCGGTGCAGGGAAGTACCTGCATGGTCAGACTGAAAATGAAAGATACCACAACCGGAAAAAAATACAGGGACGGATATTTTATTGACACCGGATCACCGCATTTTATCATTTTCGTACCTGACGTCAACCTTGTCAATGTTAATTCAGAAGGCAGGAGACTGAGGTCCGGCGAACGCTTTGCACCTGGAGGCTGCAATGTGAATTTCGTGGAAATCACTTCAACAGGAATCAATGTCAGAACATATGAACGCGGGGTTGAAAATGAAACCCTTTCGTGCGGTACGGGTGTTACTGCCTCAGCCCTGATAGCAGCAATCCTGAATAAGGACAGCAATGGCACGTGCTTTGTGTCCACTCCGGGAGGAGAATTTAAAGTCAGTTTTAATCAATCGCCCGGGGGATTTTCAGGAATATATCTTGAAGGACCTGCTGAATTTGTGTTCAAAGGCGAGTTAATAATTTAACCAGGCAATGCACAGCGAAATTTTTAAAGGAAAAAGGTTGCAGTTAAGGGCAGTCGAACCCTCGGATATTGATCTGCTTTATGAATGGGAGAATGATCCGTCGATCTGGAAAGTAAGCAATACATTATCCCCATATTCGCGTTTTCAGATCGAGGAATATGTTATGAATGTGCAGAACGACATTTATGCCAGCAGGCAGTTAAGGCTTATGATCGTTGGCCATAGCGGGGAAATCAGCGGAAAACACATCGGCGCAATCGACCTGTTTGATTTTGATCCTTTTAACCTCAGGGCGGGAATAGGCATTCTTGTGAGGGAAGAATACCGGCGTAATGGTTTTGCAGCAGAAGCCCTGGAGCTGTTAATTCGTTACGCATTTGACACACTGAACCTCAGGCAATTATACAGCAACATCACACCAATAAACACATCCAGCATTTCCTTGTTCGAAAAGTATGGATTTGAGCGCTGTGGAATAAAAAAGGACTGGATCAGAACAGGCAACAGATGGATGGAAGAGTGGATGTTCCAGTTGGTCCGGCGATCGGAATAATTCACTGGTTTGATCCCCGGGGCAGAACCTGGAACCAAATTCCGAGCATCGGGAAGTGGAACTGAACCTGATTATTAACAAAGCTTTTATTGATGAGTTCTCCAGTACGCGATACACTTTCCCTGAGGAGGTTAAGTTATATTGCTCCTCTAACCGTATCAATCATTACGATGCTTCTGCTGTTTTTTTTATCAGCCAGGTTCTGCTATTTCGTAAAATTTCCCAATGTTGACCTGCATGGGAAGCAGCATATGTACATTTATATTCCTACGGGTACAGGCTTCGATGGATTATTGAAGATCATGAAGGGCAAGAATGTGCTCAGGAATGAAGGCAGTTTCATTTTTGTCGCATTAAAGAAGCATTATGAAACAAGGGTGAAACCCGGAAAGTACAGGATCAGGTCGGGAATGAACAACAATGAACTGGTGAACCTGCTCCGGTCGGGCAGGCAGGAACCGGTAAGGCTGAACATTCAGAATGCAAGGACTGTGGCGGAGCTGGCTGGCAAACTTTCGCACCAGATCGAATCCGATTCATCAGGCCTGATGAAATTTTTTAATGACACTGCATACCTGAAACAATACGGGATCGACCCCGATAACGTGTTTGTGCTGTTTATCCCGAATACCTACGAAATGTTCTGGAATACATCAGCCTCGCAGCTTTTAAAGAAAATGAGCATGGAGCAAAGCACATTCTGGAACGTACGGCGCATGAGCCTGCTCAGTGAGACAGGCATGAATATTCAGCAGGTTGTGACACTAGCATCCATAATCGAGAAGGAAACAAACAGGGACCAGGAAAAACCTGATATTGCAGGGGTTTACATTAACAGGCTCCGTAAAAAATGGCCATTGCAGGCCGATCCCACGATTATTTATGCATGGCAGGATTACAGCATCAAAAGGTTGACGGCAAAACATCTTAAGATTGACTCGAAATACAATACTTATACACATACCGGACTTCCACCGGGCCCTGTTTGCATTCCTTCGAGCAGTTCAATCGACGCGGTGCTTAATTTCAGAAATCACAGTTTCATGTATTTCTGTGCAAAAGAAGACCTTTCCGGATCCCATAATTTCGCTGTAACCCTGGCTGAACACCAGAAGAATGCCAGGAACTATCAGAAGGCCCTTGACCGCCTTAATATCAGATAATTATCCTCAAAGAATTAAAAAATGAAGTTCCGCCTGGTCTTCATGGGGTTTATGCTATCCCTGGCAGTTTACGGCCAGGACAGCGCTTCCTATCATTCCCTGAGGAATGATACTTCCGAGATTCACAAAGGGAGGCTGATCGGTGTGTTATCGGTCCAGGGAGCCCTTTACGTGGGAAGTCTTGCAGGCTTGTATTTCCTCTGGTACCAGAATTATCCCCAGTCGGGTTTCCATTTTTTCAATGATGATAATGAATGGCAGCAGATGGACAAATGCGGTCATGCCACCACCTCATACTATATAAGCATGGTTGGGAACTGGTCATATCGATGGGCCGGACTGAGCAGGACGCAATCGGCATGGTTCGGGGGTTTGCTGGCCGAAGCCTACATGCTTAACATCGAGATCCTCGATGGGTTCTCGGCCGAGTGGGGCTTTTCGGTTGGAGATTTCACGGCCAATACGTTAGGGGCGGCAATTTTCGTAAGCCAGCAACTGATCTGGGATGAGCAAAGATTCAGGTTGAAATTCTCATTCCACCAGACGGCTTATTCGTCATACAGACCTGATCTTCTTGGAGATAACCTTATCCAGGAAATGCTTAAAGATTATAACGGCCAGAGCTACTGGCTTTCGGGGAATATAAGCGCTTTTTTACCAGGGACCAGGAAGTTCCCCAAATGGCTGAATATTGCATTCGGTTACGGAGCCGGTGGTATGACTGGAGCTTCTGTAAACACCGTAAACCAGAATATCCCGCCACAACAAAGGTACCGCCGGTTCATGCTATCGGTTGATGTGGACCTGACCCGTATCCAAACCCGGTCAAAATTTCTGAAAGG
>Ga0364867_10207_pt2 | contig 33545 bp, 18 predicted proteins | sample ExccelAu500001D4_3_FD_206915 | JGI IMG/M metagenome (GOLD analysis project Ga0364867, IMG submission 206915) | Enriched cells from Trout Bog Lake Hypolimnion, Wisconsin, USA - BchlTB.Aug13.5000.01.D4 | ecosystem: Environmental > Aquatic > Freshwater > Lake > Hypolimnion/Profundal zone | place... | reverse complement strand
AAACGGAGTGGCACAACCGGGTATTCAGCAACTGGTTGCCTATTCGGAATATTTCGGAATCTCTGTCGACACGCTGATCAGGGTTGATCTGTCAAAGCTCAGGGAGAGTGAGCTGCGCCAGCTGGAGAACGGGTTCGATGTATTTGTGAAAGGGTCGAAACTGCGGGTCCTCACCACTACCGTTGACAGCACCAATACAGAAAATATCGAACTGGTACCCGAAAAGGCGAAAGCGGGCTACACGCGGGGGTTTGCCGATCCTGAGTTTGTGCGAAATCTTCCCGTATTTCAACTCCCTTTCCTCTCTACCGAACGGAAATACCGCACTTTTCAGATCAGTGGGGATTCGATGTCGCCTATCCCTGACGGAGCATGGATAACCGGTGAATTTGTCCAGGACTGGAGCACTTTGAAAAGCGGGGAGGCGTGCATTGTGCTTACTCTTGATGAGGGGATTGTCTTTAAGATTATTGAGAACAGAATAATAAAAGAGGGAAAAATCAACCTGATTTCATTAAATCCTATTTACAAACCTTACGAACTTGCAGTGGTTGAGATCCGTGAAATCTGGAGGTTTATCCATTACATCAGTGAGGAGTTGCCTGCGGGTGAAATTTCGTCAGCTGATCTCGCTTATACACTGAACGAGCTCAAACTTGATGTGGCATTGATTAAGGAACGAATTGTCACAAAAGGGGAATAGATGAGCCAGGCTATGAATTCCTCAGGTTAACAATGATCATTACGACCCCAAGAATCAGGTAAACCGCCCCCATCAGCCGAGAGAGAGAGCGCTCACTGATTTTGCTTGCAAACCGGGCACAATAAATTCCGGTGGGGATAGCACTGACTGCCAGAACTATTCCCGTCATCAGATTCACGTTTCCCAGGGAAGCATGACCAATCACCCCCGACAACGCCGTAAACGACATGATCAGAATAGAGGTCCCCAGGGCATTGTGCATCGGAAACCGGTTGACAAACAAAAGGATCAATAAAATATTTGTTCCGCCTCCGGCGCCAATAAAGCCGGTCATAAAGCCGCTTCCTCCAGCCAGTAGAATGGATAACAGAATCCGCCACAGTGGTGATTTGTGATCGGACAGGTTAAATGGCGCTACGGGGGTCTTATCCCGCTGGATTCCGGTTTGCCAAATGATCAATGCCAGCACAATCAGCACAAAAGAAAAACCTGAATCAAGCCCGCGTTCAGGTATCTTATCAGAAAAACGGGCTCCGATTTGCGCCATCCCAATTGAAGAGAGGGCCACTAATCCGGCCGATTTAAGGGCTATATTGTTATTCTTAAAATAGGTAACTGAAATAACCAGCGAGGTTAGCACATCGACCACCAGGCTCGTGCCAATTGCTTCATGGATGGGGAACTTGAATAAGATTAAGATCAATGGCACAACAACCATCACACCGGAGGCTCCTGTTAAACCGGTCACCATTCCCGAGAAACATCCGACAAGAAGAATCAGAAAGACCGCCATTCAGCTAAATTGATAGTTGACTAATATTAATATCTGTCGCAAACATACCAAATTGTTGCCGTTTATAAAAATCACTCCAAATATTCTTACCTTGCTTCGAAGAAAGAGTATGGGATATAAAAATCAAGGAATATGAATTTTAAGGATTTAGCCCTCAACAACCGCAGTTACAGAAGATTTGACGAGCAATTTGTGATTGACAAGGCTACGCTTGTTGAGTTAATCGGACTCGCCAGGCTTGCTGCTTCGGGCAGAAACGGACAACCGTTAAAATATTTTTTAAGCCATGAAAAGAATCTGAACGGGCAGATCTTTCCGACACTTGCCTGGGCCGCATACCTTAAAGATTGGCCTGGGCCTGAAAAGGGAGAACGACCATCTGGATATATTATTGTACTGCTCGACCACCGGATTGCCAACAACTATTTTTGTGATGACGGAATTGCGATGCAAAATATACTGCTGGGTGCCGTCGAAAAGGGATTGGGAGGATGCATCATCCGGTCAATTCATAAACCCCGACTTTCAGCAATTCTGCAGTTACCCGATCATCTTGAAATCATCGATGTAATCGCCCTGGGCAAACCGGTTGAAACGGTGATGCTCACGGAGGTTGGCCAGGATGGCGACATCAGGTATTACAATGATGAAAATGGCATTCACTATGTTCCCAAAAGATCACTGGATGAGCTTATTGTGAATTAGTTTCCAATCGCAGTAAAATGGCAGACTGTGGCTGGCTTCCAGCTACTGGCATGAAGCTGCTTATAACCTTAGGGTGGCCACCGACATAAAAGCGTTATTCGTTATTTCTGTTTTAGCTTACCGGCAAAAATCTTTTTGAATTTTTCGAGTTTCGGGGTGATTACAATGCGACAATATCCCTGGTTGGTATTATTGGCATAATATTCCTGGTGGTAATCCTCTGCTGGATAGAACTTCTCAAACCGGGTTATCTCAGTAACTATCGGATGGTCCCATATTTTTTCCTTTTCAAGTTTTGCCTTATAAGTAATTGCCTTTTGTTTTTGATCCTCATCGGTGTAAAATATTGCCGAACGATATTGCGTCCCGCTGTCGGCACCCTGCCGGTTCAGTGTCGTTGGATCATGGGTGGTCCAGAAAACCTCGAGCAGTTCGGCAAAAGTGATCAGGGCAGGATCATAAGTTATCTGCGTGCATTCGGCATGACCTGTGGTTCCTGTGCAAACCTCCCTGTAGGTTGGATTGACCGTTTTCCCGCCCGAATAACCGGACACCACCTTTTCAACCCCTTTCAGCTGACTGAAAATTGCCTCGGTACACCAGAAACATCCACCTGCAAAAACTGCAGTCTTTAACGCTTTATCTTTTATCTCCATGTTGGTATTATTGGTGGTCAAGCCCTTTAATCCGGAAGAAATTACCATTATCAATCCGACCAGGCAAATTAATGTTTTACTCATCTTCTCTCTTTTATCTTAATCTGAATAACGATTCACCGCATCTTTTGTTCCGAAAGAGCCCCATTTTATGAAAATATATTGATACCGGTCATTAAATACTTCCGGCATATTTGGAATTTGATCAATATTAGCGTATATTTAGCCTGACCTAACTGCCGATTCAAATACATCCTTTCCGGGTAAAAAACGATACTCTGGCTTTTTCTTTCATTTAATTTCTTCTAAAATTTCAACTATGAAACGAGCCAATTACCGATTCAATTCTTCAGAGATTCCAGTGGTTGCCGATCAGATACTCCATAATTATATAAGGGACAGGTCCTATTTTGAACAGTACTCGGCAAAATTCAATACAGATTTTTTAGTTCGTTTTGAGGAAAGAGTCAATGCGCTGGTCAACAGAAAATCACACAAGACTTTTAATGACCGGATGGTTCATTTGAACAAGAATATTGATCTGTTTATCTCAAGTTTTAGTCCCTTCCTGGAGAGTATTGAAATTTTTCTGCATAGGTCAACAAAAGTTGCAGCCATCCGGGGATCAGATTTCAGTTTTAGTGAGGTGAATGATGCCCTTAACCGGAGATGCCTCTCGGAACTCAAGAGAAGTTGTCTTAAATTAATCAGCCAGATTGAACTTCATATGGAGAATTTTATTGATAAAGGATTTATTTTGATCCTTATCCATAATTTTCGTCTGTTTATGAGCAAAATGATAAGCCTTGAGTGTGAGCTTGCCGAGTTAACCCACCGGCATGACCAGATATCCGATGAATATCTTTTCCTTGACCATCAGCTAAAAAATTTCATTGAGACCATAATCGAATCAACCCCTGCGGTATTCGGGGAGGATGATGCCGCTAAAAGAGAGGAGTATTCGATCGAAAAGCTAATGATGCAGACACAGATCAACCGAGGTCAGACACAATAGGTACGGCTGGTATTCAGAAGATGGATTTAAGTCAAAAAAAGTTTCGGTGCCTTATCAGACGCCGAAGCTTTTTTTGAAATTATTAACTGTTCAATGCTCTGTTCTTTTGCTTCTGGCAATCGAATTGGGATCCTCACCCTTGCGGATCATTTTCAGAAGGAATGAATAATTATAGGTGCTGTCTGTGAGCAGATATTCCGGATGGGTATGTGCTCCCCAGCTATTGTCTCCCCCAACACCCATTTGCTTGTAGTCAAGGTTCACCGATACCAGGTTCCGCTCTTTTACATCGTTAACATGACGATTAACAACGACCTTCCCTTCATAGATACGGCCAATCGTACGAACCGGAGATTCAAAATCCTCCATCAGATTATGGTGTGCACTCACACTTAATTGTGGTAACCCAATGGCCAGCAATCCATTTCCATCCTTATCCGTAAATGAAACCCACCTCACATCTGTTTTATTTCCATTCTCCTGCGGACGGACATAAGCCCAATACTGATCCTTCACTTTCCCGCCGTAGAGTCCAACCAGTGCACCGCTATTCCGGTCCCAATAGTTCTCCTGCGGTCCGCGGCCGAACCACTGCATATTTTCATACTCACGTGCAAGCTGCAAATTCATTCCCACCCGGGGAATTTCCGGTAAACCTGCTGAAGTTGCTGTATATTTATTCACGACCTCAATTTCACCGTTGCCATAAACATGGTATACTGATTCATATTTGGCAATAGGTTCATCCTGCAGTCCGGGAATATCAAAGGAAAGTATGATATCTACCTGATTATCTGCACTCTGATTTATCTTTGAAGAAATCAGTCTGCGGTTCTCCCCGGCTTTGCGCCACACACGGCATCTTTGGTCGAGGCCATTTCCAAAATCGTTGTCTGTGGGAGCCCTCCAAAAATTTGGCTCAGGCCCCTTACCGCCATTGAGCATCTCTTTCCCGACCATTACCAAACTATTGATGTTCCCTTTCACTAAATCAAAACCCACTGCAAAATCTCCGCCCTTAATGAATGCCTTGCCATTTTCTTTTGTCAGTATTAGCTTACCCGACGGTACAACTGATTTTGCCCCCTTCTGAAACGGGAGTTTGAATTGTTCATAAGCTACCTCATGACCTGCAGGAATAAGATCGGTTGCCTTACTCGTTTTGGCACTGATTATGAGAAAGTACTCTTTCCCCGGTTCCGGATTCAGATTAACCGGAATTGAAAAAGTCGCAGTTTGGTGTGCAGGAACGTTGAATACAGGAAGTTTTCCTTCCGCGATCTTTAATCCATCCCCTTCAATCCTCCAGTCAAAATTAAAATCATTCAGGTTCAGAAAATCATACTTATTTTTCAGTTGAAAATTTCCATTATTGATATCAACAGCCTTAAATTCAACATACTGATAAACCTTCTTAACTTCATATAAACCCGGATGGGGAGCTCGGTTTGGATCTACAAGCCCATTGATGTTAAAGTTTCCATCGGTCCAGACATCTTTCGGACCAAAGTCGCCGCCATAGGCCCAAAACTTCTCCCCTTTTTCGTTGGTGGTAAGCAATCCCTGATCCACCCAGTCCCAGATACACCCCCCCTGAAGCTGATCATGCGATTCAATGGCATTCCAGTAATCCTGCAGATTCCCGGTGCTGTTCCCCATCGCATGGGCATATTCACATTGAATCAATGGCTTATCCCTATGTTCTGATGCGTAATCAAGAATCTGGCTGATTGTTGCATACATCGGCACATAAATATCGGTGTGAGAGGAGGTTTTGGCCTGTTCATACTGGATGGGACGCGACAGATCCTGTGATTTTAACCATGCGTAAGTTTTGATAAAATTCGTTCCGTCACCGGCCTCATTCCCCAAGGACCAGATTATTACAGCCGGATTATTCTTGTCACGTTCAAACATATTGCGGGTTCTGAAGAGGTGGGCGCCAAACCATGTGGAGTCTTTGGCAAGCGATTCCTTACCGTAACCCATCCCGTGAGATTCAATATTTGCCTCATCGATCAGGTAAAGGCCGTACTTGTTGCAGAGCTCATACCACTTCTCCGGCTGTGGATAATGACAACAACGCATCGTGTTAATATTGAACTTTTTCATCGTTGAAATATCCTTGATCATGGTCTCCACATCCTGAACATGCCCGGTTATTTCATTATGTTCGTGCATGTTCACCCCCTTTACAAGGATGCGCATGCCGTTCACGAGCAAATTTCCATTTTTGATCTCAATCGTCCGGAAGCCAACCTGGCATCCCAGGGATTCAATGATCTTTCCGGCATCGTCTTTTTGAGTTATAATAAGATGATACAGATTTGGCGTTTCTGCACTCCATGGTCTCACATTTGGGACATTGCCTGCAAAATTGATGGTTTGAGTGCCTGTCTCAACCGTAGTTTTCTTTGTAAACTGAAGGATTTCCCGATTTTCATCGAGCAGCTTTGCCTCAATGGTGGTATTCTGAGGGCCCTTATCCAGGTTCCGTAAGGTAATATCAAGCCCAAAAACTCCCTCTTTATATTGATCGTCCAGGTTTGATTTAACGCGAAAATCAAAAACATGACTCTTATTTCGTGCTACCAGGAATACATCACGCGTAATCCCGCTCATGCGCCAGAAATCCTGATCTTCGAGATATGAGCCATCACACCAGCGAAATACCTGAACGGCCAGCAGGTTCTTCCCGCTTTTCAGATATTTGGTGACGTTAAATTCGGCAGGGGTCTTGCTGTCTTCACTATAACCCACTTCCTGTCCGTTCACCCACACATACATTGCTGAAGTCACTGCCCCGAAATGAAGGATGATCTCCTTCCCATCCCAGGTATCAGGAGCCTCAAATTCCATGCGGTAGGAACCGACCGGGTTGTAATTTTCCTGAATTGTGGGTGGCGTAGCTTTATGAGGATATTTAATATTGGTATAGATTGCATAATCATACCCTTTAAGTTCCCAGTTCGAAGGAACATCTATTAATTTCCAGTTGCTGTCATCAAATCTCGGCTGAAAAAAAAGGGAAGGACGATCAGCAGGTTTGTTCGCCAGATTAAACTTCCACTGGCCATTGAGACATTTATAAAATGGGGAAGCTGAAAAATCATTCGCAATTACCTTTTCTTCTGTGTCAAAAGGCATCAGAGAAGCATGCTGTGTCTCCCGGTTAATTTCTGAAACTGCCTGATTTTCCCAATCATGTGGCAGCTTTTCGTTAAAAGGGACCTATAAAGACTGGCTATTCCCAATCATGGCAAACAGGATCAGCAGTCCGGATAAAATCAGATTCTTAGTCATGGTGAAAGTTTTAAAGTTACAGACCAACTGGTAGGTACTGGTAGGGTGCAAATTTATAAACTATTTACGAATGGACAAAATAAAGGCTAATAGGCTGTAGACTTTTAGGCAGAAGGCCTAAGTTATTAAGAATATAGGTTAATAGAAGCGAAAAGTGAATTTTACATTTGCGATTTTTGATAATCAAATCCCGGATTAAATATCGATTTAATAAATTGATTTTAAAGCTATTAAATATTGCTTACCAATTTCCCAGTAATTGATTTTAAGCAAGAACCTGAAATATCAAAATCTACCAGCCTAACAGTCTAATAGCCTACAGCCTATCAGCCTAATAGCCTACAGCCTAACAGCCTGCAGTCTAACAGCCTATCAGCCTAATAGCCTATCCTAAAATTCAGAGGTAAAGTGAAACCTGATTTTCGGGAAATCGCGTTGAGCCATATCGAGAATAAAAGAAGAATCGGCCATGAAGACATCCCTTCCCCGGTTATCGAGTGACATTTTATTGTATTTCCTTTTCTTAAAATCCTCAAGCATAGCTTTGTCTTCACTTTGAATCCAACATGCTTTGTAGAGCGATAATGATTCCCAGCGGCATTTCGCATTGTACTCATGCTCAAGACGATACTCAATTACTTCAAACTGGAGAGCCCCCACCGTTCCGATGATCTTACGACCATTGAGCTGACTGACAAATAATTGGGCGACACCTTCGTCCATCAACTGGTCTACACCCTTGGCCAATTGTTTTGATTTCATGGGGTCTGCATTCTCGATATAGCGGAATATTTCGGGAGAGAATGATGGAATTCCCTTGTAGTGAAGGATTTCGCCTTCTGTAAGCGTATCTCCGATCACAAAGTTCCCGGTATCGGGAATACCTACGATATCACCGGGAAATGCTTCATCAATCACCTCTTTTTTGTCGGCCATAAAGGCTGTGGGACTCGAATATTTAAAGACTTTTCCAAGCCGGATATGGCGATAGTTTTTATTCCGTTCAAACTTCCCGGAGCAGATTTTCACAAAGGCGATCCTGCTGCGATGGTTCGGATCGATGTTGGCATGAATTTTAAATACAAAACCGGTGAAGGTCTCCTCATCGCAATGAACCAGACGCTCCTCCGCCTTTTTGGGACGGGGCGGCGGGGCAATACGGACAAAAGTATCGAGTAACTCCTTCACCCCGAAATTATACAAAGCACTGCCAAAGAATACGGGAGCCAAATCCCCCGAAAGGTATTGCCCGATTTCAAATTCGGGATAAACCTCGTCGAGAATTTCAAGTTCCTCACGCAAAACCACGGCATCCTTTCCAATAAAAGTATCAAGTTCGGGACTATTGGTATCTGTAAAACTAATCCCGGGACGGATATCCGTGATGCTGGGATCAAAGAGGACAAGATTTTTATCGTAAATATTATAGACCCCTTTAAACTCCGGACCGTTATTGATGGGCCAACTCAAAGGGCGTACTTTGATAAGCAACTGTTTTTCAATGTCATCCAGAAGATCAAAGGTGTCATCGGCCGGGCGGTCCATTTTGTTGACAAAAACGATTACGGGTGTCTTGCGACTGCGACAGACACTCATGAGCTTTTCGGTTTGAGGTTCAACCCCTTTGGCCGCATCGATGACAATAATCACACTATCGACGGCTGTGAGTGTCCGAAAAGTATCTTCCTGAAAATCCTGGTGACCCGGTGTGTCCAAAATATTGACCTTATATCCGTTGAATTCAAAACCCATTACCGAGGTAGCCACCGAAATACCGCGTTGCCGCTCAATCTCCATAAAGTCGGAGGTTGCACCCTTTTTAATTTTATTGCTTTTAACAGCTCCTGCAACATGGATGGCACCTCCGAAAAGGAGGAGTTTTTCGGTAAGCGTTGTTTTCCCCGCATCCGGGTGACTCACAATACCAAAGGTTCTCCGGCGTAATATTTCTTCTTTTAAGTTCATGTCAAATATTGAGGGTGCAAAAGTACTTCAAAATAATGAAATGTTCATTATTCGATAAACCATAACCACGTGAAGTATTATGCTAGCTTTCATCCTATGGGAAGGATTCTATGGGAAAAACACAAGGGAAACAGATCTTAGGGATTTAATATCTTTTTTTTGTCAATTCTCATCTGACTATGTTTTATTCAAAGATACATATTATTGAGTACAAATCAATACCCGAGAATTGTTAATTCAGAATAGCTGAGATCTAAAAGCGTCGATTCCGGGATTATGTTTTTGCAATACGATATTCCCCAGACAGCTTTTCCGGTACTGGGTCGGAGTCATTCTGGTCTGCCTTTTAAACTGGGTGGAAAAATAATCGACTGATTCATAATTCATTTCCACGGCAATCTCCTTAACCGATTTTGAAGAAGAGGTGAGTAATTCCCTCGCCCGCTGTAAACGCAACTGCGAAATATATTGTGCCGGAGCGAGTCCTGTGTATTGCTTAAACAGTCGCCTGAACCACGAATAAGTCATAACCAGCTCTTTTGCAATTGCCTCCGGCCTGACATTCAAATTTAACTGCTCTCTGATTAAAACACGCGCCTTATCAATTTTTTGTACGACTTCCGGGTCCTCGAAATGGTTGTCCTTTGCACGGAAATAAACATATCCCAACAGATGAATCACAATTCCTGAAATATACTGCTGATATCCAGCCCGTTCTTCATTTCCAGCTTCCAGAATGCGCTGAAAAAGGCTGACGATCTCTTCATTAAAGCCCACCTTTACGACTGGTTTACCTGGTGACAAGTAGTTATTGGCAACCAGGTTTTCTGCAAATTTTCCGTTGAAGCCCACCCAATAGCTGTCCCATCCGGTTAACTGTTCAGGCTTAAAACGATGCCACTCTCCGGGAAACAGGAAAAAAAGACTCCCCTCTCCTATACCGGTATTTTTACAGCTTGATGATTCGAAAGTGCCCGAACCTTTGGTGATATAAATCATTTGAAATTCTTCGAGCACCCGGCCGCTCTGAAAATTAAAGGTGTAGTCCAATGGATGCCCCTGGGTTGGGTAGACACTGTTTGGTAAAACAGACTGGAATCCTGCAGTTTTCACAATCAGACTCCAGTTTTCATCATGCTCGTGCACCGGCAGATACCGGATATTGGAATTTAAAAGATGTTGCATAACATGTGACTGTATCAAAATTCAAAGATATAAAATCAAAATCAGCTATTCGATTTTATAATGTATTAATATATTGCACGATGAAATATTCTCATCAAACCATACCTGTTGCCATATAATAAAGATTCGTCTGCCTTTTCTTTCAATAATAAGCTTTTCATTCATAAAAAGATAAAACCAATTCAATATGAGCAAGCTAAAAGTCCTCTGTGTTTTACTCCTTTTCATCATAATGGGGTGTTCCGAAGGGTCTCATGAATATCATGTTGCCATAAACGGAAATGATTCAAATGATGGTTCAGCTTCCAAACCTTTTAAAACGATTTCTGAAGCCGCCCGAAAAGCGAAAGCGGGAGATCTCATTACGGTACATGAAGGGACCTATAGGGAACTGGTAATCCCGGAAAACGGCGGAACCGATGAAACCCACCGGATCGTTTATCAGGCTGCCAGAGGGGAGAAAGTCTCCATAAAAGGTTCTGAAATAATTAAAAACTGGCAGCCGATAAAGGATGGCGTCTGGAAAGTGACCATTCCAAACACCTTCTTTGGTAAATTTAATCCATACCAGGATACGATCTGGGGCGACTGGTTCAACGGCAAAGGGAGAATTCACCATACTGGAGAGGTTTACCTGAATGGAAAGTCTCTCTACGAAGTTGAAAATTCAGACAAAGTGACTAACCCAAGGCCGCTTCCTGCCGCTGTTGATACAGTCGGATCAACATACACATGGTATACCGAATCGGACAAAGAATCTACCACTATTTGGGCGAACTTCCACGATTCAGATCCGAATAAGGAACTGGTTGAAATCAATGCCCGTCCGGCCTGCTTTTTCCCTGCCAAAACAGGATTAAACTACATCACGGTTCGCGGATTTACAATCAGTCAGGCCGCCACCCAGTGGGCAGCTCCGACTGCCGAACAGATCGGCATGATCGGCCCTCATTGGAGCAAAGCGTGGATAATCGAAAACAATGTGATCAGCGATTCAAAATGTTCAGGGATTTCATTGGGTAAGGAGCGGACAACGGGTCATAATGTGTGGCTTGGAGATATGAAAAAGGACGGTGCTATCCACTACATTGAAGTAATATTCAGAGCCTTAAAAATAGGATGGAGCAAAGAGAACATCGGCTCTCACATTATCCGGAATAATACGATCTGTAATTGCGAACAGACCGGCATCTGCGGAAGCCTGGGAGCTGTTTTCAGTACCATCACCAATAACCACATTTATAACATTCACGAAAAAAGACAGTTCACCGGGGCTGAAATGGCAGGGATCAAAATTCACGGGGCCATTGATGTGCTGATTAAAAGTAACCGGATTCATCATTGCAGCCTGGGACTCTGGATGGACTGGATGGCACAGGGGACACGCATATCCTCCAACCTGATGTACCACAATGATAATGACCTGTTTACAGAAGTTGATCACGGACCGATCCTGATTGACAATAATTTAATGCTGGCCAATACACCATATGCCGAGTGTTCGGAGGGGGTGGCTACTGTTCATAACCTGTTCACCGGGAGGATTGCCCACTGGGTCGACGGAGGTCGCTTCACCCCTTACCACCTGCCCCACTCCACCTGGGTAGCCGGATTGATCAACTTCTTCGGAGGCGATCACCGATATTACAATAATATTTTTGCAACTGACAAGCAAGTGATGAAATCCAATGATCCTACCGGATTGTCCAGGTATAACGACAGTAAACTGCCGGTTTGGATTGCCTCAAATATTTACTTTAACGGAGCCTCACCCTATAACCGGGAAGTGGATGCGGTTGAGAATAAAACGTTCGAACCAAATGTCTCTGTTGAAGAAAAAGGGGATGAAGTTTTTTTGCATATCAATGTTGATGATTCATTTAAAAAGGTAAAAACAAGAGTGGTAACGTCGGAATTATTGGGAAAGGCAATCGCGCCAAACGCGGCATTCGAAAATCCGGATGGCACACCATTAAAAATTGATGTGGATTACTTTGGCAATAAACGGTCAGAAACGAATCCTTTTGTAGGTCCGATCGAAGGGATCAAAGAGGGAAATCAGGTTATAAAAGTCTGGTGAAACAAAGTTGCCACCCGGAAGGTGGAATTTTAATAACTGTGGGTGGAAACCCATGGGAAATAGAACAGATAAAAGGCAACCTGGAAAGGGTTAAACTTTTAGCTTTAAAGCTCAAAATTGAAAGAATTCTAAACATGTCAAAAACAGCACTTATTTTTCTGCTTTGCTCCCTGCTTCCCCAGACCGGGTTGGTCGGTAAGACGGATAAACTAAAACACACCACTGAAAAAATCACTGTTGCTGCCTATTATTTTCCCAATTACCACACCAATGATCCCCGGAATATTAAAAACAAGGGGGAGAAGTGGTCGGAATGGGAGTTGATCAAAGCGGCCAAACCCCGTTTCCCGGGACATGAGCAGCCAAAAGTTCCGCTATGGGGCTATACAGACGAAAAAGATCCGAAGGTGATGGCTCAAAAAATTGAGGCTGCAGCAAAATACGGGATAGATTGCCTGATTTTCGACTGGTATATGTACGAAGATGGCCCGTTTCTGAACAGGTGTCTCGATGAAGGGTTTCTCAAAGCAAAAAATGCCCATAAAGTAATGTTTGCCCTCATGTGGGCAAATCATGACTGGGAAGATATTCACCCCTACACTAAAGGTGCACCACATAAGCTTCTCTATCCGGGAAAGGTTTCAGAAAAAAGATTCGATGAAATTTGTGATCTGCTGGTATCCCAATATTTTACAAAACCCAATTACTGGAAAATAGATGGGAAAGCCTATTTTTCAATTTATGATATCCAGAAGTTCATGGATGGATTCGGTACTATTGAGGCAACAAAAAGGGCGATGAAACGATTGAATGACAAGGCAGTTGCCGCAGGGCTCAAAGGTGTTCACTGGAATATTGTCGCCTGGGGTCGGCCCATTTTGCCGGTCGAGAAAGTTCCTGCCAATTATCCCGAAATGATCAAAAAATTGGGATTTGATTCTGCAACATCGTATGTCTGGGTCCATCATGTTGGACTACCCGAACCACAAACGGACTACAACAAAGTGAGGGATCAATATTTTACCTTCTGGAATCATGCAAAGAATGAATTTAAGGTCCCCTATTATCCGAATGTTTCAGTGGGGTGGGATCCAAGTCCCCGCTGTGATCTTAACTCAGAATGGGGTAATTTTGGCTACCCTTTTACCAACACTATTGGGAATAATACCCCCGGAAACTTTAAAACAGCCCTTCAAATGACCAGGGATAAAATGGTAGCTGACCCGAAAGGTCCAAGAATTATGAACATCAATTCCTGGAATGAGTGGACAGAAGGGAGTTACCTGGAACCCGATACCAAAAATAAATTCGGGTACCTTGAGGCCATTAAAAGCGTTTTTAAGTAATTAATTATGAGATTAATCCTTTCGCTGCAATTACTGTTCTTTGTGTTGATTGCCAATAGCCAAAATGAAAACATTGGGATAGCAGATCCGGCCACATATTTATCCGATCTAAAAATAGAACTTCAAAAAGAGTGGCCCAAAAACAGGACTATTAATATTGTCTTTCACGGGCACAGTGTCCCTGCCGGATATTTCAGGACACCACGGGTAAATACCTTGTCCGCCTACCCTCAGCAATTCCTGACAAAACTAAAAGCTGTTTATCCCCTCGCGGTTGTCAATGTAATAGTTACGGCTATCGGTGGGGAAAACTCGGTTCAGGGGGCCAAACGGTTTAAAAAGGACGTGCTGACACATCATCCCGATCTAATCCTGATTGATTATGCGCTCAATGACCGGGGCGCAGGTCTCCAAAAAGCAAATCTGGCCTGGAGCCAAATGATCAGACAGGCCAAAAAGCAAGGAACCAAGGTGATTCTCCTGACTCCATCCCCTGATCAGAGGGTCAATTATGCAGATCCTGATAACGAATTGAAAAAACATGCCGATCAAATCCGCAATCTTGCCGCAAGAAACCAGGTTGGACTGGTTGACAGTTATAGGGCCTTTGAATTCCTCTATCCCGATAAGGAACAATTAAAACAATATATGTCTCAGGTCAATCATCCCAATGAAAAGGGGCACGAACTGATTGCCAATGAAATAATGAATTGGTTCAAATAATAAAAATACTTTTAAGCAGAAAAATTGACTTTATGAAAATTACATTTCTTTTCCTTGTGCTTTCATTTATCGCCCTATCCGGCCAATGTTTCAATCCCGGAAATGATCATTCCTTAAATTCCTTAAGAAAAGGGTTTCTGAATCCCCCCGACTCTGCCAGGCCTGGAGTCTACTGGTATTTTATGGATGGCAATATGTCGAAGGAGGCAATGACGGAAGATCTAGAATCGATGAAAAGAGCAGGAATCGGAAATGTGTTGTTTCTGGAAGTCAATGTAGGCATTCCACGAGGTACCATCGATTTCCTGAGCGATCAGTGGCAGGAGATGTTCGCACATGGTGTGCGTGAAGCTGAACGGCTGGGAATCACGATCTCGCTGGGTGTAGGTCCGGGCTGGTCAGGCAGCGGTGGACCATGGGTATCCGGACATCAATCGATGCAGCACCTGGTAGCTGCGACCATCAATGTTTCAGGAAACGATAAAAAACCGATCATCCTTCCCAAACCGGCACCAAAACCTCCCTATTTCGGGGAAGGTGCTTTTACCCCCGAACTTAAAAAGCGGTGGAATGATTATTATGAAGATGTTGCCGTCCTTGCTTTTCCCACCCCTACGTCTGAGTACAGAATCACCGATATTGATGAGAAAGCACTTTATTACCGCTCGCCATACACCTCAAAACCTGGAACCAAACAGTTTCTGCCGACGCAGTCCAAATACCAGGAACTCCCTGAAAAAGAGCTTATCAGGCAAAACAAATTAATTGATGTTACCCGCTTTCTGAAACCGGATGGAACACTGGAGTGGAAAATCCCCAAAGGAAACTGGACCATCATGCGTCTGGGAAGCCGCAATAACGGTGCCGTTACCCGCCCCGCTCCAATGCCCGGACTTGGGTTTGAAGCTGATAAGTTCGATACCACAGCTATCGATGCGCACATGGCTAATTTTACAGGCAAACTTTTCAAGAAAACGGGGATACCAGACAAGAATAAGCAGGGTGGATTAAAGATGCTTCACATGGACAGCTGGGAAATGGGGGCACAGAATTGGACTCCTAAATTCCGCGAGGAGTTCACAAAGCGCAGAGGATATGATCCGCTGCCGTTCTATCCGGTTTATGCAGGATTGGTTGTGGAAAGTCTTGAAAAAAGCGAACGGTTTTTATGGGATTTACGTCAGACCGGCCAGGAGCTTGTGATTGAAAACCATGCCATGCACCTTAAAAAATATGGACAAAAATATAATATGGGGTTCTCCATTGAACCATACGATATGAATCCCACAGCAGACATGGTACTGGGGGCGCTTGCAGATGTTCCGATGGGAGAATTCTGGAGCAAGGGTTACGGTTTCAATTCTTCGTTCAGCTGTATTCAGGCCGCATCAATCGGGCATGTGAACGGATCGCAGGTAATCGCAGCAGAAGCATTTACGGCGGCCGAAGATGCCTGGAGACAATATCCGGGTTCCATGAAAAACCAGGGTGACTGGGCATTTGCGGCAGGAATCAATAAATTTGTTTACCATACGTTTCAGCATCAGTTCCTTAATGACAGCCTGAAACCGGGAATGACCATGGGACCATACGGGGTTCACTGGGACCGCAGCCAGACCTGGTGGCCTATGGCAGACGGCTATCACCGCTATGTCACAAGGTGTTCTTATATTTTGCAGCAGGGAAGAACCGTGGCCGATATCCTCTATCTGACTCCTGAAGGGGCACCCCATGTATTTCGGGCTCCGGCGTCAGCAATGAATGGGGATGAAGCACTCCCCGACCGGAAGGGTTATAATTTTGACGGGTGTTCGCCCTCCCAGCTGCTCACGGCAAGTGTCAAAGATAACTGTGTTGTCTTCCCAGGCGGGGCTTCCTACCGGATCTTGGTTCTCCCTGCCTCCGAAACGATGACTCCGGCATTACTCCATAAAATTGAATCGTTGGTGATTGCAGGTGCCACAATCATTGGAAATCCGCCCCATACCTCTCCCAGCCTGGTGAACTATCCCGAATGTGATCAGGAGGTTGCACTTAAAGCCTTGCTGATGTGGGGAAAATCAAATCCTCCGGCTGAGATCACCTATATCCCGGTTGGAAAGGGAAAAATCTTCTGGGGAGGTAATTTCTCCGCCATTAAACTTCCTGAGCTCTATCCGGACTATGATACAACTGCCTCGCTTTTGAAAAAAATGGGAGTTGCCCCCGATTTTGAATCCACAGGTTCGATCCGGTATACCCATCGTCTGCAGGAACCTGGAGATCTCTATTTTGTCTCCAATAAGACTAACAAACCGACAGATACCAAATCACTCTTTCGGGCTGACAAGGGGGATCCGGAATTATGGGATCCGATCACGGGAGAAATCCGTCCCCTTCCTGAATTTAACAGGCTAAAGGATCAGACCGAGATTCCGCTCCATTTCGAGCCCTACCAAAGCTATTTCATCCTTTTTAATACGAATAAAACAATAACAGGAACAACAGGAACTAAAAACTTTACCCTACCTTCAGTTTTATCCGAATTAACGGGTCCCTGGAATGTTTCCTTCAACCCGAAATGGGGAGGTCCGAAAAATATAGTTTTTGAAAAGCTGGAGGATTGGAGAATTAATCCGTTGGACGGGATTAAATACTATTCCGGTATAGCCCGCTATCACAGCACATTGGATATTCCGGCTAATCTCCTTTCCGATAAAAAGGCTGACCTGTTTTTGGATCTTGGGGAGGTTGCCAACATGGCACGGATCCGGATTAACGGAAAAGATCTGGGCGTTGTCTGGACTGCTCCGTTCCGGGTAAATATATCAGAGGCCGTTGTGCCTGGAATTAATCAGATCGAAATCGAAGTGGCCAACCTCTGGCCAAACAGGCTGATTGGCGATGAGCAGTTCCCGGATGACGGCGTTAAAAACAATCAGTGGCCGGAATGGATGCAGAAAAAACAACCCAGAACCTCAGGCCGGTATACCTTTACAACCCTCAAATATTATAAAAAAGATTCAGAATTGCTTAAGTCCGGATTGATCGGTCCCGTACAACTTTTAAAAAAAACAAAATAATCCATAAACAACTAAATATTAAATATTTATGATTTATAAAATTATCCCTTTACTTTTCCTCTTTCTGGTAATGAGCTCCAATTCCCTAATAGCTCAGTCAGCAGATGACAAATCCGGGTTGCCAAAAGACGATCCGTTGGCCGTGAAATTAACGCAGAATTTGTCCGAAACCGATACCTACGTCTGGCCGAAAGACCCAAGAGTCAGGGAAAACCTTAAGAAGTGGCAGGGGTATAAATTTGGGTTGTTAATCCACATGGGATTGTATTCTGAACTTGGAATTGTCGAATCGTGGGCCTTATGCCCCGAAGATTGGATTACCCGGGATGGTTATGACGACTATTACAAATTCTGTAACGACTACAGAAACACCCGGACCAGATTTAATCCTGTAAACTTCGATCCTGAGAAATGGGCCAGAATGTTCAAAAACTCAGGGGCGAAGTACATGATTTATTCCTCAAAACATCACGATGGGTTTTGTCTTTTTGACAGCAAATACACGGACTTTAAAATAACCGACAAATCATGTCCTTTCTCTGCGAATCCAAGATCCAATGTCCTAAAGGAGGTACTTGAAGCTTCCCGAAAAGAGGGGTTGGCAACCGGGATCTATTTTTCAAAACCCGACTGGACAACACCTTATTTCTGGTGGTCGTACTATCCGCCGAAAGATCGCAATCCCTCCTATGATATTACCAAACATCCCGACAGGTGGAAGAAGTTTGTGGAATATACCCAAAACCAGCTCAATGAATTAACCACCGATTACGGGAAAGTGGATATTCTTTGGCTCGATGGATGCTGGGTCCGGCCATTGTCAACCATCAATAAGCATGTTGAGGAATTTTGCAAATATCCTTATGACATGGATATCAATATGAAACTAATTTCTGAAAAAGCCCGTGCAAAACAACCTGGAATGCTGGTTGTTGACCGTTGGGTGCCCGGTGAATTTGAAGATTATCTGACTCCGGAACAAAAAATGCCTGAAAAACCATTGACTGTTCCGTGGGAAAGTTGTATCACAATGGGTGGAGCATGGGGTTGGGTCAAAAATGATCACTATAAATCGTCAAAGGAGCTTGTGCAGTTGCTGGTAAACATAGTTGCAAAGGGCGGAAACTTACTCCTTGGGGTCGGACCAAACGGGAAAGGGGAGTTTGAGCCCAAAGTATCCGAGAACCTCAATCTGCTGGGTAAATGGCTGAATGAAAATGGAGAGGCCATTTACGACACAAATCCGGTTGAACCTTTTCTGGATGGAAAAGTGGCCTACACCACAAAAGGAAGCGATACTATTTATGCGATTTATATGCCATCCGGAGAGGAGACTAAATTGCCCGCGGAGATTAAAATAAACACACAATTCACAGACAGACTTAAAGTTACACTTCTATCATCGAATCAGAAATTAGGCTATAAACCTGCTGACCATGGAATTAAAATAACAATACCTCAGAATTTGAGGGCAAAACTGGCAAAACAAGAGGCTGTTGTAATTAAGGTATCCAGGTAGTTGATTTTGATAATTTAAAATATGATGACTTATCGAAATACAATATTATTTATTTGTTTACTATCCTTTGTTTTAAGTGGAGTCAGGCTCTCCGGAGAAGAAACTGATTTTTTGAAGAATTCATTTGTTGCACCACCCGATTCTGCCAAACCCAGAGTCTATTGGTGGTGGCTCTTCAATCGCGTGGATAAGGAAGGGATCACACGTGACCTCGAACAGTTCAGGGCAAAAGGGATCAGCGGGGTCAACCTGATCTGTACCGGCGGTTATGCCGGCAAGACTCCACTCCCGGGTGTTGAATTCCTGGGGCCTGAATGGCGCGAACTCTTTCGTCATGCAATCAGGGAAGCTGCAAGGCTAAAGATCGAGATCGGCTTTAATCTGGCAGGTGGCTGGACGATGATGGGTCCATGGGTGACTCCCGATAACGCAATGAAAAAAGTGGTGCAAACTGAACTGAAAATTTCAGGACCGGCCACATATTCGGGAAAACTGGCACAACCCGAAACAGTTGACGGGTATTACCATGATATTTGGGTTCAGGCATTCAGGGTAAACGGAACAAATAAACTAATTGATAATAAGTCGATTATTGATCTCACTGATAAACTAAAACCAAATGGAGAATTTCATTGGGAGGTACCGGAAGGAAAATGGGTGATCCTGCGCTCGGGATATACCTTAACCGGGCATCCCTGGAGTAAATGGCATGCCTATCCCGAAGGGGATACCTTTAAAGGTGGCGAAGGTTATGAGATTGACTACCTGAATACAGCTTCACTGGAAGATCATTTTAATCATCTGGGCAAGCTGGTAATCGAAGAGGCGAAAAAAGCAGGCGGGAAACTGGCCTATTTATGGTCCGACAGCTGGGAATGTGGCAAGCTCACCTGGACACAGGAATTTACCAGACAGTTCCAAAGATTCCGCGGTTATGACCTTAAGCCATTCATGCCTGTTCTGGCAGGATACACAATTACCGATTCATTGGTCTCCAACCGGTTCCGGGAAGATTTTGACCGCACTATTCAGGATTGTATTGCAGAGAATTTCTATAGTCAGTTCAATAAATTGTGTCATAAATATGGGATGAAGGTTGGCAATGAGGCGGGCGGGCCAAATGATATTCCACCCCAGGATGTTTTGAAAAATCTGGGACGGTGCGATATCCCTGCCGGTGAATTCTGGGTCAATGGCCATTATTTGGCTGCCGGGGGGTATAATTCCGACCGGCATCTGCGTCTCAATCTGAAACAAACAGCCACTGCCGCTCACGTCTACGGCAAGAGGCAGGCGATGGCTGAGTCATTTACACAGCAGGAACAGGATCGTACCCATTGGTCACTGGGGCCGTCAGATTTAAAACCCTACGCGAATGATGCATTCTGCGAAGGGATAAACCGGATTATGCTTCACCAGGCAACCTGCCAGCCCCCATCTGACGGAAAACCGGGATATGAATTTTGTGCCGGTCAGCATTTTACCCCCAATATCACGTGGTGGGAACAGTCCCCGGCATTCTTTAGTTACCTGTCACGCTGTCAGTATATGCTGCAGCAGGGATTATTTGTTGGAGATGTCTGTTTCTACCTGGGAGAACGACCTCCAACTCTCGTACCGCCAAAATATACGATTCCCTCTCTGGGACTTGGTTATGATTGCGATTATTGCAATGCTGAAGTTTTACTCACCCGAATGTCGGTCAAAAATGGGCGGATCGTTTTACCGGATGGAATGAGTTACCGGCTTTTGGTACTTCAAAATTGCACTTCTGACTCACCCGATATTTGCCGGGAGGTGAGCCGGTACCAAAAACTAACTGTTTCTCCCGTCCCGTCCAAAGCAATGTCATTGGAGGTTATCTCTAAAATCCGGGAAATGGTGCTCAATGGGGCAACGATCGTCGGCCCTCCGCCTGAATATTCAGCGGGATTAAAAAACTATCCCGATTGTGATTTGCAGATCCGAAAAATTGCTTCCCAACTTTGGGGTAACCTGGACGGAAAGAATCTTACCGTGCGCCGCCTGGGCAAAGGGCGCGTGATCTGGGGCAAAACACCCCGTGAGATCCTTTTGGAAGACGGGGTGGAGCCGGACTTTTCCTTTGAGGGGCAAACCCTGCAACCCGAAAAATTCGATTATATTCATCGGACTGACCGGAAAACTGAGATATACTTCATTGCAAATCGGACGAATAAGACAGAAACAACGGATTTCAGCTTCCGGGTTAACGCGAAACAGCCCGAAATCTGGAATCCGGTTACCGGCAAAATCCACAAGGCAACCAATTTCCGACAAGCTAATGGTTCTACAACCCTGTCCCTGGAACTCGACCGGTTTGGTTCATGTTTTATGGTATTCCGTGATCCTGTTTCAAAAAATAAAACCAATAAACCGAGACAGAATTTTGCAACGTTCAAACTGGTGGCAGTAATGGACAGCTCATGGCAGGTGACCTTCGATCCTGATTGGGGCGGCCCTGCACAGGTCGAATTTCCCAAACTTGCAAATTGGATTAATCAGGCAGACGATGGAATCAAATATTACTCCGGGAAAGCAACATACCGTAAAACGTTTGACCTGATTGACCAGACTTATCTGTCATTAAAACCAGGAGAGAAGGGCGAACGGTTGTTTCTCGATCTTGGAAATGTGAAAAATGTGGCGGAGGTGCGGTTAAACGGCAGAAATCTTGGAATTCTGTGGTGTGCCCCCTGGCAGGTCGACATAACTGAGGCCATCAGGGAAAAAGGGAATATGCTCGAAATAGATGTGATCAATCTCTGGGCAAACCGTGTGATCGGAGATCTAAAACTTTCCAAAGAGAATCGATTCACCAAAACACACGACGCTTTCCGTTTCGGGATGCTTAAGTCAGACACTCCGTTGATCGATTCCGGGCTCCTCGGACCAGTCCGTATCTTAACCAGCTCATTTAATCTATTGGAAAAGTGATGATTATTATAAGATTGATAACAATTAAAAATTACCAGTATAAATATTCTGGAATGCAAAATTGCCACAAAGAAACAAAATAGATACTTATGCATACGAAAGTAGGATTATTTGGAATTGGCCTTGATACCTATTGGGGCCAATTTGACGGATTGCTCGAAAATCTCAAAAAATATCAGCTACAAATCGGGACCCGAATAACCGGATTTGGAGTCGAGGTGATTGATGCCGGAATGGTTGATAACCCTGTAAAAGCGAGAGAAGTTGCCGATTATCTTAAAAGTCAGGATGTTGAGATCGTTTTTCTTTATGTCTCGACCTATGCACTCTCCTCAACAGTTTTGCCCATAGCTCAACGGCTAAAAATCCCGGTTATCATACTGAATTTACAGCCGGTGGCTGAACTGGATTATGCCGCCTTTAATTCACTCAATGACCGCGGAAAAATGACCGGTATCTGGCTTGAGCATTGCCAGGCCTGTTCGGTGCCCGAGATCGCCAGTGTATTTAACCGTTCTGAAATTCAGTATGATATCATTACCGGCTTTCTTCAGGATGAAGAGGCGTGGAATGAGATTTCAGGTTGGACAGAAGCTGCCCGGGTTGCAACCGCAATGCGGAATAACCGGCTCGGAGTTTTAGGACACTATTATGGGGGAATGCTCGATGTTTATACCGATCTGACCAAACAATCGGCTGTGTTCGGCAACCACATCGAATTGCTTGAAATGTGCGAACTTAAAAAATACCGTGATGAGGCCACAGATTCAGAAGTTCAGATTAAAATCAATGAATTTGGGTTGGCTTTTGATGTTGCGCCCGAATGTGAACCAATCGAAATAGAACGTGCTGCCAGGACCTCTGTCGCGCTGGATAAGCTTGTCGAAAAGCGTAACCTGGGTTCAATGGCCTATTATTATGAAGGGGAATCCGGCAATGACTACGAAAATATCGTGACTTCGGTTATCGCAGGGAATACCCTGCTGACAGGAAAGAACGTCCCGATTGCCGGTGAATGTGAAGTCAAGAATGCACAGGCCATGAAAATAATGGCTGAATTTGGAGCCGGGGGTTCATATTCAGAATTTTACCTGATGGATTTTAAAGACAACGTGGTGATGTTGGGTCATGACGGACCGGCTCATTTTGCAATTGCAGAAGGACGTGTGAAACTGGTTCCATTACCCATCTATCACGGAAAACCGGGAAAAGGATTGTCCATACAAATGTCGGTCAAACATGGACCTGTAACACTGTTGTCGGTTGTTGAAGGCAAGGAAGGTCTTTTCCTGCTTGTCGCCCAGGGGGAATCCGTGCCCGGTCCCGTTCTCGAAATCGGGAATACTAACAGCAGGTACCGTTTTTCAATCGGAGCAAAAAAATTCATGAATGATTGGTCAAAGCAGGGTCCTGCTCACCATTGTGCAATTGGTGTTGGTCATATTGCCGCGAAAATCGGGAAACTTGGACAAATACTGGGAATAGATGTAGTTCTGGTCTGTTGAATATAATTCATATATAAAGCTGATTATCCATGGATTAGAAGACATCCTGTGAATTTGAAATTCAAATTGAAAAATATAAAATACAATGCGCAATTCAAATTTCAAAAGTTTTTCAGGTTTTGGTTTTTAAACTTTTTATTTTGAATTTATAATATCTTTATCCGGCCAAACCGGACCTCTTAATTGCAAATTTTTAAATCTACGATACGATGAGAAATAATCATTTAATCCTCTCGGCTGGAGCAATCCTGTTGTTGACACTCACCTTCGGATGTAAGATGAAACCCGTACCTGAACGGATTCAGACCTATTACAACTTTAGGAGATTGTTTGCAGATCCCCCGTCAGATTACCGTACCGCCCCACTTTGGGACTGGAACGATAAAATTTCTGAAGAAGGAATTGATTTTCATATGCAAAAGTTTAAAGAGGGTGGATTGGGCGGTGTGTTTATCCATCCCAGACCAGGCTTAATCACGGAATATCTTTCAGAGGATTGGAACCACCTGTTCGATTATACCGTCCGAAAAGGGAAAGAGCTTGGAATGAAGGTCTGGATTTATGATGAAGACTCTTATCCCAGTGGTTTTGCAGGCGGTCATGTTCCGGCTGAGATGCCCGAATCATACAATCGGGGCACAGGGCTGGGGTGTGACAAACAAGAGATCCTGAAATCAGACACAACCAAATATGAAGTGATCTTAAAGCTGGAAAACAATCAGTTTGTTGACATTACCTCCAGAAAAGATTCCTATAAGGGTAAAAAAGGGGTATTTTACCTGTTTAAAAAAACCTACGGACAAAAATCGTACTGGTATGGCAATTTCCCTTATGTCGACCTGATTCAAAAAGGGGTGACGCAAAAATTCATAGATATCACCATGAAGGGCTATGAAAAATACGACAAAGATGAATTTGGCAAAACCTTAATGGGGATTTTCTCGGACGAACCAAACCTGGAAGCAGCCATGGGACCCAAAACTGCCTTGCGCTGGACCTCTGATCTTTTCGCTGAATTTGAAAAAAGATGGGGGTACGACCTGAAAATCAATCTTCCTTCCATCGTAGATCAGATTGGAAACTGGAGGAAGGTGCGGCACGATTATTATGAACTCTTATGTGAGTTGTTTGCTGAGCGATGGACCCACACTTACAGCAAATATTGTGAAGCGAACGGACTAAAACTGACCGGTCACTACTGGGAACATGGCTGGCCAATGCCCACCGATGGTTTCGATGAACCGACCTGCTACCTGTACCAGCAACAACCCGGCGTAGATATGCTGGGAAATGAGTACACGCCCAATGGACTAGGTGGTCAGTTCGGCAATACCCGGGCAATCAGTGAATTGCGAAGCACAGCAAACCAGGCCGGACACCAGCGGACCTTAAGTGAAACCTACGGTGGTGCAGGATGGGAAATTCCCTTCTCCAATCTCAAAAAACTTGTTGACTGGGAAGTGGTCCTTGGGGTAAATTTTGTAAATCAGCATTTAGCCTATTACACCATCAAAGGGGTCCGGAAATTTGATTATCCCCCATCGTTCACCTATCATGAGCCCTGGTGGGACAATTATAAAGCAATGGGCGATTACATCGGACGGATTTCAATGGCTACAGCATCGGGAGAACAGATCAACAAATCATTGGTTCTTCAGCCAAATACAACTTCATGGATGTATTTTTCGCGTAAGGATAAGAATGTAATGCCCGATTCGATCCGGAAAGGCTTCAAGTCATTTGTTTATGAATTGGAACGTAACCATTTCGAGTATGATCTGGGATCCGAAAATGTGATCCGGTTGATCGGTTCAGTAAAAAACGGCAAACTAATCGTTGGCAAACGCTCGTATGAATTGGTTGTGATTCCTGAATCCATGGAAAATCTTGATAAAAAAACCTTTACACTGCTAAAAGAGTATTTGGCTCAAGGAGGGAAAGTGTTATCCTTTGCCAAAGAGATCCCCTATCTCGACGGCAATGAATCTCAGGATATCAATGACCTGAAGAAAACGTATTCCGGTCAATGGACAACTGCTCAGAAAACCGACGATCTGGCAGTAAAGAGCCTGTTCGCTGTCCCCGATTTTTCACTTCAGGAATCGATACCGGTAAAGGGTGAACTCTATTATCAGCGCCGGATCATGTTAAACGGACAATTGCTTTTCCTGGTCAATTCCGATACAGCTCAAACGGCCGTTGCAAAAGTGAATGCCAAAGGGAAAAACCTGGTTAAAATGGATTTGATTACCGGGGAATGTTTTCGGATACCTGCCAAAGCCCAAAAAGAAGAGCTCTCTTTTGAAATTTCGTTGCCTCCTGTTGGAAGTGCTTTATACTATATATCAAAAAACCAGGTCGATGATGAACAAATACCTGATCCAACGCTAAATGAACAACCGGTCGCCACTTCCCCGATCACAATTCATCCGAACAGCGAAAATGTGCTGGTTCTGGATTACCTGGATTTGAAAACCAATAAGCTGGATATCAGGGAGAGTTATTTCATGAAAGCCATGCATAAATTATTTGACAGTAACGGATTTGCGATGGGAGACCCGTGGCAGCACAAAATTCAGTACAAACAGGAATACGTTGCTCTGGATACTTTCAAAACCAATTCTGGGTTTGAAGTGAATTATCATTTTACAATTGGTCAAAATGCAACTGCCGAAACAATGAGCAAACTCTCAGCTGTTGTCGAAAGGCCTGAATTATGGGATCTCCTTATTAACGGTGAAAAGGTGGAAAAGAGCGATGACTGGTGGATTGACCGCGAATTTTTTAAATTCCCCATTGGAAATAAGGTCAGAAAAGGACCAAACCTGTTGACCCTCAAAGCTGCAAAAATGTCAGTCTATGCCGAATTGATGCCCGCTTATATCGTAGGTGACTTTATTTTAAATCCGCTCAATCAGGGTTTTGAAATTTCGTCGGGAACCCTGTCCGGATTGGGTCCATGGAAATCCCAGGGCTATCCATTTTATTCACAAAAAGTTACCTATACCGAAAATTTTGAAGTTCCTGTAAACCGAGATCAATATAAGTTAAAACTGAATAAATGGAACGGTGTACTTGCCGAAGTTTTTGTGAATAACAAGAAGGCCGGAATAATCGCCTACCCTCCCTACGAACTGAATATCAGCAAACTGGTCATTAAAGGCAAGAATGAGATTTCAGTAAATGTGATCGGCAGCTTAAAAAATACTTTTGGCTATTTTTATAAGGATAATCACCGGTGGATTGACGGTCCCGGAGACTGGGATACAGCCCCTGAAAAAATTCCAGGAATTGGTCAGTATTTTCTGATGGACTATGGAATGAGTGAACCGTTCACCATAAGTCAAATGAATTAAAAACAATTTCCCAATAATTCAATATATTAATTTTCAACACTATGAATCAGATTAAAATGAAATCAGTACAAGCCGGTCTTTGGCTTTCAGCAATCAAAGCACTGATTATTGTTGCTTTGATCGCATTTAGTATTCAACCTTCTACTGCCGCACCGGCGAAGCAAAACTCCAAAATCGGAGGAGTTCAGGTGGGCACTATTACCTACAGCTACCGAAGCATGCCCGATCAATCACTGACGGCAATCCTTAACTATGCTATTCAATCAGGACTAAGTTCAGTCGAGTTGATGGGTGGTGCCGTTGAAGAATATGCAGGTATTCCTCAGGTGAAAGATCCTGAAGTCATCAAAAAATGGCGTTCAACCGTATCGATGGCTAAATTCAAGGAGATCCGTAAGATGTTCAATGAAAAAGGGGTAAAGATCAACATCCTGAAACTGGGCGATAAAAGCTGGTCAGACGGAGAGATTGATTATGCCTTTAATGCGGCCAAGACTCTGGGTGCCATAGGGATAACCATGGAGATTTCAGAAGAAGCGGCCAAGCGGATGGAACCCTTTGCTGCAAAACACCACATGTTTGCGATTTTTCACAACCACGGTCAACCGGGAGATCCAAATTTCAGTTTTGATAAAATACTTGCTCTTGGCTCTCACCTAAGGCTTAATCTTGACTGTGGTCACTATTTTGGTGCTACCGGATTGGATCCTACCCTGATCATCGAACGGTTGCATAATCGGATCGTCAGTCTCCATTTAAAAGACAAGACAGGTCCTAAAGCTTCAGATCCCAACAAAAACCAGGTATGGAGCGAGGGGGAAACTCCGCTGGCAAAAATTCTTCAGCTTGTTCAAAAAAAGAAATACCCGATTGAATGCGATATCGAACTTGAATATACCATCCCCGCAGGTTCTGATGCCGTAAAGGAGGTAGCCAAATGTCTTGAATATTGCAAAACAGCATTACTGCCCAAAAAGTAGACTTTTTAAAGCAAAAGCGACTGGCCCCCAAATGCCAGTCGCTCCTTTTAGCTGTAAAAGGTAATAATTCAAGACACAGCAGTATAAACAGTTTAATACACTGAATAACAATAGTATAAATTCAGAAAATTAAGCAGCCAATTCCTGCCTGCAGCACCGGATGCACAACGAAAATAGGCTTTGCAATCCGGGTCTCCTGGAAAAGGTCCCGGCAGGAGAAGAATTCATCAAAAAATCAAGGATAAACAAGTTGAAGCCAGTTGCCGGTTATCTGCTGAAAAGTCAAAAAATGGCAATTAAATTATTTCAGGAAATGAGAATTTTAACGAATATCAGAACTTTCTGCCTCGCCAGTCTTGCAGGTCATACCCACAGTTTCGCAATGCTGTTATTGCTGATTGCGCTGGCCTTCCCGAAAGCATCTGATGCAACTGAATATCAAAAAGTAATTATTCAGCATAGCTCCAATGCAGGAAAAGTTGAACTGAATATTACAAACCTTTTAGCTGACAGGCTGAAAGAGGCAGGCTTGCCGGATGTCCAGGTGGTTACCGGCAATGCTGAAACCAAAGGAGATCAAAATGGATTGCTGGTTATGCTTGGAATTCCTAAAAACTACGAAGCGATTAGTTCCTTGTTAATTAAAGAGCATATTCCGGCATTAACGCAGTTGGAACCCGGACCTGAAGGTTTCTTACTTAGAAAATTTGATAATCAGAATGTTATAATTGCGGCTGGCATAGATGAACGCGGGTGTCTTTATGCGGTGGGGGAACTGCTCAGACAGTCGACCATCAGAAACGGGGTGTTTAAATTTCCGGATAATCTCGAGGTGCGGACAGCTCCTGCTTTTGAAATCCGCGGAACCCAGGTTCAGCAAAGCAATATCGCACGTGAACTTGGCAAGGCACGTCCCTGGGGAGACAAGGAGCTCCACCGGGTGATCCTTGATTATGCGCTGGCAGGAGCAAATATCTTTTCAACAGGCTATGGCCCTACCTACGACTTTTTAAAATCTTATGGTTTGATGACCCAAGGGGAATTTGGCCCAAACACCGCCGGGACAGCCGTCCCAAAAGAGTGGGAAGCAAAAGAGTCGATTGGCAGAACCGGGTATGTCTGCCTTTCGGTTCCCGAAGCTAAAGAACACATGCTGAAATTGTGCGAGGACTATTTCAGGGATCGCCCGGCATTCGACCTTGTGAAATTTTGGGGTGGCGATGGTGGAGGTTGTGAATGTGACAGATGCAAACCTTACGGATTAACATTCATCAAGACTGTCGAAAAAATGGGTGAGATTGTCCATAAATACCATCCCGAAACCCGACTCTACTTTACCAATCAAAAATTCGACAATAACGATGACAACGCAATTTTTTCCTATTTGCAGGAGAAGCCCCGTGACTGGCTCTGGGCCTGGGGCTATGGTCCCGGATCAGATGCAACTTCCTGGCAACCCGGACACAGGCAAACCCACCGGATGGACCTCTTCCGCTATCCAGGCTACGGGCCCTATAGCCTCTATCCCAAGGAGATCCTTCACCAACTGCCGCCTCAACAAAAACTCCTCTATTACAATGAGATAACACACTGGAAATATGCCCAGCATGCGTTTATACAAATGTATCCGCGACCCGACAGGGATGGCAATCAGCCTCCTCACTGGAGCCACGAGATATACGAAAGACGCCCCGATCAGTTCCTGACTATGGTCTATAACCGGCTTTCGTTCTATGCCTGCCCACAGAATTATTACCGGGTATTTAATGACCTGATGCCCTACGGCGTGGGCGATATCACCCATTCAAGCGGTCACCACGATCACTTCAACCAGTGGATGTGGGCACGACTTTTATGGGCTCCCAGAACAAGTCTCGAAGCGGTCATAAACGACTATTGCAATACCTGGTTTGGACCTGAAGCGGCACCCGTGATGGCAAAGGCTCTCTTAATCCTGGAACAGAATATTGAAGAAAAACAAGATACTCCCCTGCCTGAAAAAACGGGAATAAAAAGATATTATGATCTGGTCAAACAAGCCGGAAAACTCATCCCAAAAGAAATCATGGACCAGGATTGGTGCTGGAGAATGTATATGCAAAAAGGGGTTCTGGACAGGTACACCCAGCTGAATGTTGAGCAGCAAATGCAACTGCAATCCAGGATCGGGAAGTTGATCTCCGATGGTATCAAAAGCGGGGATTCAAAAAAGGCAATATTGGAGGCACTCAACTGGTTTGACCTCAAAGAAACGAATGAAATGATTGCCCTGCGTGAGGAAGCGACGGAACTGGGTGAAGAGAGCAATAAGTTATTTGGTGAACGAAATGACGGTCTTTACAACCTTAAACACGATTTCATTGGATTGGGCTGGCTTCAACGGCAGCTCGAAAGGGCAAAATCGGCCGATACCAGGAAAAGAGATGAGCTCCTTTCGATGATTGTGGATTATGAAAACCCGGGAGAAGGGGGATTTTATGATAATCTTGGAACGTACAACATTGCCCCGCACGTGGTTGCCGGATATCCCTATGATCATGGTCAACCCTATGTCTCTGAAATGCTTTCAGAGGGGAACCGCCCTTCGCAACGCTCGATGCATTACACCCAAAATGAAGACCAGGGATTAACACTTCACTATAGCAACCTCGATAAAAATGCATCTTATAAAATCAGGTTCACCTTCGTACGCCCATGGTATCAGAAACAGTATGCCATGAGGATGAACCAAAAGAGCCAGAGCATCTACGCCAATAATATCCTGATTGCCAAAGATGTGGAATTACCCCTCCGGATGTCCGACTTCTTTACCTTTGACATCCCCGCCCAGGCAACAGCCGACGGCGAACTGACCATCAGGCTGGAGCGTGCAGCTGACGTAGCCCATGGCGACAGGGTAAGTATCGAACAATGGCGAAATGCCGGAGGCTGGGGAACCCTCGCATCCGAGGTCTGGCTGATAAAAAAACATTAATATCAGATCATTTTATCAAAATTTGAGCTCAATTGGGATAGGTTGATTTAAAATACCTCATTTTGGATCGGTGAAATGAATCAGATAAAAAATCGCCTCCGGGCTTGTCCCCGGAATGGAAAATAAAATTCTCTATTCCAGGGACTTTCCCGGGATATTTTAATAATTTTGGTAGTCATTTTGAAAGAAGACAAGATTGCAATATTACCTGAATGGCCAAAAAACTGTCTCATTTTTTCAACAAAAAGTATCCGCGTAATTTCATTCTGAATAAGCCCTACCTGGGAACTTTGATCTTTTTCATTTTTTGCTTTGGATTTGTCACATTGTACAATCCGCTTAAAATGCATGAGTCGATGTTCCTGAATTATGAAGCTACAATGGCCGTTTATATGAGCGGCTCTTCGGTCTTTATTTTTGTGCTGATTAAAATGCTGCGCGCCAGCCGTTATTTCTCAATTGAACAGGATTGGACCATTTTAAAGGAGATTATGGCCATTGCAATTATCCTTTTGGGAATGGGTATTTTCATTTTCTTTTCAGGCTTTTTTCTGGAAGTTCACGGGGACCGATGGAACCTGATTACCTTTTTGGATTCGTTTAAACACGCATTTTTAATTGGAATTTTCCCCCTTGGATATTTTACGGCAATCAATTACCGATACCTTTTTGTCTCCGAATCTGTACAAAGTTATAGTCAGCCCTCCGGATCGTTACAACCCGGGCAACCCGAAGAACTGGTTCAGATAGGTTCCAGACTAAAAAAGGAAGAACTCAGCTTTTATCCCAGCCAGTTTGTTTTTGCAGAATCAGAGGGGAATTACGTAGTTTTTCATCTGAACTCAGACGATAAAATCCGAAAAGTGATGATCCGCAATTCCATCACCGAAATAGAACAACAGCTTTCTCCGGTTGCTTTTATCATGAGAACACACAGAGCCTATATTGTAAATGTAAAGAAAGTCAGATCCAGGAATGGTAACAGCCTGGGATATCACCTGAAACTTTATGGCAGCGATGTCGAAATTCCCGTTTCCAGGCAAAATACCCAGGCATTCAATCAACTTTTAAAACAGTTTAGGTAATCCACCCATCACAAAAAATTACCCTTCATACCAGTTTTTCACACTGTAGTCCGGACAAGCTTTCAACCCGCAACAAAACCAGACTATATATCCCATAATATTGTAATACAGATAGATAAGGTATTACTTTGCGTTATCAATTTTAAAATTCACGCAATGAAAAAAATTATCTGTCTTTTTTGGCTACGAATTGCAGGCCTAGAAATTATGTTTTTAGCAATTGCGATAATCAGTATTTCCGGAATTCCAGACCCGAAAAAACAATCCATTACTGGAAAGCTGATTGACCTGAAAAGCAACCTGACCCTTCCTTACGCCAGTGTCTCATTAATCAAACCATCCGACTCTACCCTGGTAACAGCAGCGATGAGCGATACCAACGGGGTTTTTAATCTGGGAGCTGTTCCACGGGGTGACTATAACCTTGTCGTATCGCTAATCGGTTATCAAAAGGTCTCCAAAACCATAGCCGTGTCTGACCAGCAGGAGACCTTTGCCGGGGTAATCTATTTACAGGACCAGGTCTTCAATCTGAGCGAAACTATGGTCATTGGTAACCGGTTAAAAGGAAAATCGGAAAATGGTAAAACGACCTTCTTTGTCACTAAAAAGATGGTTGCTGTTTCAAATAACGGGACCGATATTCTGAAACTCATTCCCGGTATTCAGCTGGATATTATGCAGAATATTTCAGTCCAGGGAAGCCAAAACATCCTGATTTTAGTAGATGGAAAGGAGCGCGACAAAAGTTTTATTAGTCAGCTAATGCCGAAACAGATAGATAAAGTCGAAGTTTTTAGCGCACCGCCTTCAAATTATGACGGTAACGCAACTGCAGCCATCAATATCATCTTAAAAAAAGACGTTGATTCCGGCTTTTCCGGTCAGGTTAACGCGGAGATACCCACTTCTGCTTCAGAGGTATATATCTTCCCCACCTACAGTTTTAATTACGGGTTCAAAAAAATGAATTTCTACACCTCCTACAACGGCGAAATAGCTTATTTCGATGTTCATGAAAGAAGTCTCCGAAAGATTTTAAACAGCCCGGCAGGAAACACTGTTACATCGGATCAGTTTGTCAGGCAAAGGGATTGGTCACACCGGTTTCATTACGGATTTGATTATTTTTTGAGTCCGCATGACCAGTTTAATTTTTACGCTTTCTATAATCCTTACTCAAATGAACACAATGGAAATGCAGCGGCTCAATTTAGTGGCAGCACCAACAATAACTGGGAAGCGACTAAACTAGAGTTGGACAAAAACACAAGCACTTTTTATTCAATGTATTACAAACACCTCTTTGATAAGGCAGGACAGGAATTGACCGTTGACCTGAGCAATTATTACCTGAAGGCTGAAAACAAAGCCAATTTTATCTTTGAAGGGCCCGGAAACAGACCAGATACAATTTTCAATGCAGTGAAACCAAACCTTAATGCGACGAGTATAAAAATAGATCTCACACTGCCCATATCCGGCAAATTGAACTTCAGCAGCGGGGTAAAGGGAAAGTTTCAGCGATTGATGGACGAATATTCAACCGATTTTGTCTATCATGAAAATATAGTTGCCGCTTATGGAAAGGTCACATTTAAAACCGCCAAATATGACTGGAATGCAGGTTTACGC
>Ga0364867_10200_pt2 | contig 33634 bp, 23 predicted proteins | sample ExccelAu500001D4_3_FD_206915 | JGI IMG/M metagenome (GOLD analysis project Ga0364867, IMG submission 206915) | Enriched cells from Trout Bog Lake Hypolimnion, Wisconsin, USA - BchlTB.Aug13.5000.01.D4 | ecosystem: Environmental > Aquatic > Freshwater > Lake > Hypolimnion/Profundal zone | place... | reverse complement strand
TAAAGAAAAAGGGAAACTGTAATGTTACAAATATGGATGTAATTGTTTTATGCATTTTTAATATTGCCTTTTTCGCTTATATAATTCCTCATCAAAGTTATTATTATATTAAATTTAACCAGGAGTGGTGTGAATTATTTTTTCAGGATCTTCGGGTCATCATCTGGTACGCATTAATCATTGCAGTTTCGTTTATGACAGGCGCTTATTTTGGCCCGATGAGTGAATTAATATATCCTCAACACCAGGCGATAAACGTCTGGCTAAGCAATGCTGGCCAATTGCTTAAACTTATATAACATGATAGCAAATCAGACAGGAAACAATAATAAGTTTGCCGGTTTGCTAAGATCATTGTAAATTTGCATATCTATTCTCATACATATGAGAAGGTAAATGCATTGGTTTACCCGTTGAAATGATTCTAATCTCCTATGGGGTTAGTTTCCCGCTGCTTGCAGTGAAAATTCAATGATTCCTGAAGATACTCCGTAGCTTCCTGCGGGGAGCTTCATTTAAATATGAGTTATCACAATTAACCGTTATGAGAAAAATATTCCTGATAATTTGCCTTCTGACCTGGATGGGCACAAACGCCCAGCAATGGGGATTATATACTTTATACAGCGTGGCCGGCACAAATAAAGCATACCTGATGGACACGAACAGCATCGTATATAAAACATGGACTTTCGCTTCCAATAAAAAAACAAACTTTTCATCCTATTTACTACCTGGTGATACACTTATAAGAACTGTCACCTATACAGGTAATATAATAGTCAGTCCCTTCATTTCGGGCGAGGTTCAAAAGGTTGACTGGAATAACAATGTAGTCTGGGATTTCATTTATTCCACAAGTTCAACAGTTCTGCACCATGATATTCATCCTTTACCCAATGGGAATATACTTATGATCGCACTGGAAGTCAAATCTGCTGCTGATGGCACACAGGCAGGGGCTTCTCTAAGTATTGTCAGACATTCGGATAAGATCATCGAGGTTCAGCCAACCGGTCCCACCACCGGTAACATAGTATGGGAGTGGAAACTCTGGGACCATTTGTGCCAGAATTATGATCCGACCAAAGATAATTATGTGACATCCATATCTGATAACCCTCAACTAATCAACATAAATTACGACAATATTGGTGATTTTATTCATACGAATGGAATTGACTACAATGCAGCTCTGGACCAGATCGCGTTCAGTTCCTATATTTTCAGCGAGATCTTTATTATAGATCACAGCACTACCACGGCAGAAGCAGCTGGTCATACCGGCGGAAATTCAGGACATGGCGGAGATATTCTTTACAGGTGGGGAAACCCGGCTGCCTATGAAACCAGCGGCCCTGTTGATTTTGATATAGTTCACAATGCTCACTGGCTTCCAGCCGATGATCCGTATTTCCCCAATTACCTGGTCGGCTTTAATAATAAAGGCGGGGCCGGGGGCCATTCCTGTGTTGATATTTTTAATCCTCCTTACGATGGATACAATTATTCAAAAACACAGGGGCAGGCTTATGCTCCTGCAACCTACGCATGGCGCTACACAGCTTCCTGTCAAAGCCAGGTTGAAAGCTCTGCACAGCAATTACCAAATGGCAATTCATTGATCAGTCTTGCAACCTGCACTACGATGCTTGAAGTTGATCATAACGGGAATACGCTATGGACGTTTCACCCTGCAGGGAGTGTCACCAATGCAATGCGTTATTCTGAATGCTACGTCAGGGGCCTGAAAGCATTCGCAAGCGCTTCGTCTCCGGCGGTGTGGAGAGGTATACAGGATACCTTGTACTCTCATGCCACCACCATTACTGAAACAAATCCGGCATACACTTATTCCTGGACATCAATTCCTCCAGGGTTCACATCCTCACTTCAAAATCCCATTATCACCCCGGCTGCCACGGCGACTTATATTGTCAGCATTACAGATACCATAACTGGATGTTCCGATACCGCTTCGGTTCCTGTTCAGGTGATCGTCACGGGAATCAATGATCAGCCCCGTATCAATAATGGACCTGTAATTTATCCGAATCCCGCTTCTGAAAAAGTCTCAATAGAAGTTCAGGATATTGGTGACAATATGCATTTATCAATATTAACCCTGGGTGGTCAGGAATTAATGAGAATGAAAATAAAACAATTAAAAATGCAACTGGATGTCGGTACCCTGCCAGGCGGAATTTACATAGTAAGAATTGCAGGGGATAAAAATGTATTATACGGAAAATTGCTGAAAAAATAACCCCTGCCGGTAAGAGGAAATCCCGGAACTCCTGCCGATCACTGTCATTTATTTCCTTTACTGAACGATAATCATGCGGATTGTTATACTTGTCCACCGGCTCCTGATCATGCAATAATATATTCCCGGTTCAAGGCCACCGCCGTTAAATTCAAGGCTGTTCCTGCCTGCCGTACATGGGCTGCTGAAATTCCCGACCTGTCGTCCGAGTTTATCGAATACTCTGATTTCGGGGATGTCTGCTGACGGAAGGTCAAAGTAGATGGTGGTAAGAGCATGGAACGGATTGGGGTAATTGCCTGCATGACCGGCCGATGATGCCAGGTCCTCAATACCACTTGGATCCCTGAGATGAAAAACAATGTAACTCTTATTAGGTATGGCATCGAAGGTAATATAACGTGATCCGTTTTCCTCGGAGAGCCTGAACGATAGAAGTTTCGTTCCCTGTGTCACCCGGTAAATGGTAGTTATATTATCAAATATTTTGACTTTTAGTGAAACAGGAACATTATACTGAACCATGGTATCAGGGAGGTCATTGGTTAATCTGAACCTGACCAGTGTTGCAGTTGAATCAGCGAAGGAAAGCACTGAAGTTTCCCTCTCCCGTATATATTTAAATACCGTATCAAGAGTAGAAATCCACAGGTTGTCTTCCTGCTGTGAAACATGAAGAATATGGTCTGCGAACACTTCTATGGGAACCGGTTCATAGCCGTTGGTGTCATTGCCGTTGCGAAAGCCATGCCAGCGTTCGACAAGCCATCCGCCTTGTGCCATGATAGTGTCGGTATATCCATTGACTGCCGCCAGAGGGGTGTCGTGATATATTTTCTGGCTGTATATGTTGTAATAATCCATGGGTTCCAGCCCGTTGAATTTATTTACCGTACCCCTGCAGGCAAGATAATAATAGGAGCCGTCAAGTGTTGCTGTTGCATTTACGTCGCCGGTGGGCCATGCAAATGTTTCGCATCTCTGGGAAGGGACTTCTGCATTTATCGAGTCCCTTGAATCCCTGAACTCATGTACCATGCTGTCGGCCCATTCGGGATGTTCGGTCAGTATTGCGAAATCGGCATGGTTCTTTGAATGGCTGGCAATCTCATGACCCTCCGAAGCAAGCATTCTTACGGTATCCCAACCCGGAGCCCAACCCTTGCCCACCCGGTTGGTTACGATAAAAAACGTTGCTTTATAATTGTGATCATTCAGTATGGGAGCGGCCAGAGTAACCTGGAAACGGTAATTATCATCAAAAGTTATTGTGAAAGCGGCTTGTTTAAATCCCTGCCAGTTACCAATCTGGTATTCGAGTCCCGGGGAGGGTAATTTCTTTCCAATGTTTATGATATTATGTGCTGATGAAAGGAAAGAAAAGAAAAATATCAAACCCAGCGACAAGCAGCCGATAGGGGCATATCGCAAATAAGTTTCTGAATATGTGCTTCCTGGTAAATTTTTTATCATGCGTTACGATCTGGTTAATAATTAGGCGCGGTAAATATATAAATTTATTCATATGAGGCAATAAATTTTTTATGAATTATTTACATTTTAACAAATTCATGTAGTGGACAAACTAAATCTTTCGGGATGCTTTGCTTTCATTCCCCGGTAAAACGCCTGGATGATGCCGAGGTCTTTCTCATAATTACCGCTTGGGGTCAGAATCGGGCCTATCCCACCTGACTTCCTTCCATAATCAATATATGAACATGCTATTGGAACACCTGCTTCAAGGGCGATCATATAAAATCCTTTTTTCCATTGTACGACTTTTTTACGGGTCCCCTCGGGTGTGATCACTACAAATAATGATTCAGATCTGTCAAACAGTTCTTTGACCTGCTCCACCATATTATTCTTTTTGCCCCTTGCAACAGGGATACCTCCAAGCTTTACCAGGAGCCATCCCAAAGGACCTTTGAAGACTTCTTCCTTGATCAGGAAGCGGATGTTCACATCGGCAATATGGAATGTCATCCATCCGACGACAAAATCCCAATAGCTGGTGTGAGGGGCCGAAATAATTACGGCTTTTTTAATGCCTTCCGGCACCCGGCCATCGGTGTTCCATCCCATGGTCTTCAGCACGGATCTTGAAATCCAATGACTCATGAATTCAAACTTTTACCGAAACCTGGCGAAATGTAGTTTTCCATGGATCCGCAAACTTCGGCCGAGAATGCAATCCCCGACCTGATAAGGTATTCGCATTGACTCATCTGAATGTTCCCAATATCCGCTAACGGCAAAATTCCTTTTACCAGGGCATAAATGATACCGGCATTAAAGGAATCTCCGGCTCCGACCGTACTGACCAGAGGTTTCACAGGAGGAATTTCAATTTCTGATTTCCTGTCGCCAAACCACGCAATAACACTTTGGCTGTTCCTTGTGATAATAATATTGTTGCAGCCGAGCGAGCCAAGCTTTGTTTTTATATCCTCAGGTTTCACAAATCCGAAAATATTCAGAAAATCTTCATCCGAACCTCTCACGATATCAGCAAGTGAGATGTTTTCCTCAATACGGGGTCTTGCCTGTTCAAGCATATCCGAATGGGACTTCCTGAAATTCGGGTCATAAATGACCAGGGTTCCCGAAGCTTTCGCTTTTTTTATCCATTTCTTTATTTTACCATGGATTCCTTTTGTGATTGCATAAATTGAACCGAAAAGGATCACATCCCCTTTTTTTGTGACGGGGAATGGTTTTTGCAGCCTTTTGGCCGGATATTGAGTATAGAATGAGTATGAGGCATTGTTCTCACTGTCAAGAAATGCAAGGGCCAGCGCGGTTTTCCCGTTTGCGTACCGGTCAATAAAACCCGATCCGACATGGTTTTCTTTTAAAAAAGAGTCTATCATCATGCCTGTATGATCAATACCGTATTCACTGATGAATTCCACCCTGAGCCCGGCCCTTCCCAGCGACACCGAGGTGTTAAGCATAGATCCCCCGGGAGTTGCCATTGCATGCCGGCCATCACTGAAAATCACATCCAGAACGGTTTCACCTACTGTGTAAATGCCGATACCCATCTCAATACTCGATTTCAAGGTCCAAACCTTCCTTCAGTTTTAGCAGTGAAGGGTTTTTTGAGGCCATCTTCTCAAATTTTTCATTATCGGTATAGGGTTTTGATTCCCGTGAGTTTTCTTCAACCCTTGTAATAAGGTTAATCCTGCTGTTTTCAAGCCTGCTGCGAAGGAACCCAAGCATTTCACCCTTGATCCCCGAAAGTTCTGTTTCAAGCAGTTTATTTTCAAGGCTGATCTCAATCACGAAATTTTCTTTTATCACCGGTAAAGTCTGCACCAGGCTGTTATACAGGTGAGGGATCCCGGTTTTAAGGCCCGCAACATATTCTTTCCATGCCGTGTTCAGGTCCTCCTGTGTGTATGGATTTACTTTATTGTAGTTTCCGGGTTCTTCAAGGGCTTCCGAAGTTCCCGTGACAGGTTTAATGGTTTGTTTGATTGAGATGGTTCCCGAAACATTTTCCCTGAGGTCCCTGATTTTGACGGGAGTTACCGGGGCTTGCGTTACCGGCTGGCCGGGTTTCCCGGTTTCAGGATTTCCGGCAGAATGCGTTACCGGCTGACCGGGTTTCTCAGCTGGCGGAGTTTTTTTTTCCTGGGGAAAGGGAGGAGTTGCGGCCGTTTGTGCTGCCTTTTGGGGCTGGGGCGCTGAATGAACCACAGTTTGTTTTTGTGATGCCTGCTGGTGCAGCGGGGCAGTGCACATCTGCATCAGGGCCAGTTCAAGGTGTATTCGTTTGTTGTTGCTTGTTTTATATGCGAGATCACAACGGTTGCTGATATCGAGAAGGTTCAGCAGCCAGGAGGCCTGGAAACGGGAAGCCTGTTCCGAATAACGGTTCCTGATCGAAGGGGCAGTTTCCATAAGCTTAACAGTTGCCGGGTCTTTGCATACAAGAAGATTCCTCAGGTGCTCGCCGAACCCGATAAGGAAATGTTGTCCTTCAAAACCCTTCCCGATAATATCATCGATAGTCAGAAGCGTGCCTGCAATATCCGAGTTCAGGATCTGGTCGCAGATCCTGAAGTAATATTCATAATCAAGAACATTCAGGTTTTCAATGACGGTGGAGTATTTCAGGTCATTCCCTGCAAAACTAACAAGCTGGTCGAAGATTGAAAGAGCATCGCGCATTGCACCGTCGGCCTTCTGGGCGATGATGTGCAAGGCATTTTCCTCAAAGCTGATGCCCTCCCTGCCAGCCACGAACTTCAGGTGACCGACCATGTCATCCGCAGTGATCCTTCTGAAATCAAAGATCTGGCAGCGGGAAAGTATGGTTGGAAGGATCTTGTGTTTTTCGGTGGTTGCCAGGATAAATTTCGCGTAGGGGGGAGGTTCTTCAAGGGTTTTCAGGAATGCATTGAATGCCGAAGCCGAAAGCATGTGTACTTCGTCGATGATATAAACCTTGTATTTCCCCATCTGCGGAGGGATCCTGACCTGGTCGACCAGGGTCCTGATATCATCCACTGAGTTATTTGATGCACCGTCAAGTTCATAAATGTTGAAAGAGGAATTTTCGTTGAATGAGATGCAGGACTGGCATTTGTCGCAGGCTTCGCCCTCAGAAGAAAGGTTTTCGCAGTTAATGGTTTTGGCAAGTATCCTTGCACAGGTTGTTTTACCGATCCCCCTCGGTCCGCAGAATAAAAATGCCTGGGCCAGCTGGTTATGACGGATTGCGTTTTTAAGCGTGTTGGTGATGGTCGCCTGGCCCACAACAGTGTCGAAAGTCTGCGGCCTGTATTTTCTGGCAGAAACTATAAAATTCTCCATTTCCCTTTCAGGTCTGAACTGTAAATATGAATCAAAAGTACGAAAGTTTTCGTTTTTTCCTTAATTTGGCTACATCAATTAAAGGCAATGATCCTGATTTATACACCATCGGTGCCCAACCGCCTGAGGTACATCAGCAAATTGATATTTAATGATTTGCTGGGCATAGAATGTGCTTTTACGACCTTCAGGGATGATTTCGCGTCATTTCAGGGCCCCAAACTGGTATATGCACCGGTACCCGAGGGTGATGAGCTTTTTATTGAATCTGCCACCCTGCTCTTTGAAGAGACTATATATTCCTTTGAACCTGGAATCAGCCATGAAGACCGTATACCGGTGTTATTCCCTTGCGCAAACAAACAGGCGGCTTTGCCTTTTGATCCTTTTGCCGCTTCCTTTTACATGGTAAGCAGGTACGAAGAATACGAACGCCACAAGCATGATAAATACGGACGTTTCCCTGCCCAGTCTTCAATAGCCGTGAAAGGGAAATTCCTTGAGCTTCCCGTGGTGCATTTCTGGGCCGATAAGCTTGCCGATATAATTACCAGGCGTTTTCAGGGAATAAAGATCCAAAGGCATCAATACGCTTTTATTCCGACTATTGATATTGATCATGCCTATGCCTTCAGATGCCGTGGTTTTACAAGGACTGCAGGTGGCATGTTCCGTTCTTCTATGAATTTTAATTTTTATGATGTCTTCATGAGGTTTAAAGTTCTCACCGGAGCAGAAAACGACCCTTTCGATACTTATGATTTCATAAAAAAGGTGCATGCCGGTTATAACCTCGATCCATATTATTTTGTTTTGTTTGCTGACTACGGAGGTAATGACAATAATATAAGCGTTTCAAACAAGGCTTTCCATCAGCTTTTGCTGAAACTTGACCAAGGTAAAAAAGTGGGGCTCCATCCTTCGCTTACATCCGGGCAGCATTTTAAAAAGCTGGACCAGGAACATACAGGGCTAAGCCATGTTCTTGGTCGTGATATAAATATAAGCCGGCAGCATTTTTTAAAGATATCCTTTCCGAGGACATACAGAAACCTGTCAAACCTGGGCATCACCGATGATTTTTCGATGGGATATGCATCCCATCCCGGTTTCAGAAGCGGCATGGCAAGACCTTTCTGGTTTTTCGACCTTGCCAAGAATGAAGCAGTCCCCCTGAAAATTCACCCTGTTACGCTCATGGATGTAACAATGAAGGATTATTTACGTCTAACCCCCGAACAAAGCATTGAAACCATCCACCGCCTGATTTCCATGGTCCGGTCTGTTGGCGGGGAGTTTATAAGTCTTTGCCATAATGAGACGTTCTCTGAATATGGCAGATGGCTGGGCTGGCGCAGTATTTATGATGAATTGCTGAGATTCGCAGCACGTTAGGAAAATGATTAGCTATTTAAAGCATAATGAAATCGACCCGGAAAGGTGGGATGAATCTGTAACCTGCTCCTTGAACCGCAGGGTTTATGCTTTTTCATGGTACCTCGATATTGTTTCTCCCGGGTGGGATGCCCTGGTATCTGAAGATTATGCTTCTCTTTTTCCGTTGACTAAAGGGCTTAAGGCAGGAATAAGTTATTTATTTCAGCCTTTTTTTGCCCAGCAGCTGGGATTATTCTCTACCCTCCCTTTGACTCCTTCCCTTGAAGAGATGTTTCTCATGTCAATACCTGCACGTTTCAGGTACATCGATATCCAGCTCACTCCTGAATTTATTCCTGTAACCCAGGATGTGGAGCTTGTGCGAAAACAGAACCATGTTCTGAACCTCAGCCGACCGTATGATGAGATCAGAACAGGGTATTCCCAGAACACGGTCAGGAATTTACGAAAGGCAGCTGAGTCGGGAGTTAGCACAGGGTCCAAAATAAGGGCGGAGGAGCTTGTGAGTCTTTTCCGCGGGAATTTCGGGGAAAAGGAAGGGAAGCTTACTGAAATCCATTATAAGCGTATGGAGATTCTGATGAAGATCAGCCAGGAAAAAGGTATCGGAGGCCTGAGGGCGGCATTTGACGAACAGGGGCTGTTGTCATCTTCGGCTTTTTTTCTTCGCGACAGCAACAGGATATATTTTCTTTTTGCCGCATCCGGGCTTTCTGCCAGGGAAAACGGTTCCATGTTCTGCCTTATCGACAACTTTATCAGGGAAGAGGCCGGGAAACCGGCAGTCCTTGATTTTGAAGGAGGCAATGATCATAACCTTGGCAGGTTCTATAAAAGTTTCGGGGCAGTAGAAGTAAACTATAACAGGATGCTCTGGAACCGGCTGCCTGGATGGATGAACGCCGGTTTAAAGATGAAACGGCTGTTAGGAGAGAAATTATTATAGGTACATTTGTCAGATTCACGAAAAATAAGCATATGATCCACATTTTGTCAAATACCCCTTCGATCCTGAATGTGTTCATTTCGGAGATCAGGGATGCGGAAATCCAGAAAGACCGGCTTCGGTTCAGGTTTAACCTGGTGCGGCTCGGTGAGATCTTTGCCTATGAAATCAGCAGGCAGTTGGAATTTGCGGAAAAGGAAGTGCTCACCCCCCTCGGAATGGCGATGGTGCCGGTTCTCAAAGAACAGCCCGTCCTTGCAGCGATCATGAGGGCCGGTTTGCCTTTTCACCAGGGCTTTCTTAATTTTTTCGATTATTCCGATACCGCTTTTGTTTCCGCATACCGGAAACGGCATAAAGATGGCAGTTTTACAATCAATGTGGAATATTCCCAGGTGCCTGATATCAACGATAAAATTCTGATCATCTGTGATGCCATGCTTGCTTCAGGTACCTCAATGGTCAATACATACAGGGATCTTATGCTTAAAGGGAAGCCAAGGCATATCCACCTGGTTTCGGTTCTTGCAAGCGAGGAAGGGCTTGATTTTGTGAGGAAGCATATCCCCCAGCAGGACATCGATCTTTGGGTAGGTGTGATTGATGAAGAACTTACCGCTCAGTCATTCATTGTCCCGGGCCTCGGCGATGCAGGTGACCTGGCTTACGGAAAAAAAGAAATTATCTGATGAAAAACACACTTGCTTTTGAGAATGTAAAGATCTCCCTGGATTCAATAAAAAGCCATCTTCTCAGGACTATACTCACCATTCTCATCATCGCTTTCGGAATCATGGCCCTTGTGGGGATCCTTACTGCGACTGACTCCATCAAATACTATCTTACCCAGAATTTTTCGATGATGGGGGCAAACACATTCACCATCAGGAACCGCAGCATGAACGTGCATATAGGCAATGACAACCAGGTTCAGAAAAGGTACGACCCCATAACCTATGCCCAGGCGATGGAGTTTAAAAAACGGTTTGATATTCCCGCAAATACTTCGGTCTGGATGTTTGCATCGTTTGGAGTCACACTCAAATACGGTTCCAACAAAACCAACCCGAACACAAGGGTGATGGGAACTGATGATGATTATACCATTACTTCGGGTGATGAGGTTGAGAGGGGAAGGAATTTTTCGCAGAACGAGATAGATGAAGGTCTTTCGGTATGCATCCTCGGCGCAGATGTCATTAAAAGCCTTTTCAAGAACAATGAGGATCCCATTGGTAAGCTGATCTCGATAGGACCCGGCAAATACCGGGTCATAGGTATATTAAAGTCAAAAGGGTCGAGCATGGGTTTCAGCGGGGACCGCAATGCCATGATCCCCCTGAACAACTGCAGGAAGGAATTTCCAAGGCCGAACCTTTCGTTCAACATCAATGTGATGGCCAAAAGCACCGAGCTTGTCGACCCGGCGATCGGAGAAGCAAGCGGTGTCTTCCGCAGCATCCGTAAGGTTCCGGTTGGCATTGAAAACACTTTCGAGATCACCAAAAGCGATAACATTGCAAAGATGCTGATCGATAACATCAAGTACGTGACCTGGGCAGCTACCCTTATCGGGGCCATTACCCTGATGGGTGCCGCTATCGGACTGATGAACATCATGCTCGTCTCGGTAACCGAGAGGACCCGTGAGATAGGGATCCGCAAAGCCATTGGAGCAACTAAAAGAGTGATACGAAACCAGTTCCTGGTTGAAGCCGTGGTCATCGGTCAGATCGGAGGTGCATTAGGCATTACACTCGGAATAATGATCGGAAATATCATGTCGCTCGTTATCGGAAGCGCTTTTATCATACCATGGGAATGGATAATAATAGGAGTGGCGCTTTGCTTCGGAGTAGCATTGGTATCGGGAATTTTCCCCGCGCAGAAAGCCGCCAACCTTGATCCCATCGAATCCCTCCGTTACGAATAACCTTGATTATGGATGTGAAATCTGTCATCTCCGCACTGGTAGAGGAGTTCCCCTATGAACTCACAAACTGCCAGAGGAGGCTGATGGGCAACCTTGCAGTTTTCCTTACTTTGGGATGGAAGAAATCTAATGCCCTGTTTGTTCTGAAAGGCTTTGCAGGGACCGGTAAGACTACAGTTGTGAAAGCCCTGGTGAATGTCCTTCCGAAATTGGGCAAGAGAACAGTACTGATGGCCCCTACAGGAAGGGCTGCCAAGGTACTTTCAAGCTATACGGGCCTTCCCGCTCACACCATCCACAGGAAGATTTATTTTGCCTGGACTTCGAAGGAAGGCAATATCGTGATGAGGCTTCAGAAGAATTATCATAAACATACCCTGTTCATAATTGACGAGGCTTCAATGATCCCTCATGTGACCAAAGCAGAAGGACAGCTGTTCTCGACACGCAACCTGCTTGATGACCTGTTTGATTTTGTGCAGTCGGGAGAGAATTGCAGGATACTGTTCATCGGCGACACGGCCCAGCTGCCCCCGGTGGGCCTGGATGAAAGTCCTGCACTTGATACAGGGTTCCTGAAACAGGCATACAGCCTTGAGATTGATGAAGATGAGCTGACCGAAGTCGTCAGGCAGAGCAGCGAGTCGGGCATACTTGAAAACGCAACAGGCATCAGGAACGAGATACAGGATAAGAAAATCAGTTTCCCTCTCTTTGGCCTGAAAAATTTCAGCGATGTGATCAGGATCAACGGGTCGGAGCTGGAAGAGATGCTCAACCGGGCTTACTCCGGTTCGGGCAAGGAGAATAATGTCGTGATCTGCAGATCGAACAAACGGGCAAATATTTTCAACCGTGAGATCAGGAACCGGATCCTTTTCCTCGAAGGTGAGATCTCCACCGGGGATTACCTTATGGTTGTCAAGAATAATTATTTCTGGCTGCCTCCGGATTCTGCGGCCGGATTTATTGCAAACGGTGATATTGTTGAACTGATGAGGATACGTAAGACCGAAGATCTTTATGGCTTCCGTTTTGCTGATGTCACTGTTCGCTTCCTTGATTACCCCGAAGAGAAAGAACTGGATGTCAAGATCATTCTGGATACGCTGATGGCAGATGCCCCGGCCCTTCCCCAGGCTGAGAACAACAGGCTTTTCCAGACGGTTATGGAAGATTATGCCGACCTTCCCAACCGTAAGGAAAAAGTGGAGAAAGTCAAGCTCAATCCTTATTTCAACGCACTACAGGTGAAGTTTGCCTATGCTCTTACCTGCCACAAAACCCAGGGCGGACAATGGGATACCGTGTTCATAGACCAGGGGTATCTTAGCGACAGGATGCTGAATACAGAATTCCTTCGTTGGCTGTATACCGCGGTTACCCGTGCAACGAAAAAGCTATATCTCGTGAATTTTGAGAGCAGGTTCTTTAAGGAGAAGGAATGAATATCTCATCACTCATCACTCATCACTCATCACTCATCACTCATCACTCATCACTCATCACTCATCACTCATGGCTTTTAGCTAATAATTTCGCTACCTCGCTACTTCGCTACCTTGCTATTTTTTTTGTAACATTCTCAAAAACCACTCGTCTATTGCTCATCAAATGAGTTAAAATCATTCTAAAATATTCGGTATGAAACATTCATGTATTTTTTTATCAGTACTTCTGATGATGTTGCTGACTTCGCTTTCAGGATATTCGCAGGACAAGCAAGACAACAAGCATAAATCCTGTAATGACTCTGCCAAAGTTGAGATGGAGGGAGTCACCATTAAGAAGATAGGTAAGGATTCGATGGTGGTCTATGTAAGGACCAGGGAAATGAAAAGATGGGATGAATTTCCCCCGAACCCTTTCCGCCGCAAAGGTAAATTCAATGGTCACTGGGCCGGGGTGGAACTTGGCATCAACGGATATGTAAACGACAAGTTCAACATGAATTTCAATCCGCAGTGTCCTTATATGAACATGAATACCGCCCGTTCAATGGTGGTAAACCTGAACCCGTTCGAATTCAATGTCAACCTCGCTAAGAATAAACTCGGGTTTACCTCGGGCCTTGGCTTCCAGCTGAGCAATTATTATTTCACTGAGAGTTATGTAATGATCCCCGACAGCTCACAGTTGGTTGCATACAAGGTGAAGGATGGCAATAACAATTATATCAGTCTGAAACAGGACAAACTGTTCGTAAGCTACCTGACAATTCCCTTATTGTTCGAGTATCAGACCAATCCAAAGCGTAACCTGAAGAGTTTTCATGTTTCGCTGGGAGTGATAGGCGGTGTGCGCATCTGTTCATATTCGAAACAGATATATAATAGCATAGATCAGACATATTACCTCGTTGATGCAAACGGCAGCCGGGTTGCATCTTATTATGTCGATAACAATGTCGTGCGCTCATACGGGGCTTACCACCTGAGCCCGTTCAAACTGGATGCTTCGTTCAGGATCGGCTGGTCATTCCTGAATTTATTCTCAACCTATTCACTGACTCCGATGTTCCAGAACAACCAGGGGCCGGTGCTTTATCCCTGGACTGTTGGGATAACATTGCTGGGATGGTAGAGTGAGGATTTACGATTGAAAGAGTTACGATTTCAGATTGAATTTTAAGATTGACGATCGACGAATAATTTATTAACCTTGTAAATCGGAAATCAAAAACTTCAATCTTAGAACCTCACTCGTAACTCGTAACTTGTAATTAGCTGTCCAACTTAAGTACTGCGAGAAAGGCTTTCTGGGGAACTTCAACATTACCGATCTGCCTCATCCTCTTTTTCCCCTTTTTCTGTTTTTCAAGGAGCTTGCGTTTACGGGTGATATCCCCCCCGTAACATTTTGCAGTGACGTCTTTCCTGACGGCTTTCACTGTTTCACGGGCAATGATCTTGGCCCCTATTGCCGCCTGGATTGCGACTTCGTATTGCTGGCGGGGTATGAACTCCTTCAGCTTTAAGCAGAATTTCCTGCCGAATTCATAGGCGTTGTTTCGTGTGATCAGGGCTGAAAGGGCATCAACAATTTCGCCGTTAAGGAGGATGTCGAGTTTCACCAGGTCGGCATTCTGGTATCCTATAGGATGATAATCGAAGGAAGCGTATCCTTTGGAAATGCTTTTAAGCCGGTCGTAGAAGTCGAACACGATTTCACCAAGAGGCAGGTCGGCTGTAAGTTCAATGCGGTCGGTTGTAAGGTACACCTGGTTTTTAAGCGTGCCTCTTTTATCCATGCAGAGCTTGATGATAGGGCCTATATACTCTGCCTTGGTAATGATATTTGCTGTGATATAGGGTTCTTCCATGTGCTCTATGTAATTCGGCTCCGGGAGTCCCGAAGGGTTGTAAACATCAAGCACTTCACCTTTGTTGGTGAATACTTTGTAAGATACGTTCGGCACGGTATTGATCACATCCATGTCATGCTCACGGTCGAGGCGTTCCTGAACGATCTCCATATGAAGCAGCCCCAGAAAACCGCATCGGAATCCAAAACCCAGGGCTGCAGAGGCTTCAGGTTCAAACGTTAGCGAGGCATCGTTGAGCCTGAGCCTTTCAAGTGCATCGCGCAACTCCTCATAATCGTCGGCGTCGGTTGGGTAGATGCCGGCGAAAACCATGGGTTTGACAGGCCTGAAACCTTCCACGGCTTTTTCACAGGGGTCGTTCACATGGGTTATGGTATCCCCCATCATGACTTCCTTGCTTGATTTGATGCCTGATATAATGTACCCGACATCACCTGTATTTACAACTTCCCTTGGTTCCTGTTTAAGGCGGAGGATACCAACTTCATCGGCATCATATTCCATCCCGGTGGCCACAAACTTTACGTGATCGCCCTTGCGGAAGCTGCCGTTGAATATCCTGTAATAAGCGATCACACCGCGGAAGGGGTTATAAAGAGAATCAAAGATCAGGGCCTGCAGCGGGGCTTCAGGATCGCCCTTGGGAGATGGAATTTTAATAACGATCTCTTCGAGGATACGTTCGATGCCGTAACCTACCTTGGCACTCGCTTCTACGATCTCTTCGCGTTCGCAGCCCAGAAGGTCTACGATCTGGTCTTTCACTTCCTCGATCATGGCGGCTTCCATATCGATCTTGTTGAGAACGGGGATGATGGTAAGGTTATGATCGATAGCCAGGTAAAGGTTCGAGATGGTCTGCGCCTGAATCCCCTGGGTGGCATCGACCACGAGCAATGCGCCTTCACAGGCAGCTATAGCGCGGGAAACTTCATAGGAAAAGTCAACATGCCCGGGAGTGTCAATGAGGTTCAGAACATAATCCTGCCCTTCATGTTTATAGTTCATCTGGATGGCATGGCTTTTAATGGTAATTCCCCGTTCCCGTTCAAGGTCCATATCGTCCAGCACCTGGTCCTGGTAATCACGTTCTGAGATCGTACCGGTCATTTCCAGAAGACGGTCGGCCAGGGTGGACTTCCCATGATCTATATGGGCGATAATGCAGAAGTTACGAATGTTTTTCACGGGAGCAAAGGTAATAAAAAAAGTGATGAGTGATGAGCGATGAGTGATGAGTGATTGGCCATAAGCCATTCACTCAATCATTGAAAAATTTATCTGAGAATCGTGATGCTTCCCTGGATTCTCCTTTCCTGGATACCCGAGAGGGTGATCTCGTAAACATTGCAAACAATAAAATAAGTTCCGTCGGAGCAGGCCGATTTGGTTCCCATATTATTGCCATCCCAGTTAATTGCGGGATCGGAAGTTTTGAAGACAAGCCGCCCCCAGCGGTCGAATATCTGAAGATCTACATGATCTACCGACGAATTGTGAATTGGCACGAACAGATCGTTGATTCCGTCACCGTTTGGTGAAAAGAAATTCGGAAGAGTGTAAAGCGGGCAAGCGGTATTATCTACACAGACCGCATTGCTGAAATCACTCCGGTTGCCGGTTGAATCAACGGCAATGATACTGTAGCAGCCCACGACCGAATTGAATTGTTTGTGGATGTATACGGTATCGGCAGGATTCAATATTGAATCAATGAGTGCAGGTTTTCCACCGGATGAGGGGCTGAAGTAAATATAATACTTCGCTATGTCTGTTCCACAGGTGTCGCCGGGGTTTTTCCAGTGCAGATAGTTGGTGAATTCCTTGCATATAACCGAATCGCCGAGGATCTGAGGGCATGGCGGGACATTGTCGACAGGGACGCCGCCTGTTTTCTGCGAATAATTGATGATTGGATTTACAAAGCCTCCCGAAGAATAGCTCCCCCAGCTCCTGATCCTGTAATAGTATGGCGTACCGTTGACCAGGTTGCGGTCAACGTAGGATGGAAGTATTGAAAATCCTATGGAGTCGTATATGCCATCGAACGCATCACTCCTGTAAATTGTAAAGGAAGTGTTGTTCCACGGGACATTGTTGGTCCAGTGAAGCCGCATCCTTTTATCTGAAGGTGATAATGTCAGGAACATGGAAGAGGCCGGTTGTGAGGAGCCAATAAAAAAGAAATTCCCGGGAGTGAGGTTATACATGTCTATCCTGTACCTGTAAGAATTCCCGACTGTATTCAGCATGGTATCAGGCCTTATGGTGTCGTTGATATTGAACAGGGAATCGATCAGTGTGTATTGAGCAGGCTGATCGGATAGGGACCGGTAAACAAGGTATTTATAGGGGCCCGGAGCCTGTATGGTATCGAGCTGTGTGGGTTTGGACCAGGCCAGGTATAAGGATCCGAGATTATTATCGGTGTTTTTTATGCTTACGTTGGTGATGATGGGCACGTCTTTTTTAAGTTCGGCGCAGGCTTCATTGGAAGCATACCCCTCGGCCCCGTCGGCGAAAAATGCAGTGACAAGGTAACAGTATTTGATCCCCCTGCTCAGCCCGGCTCCCTGGTTGTCGTCGATGAAGCCAGTGGCTGTAATGTCATTGATCACAGCAATCCTTGAATAACCAAGGTAAGCCGGCACCCCGGTCTGGCAATATGCGGGCACAAATCCGGTGGAATCCGATTTACGGTATATGTAAAAACCTTTAGCATTTAAACAACTGTAAGGGGACCAGCTCAGGGTGATCGAATTTGCAACCGGGGATGTTGCAAGATTCAGCGGCCTGGGGCCGATCACCAGGATCATCAGGGACCGGATGTCGACAAGTCTCACCGGGGAACCGTTATCCTGGGCTTTGAAATATACCTCGTAAGGCAGTCTTTTTACATGCCCGCATATAGTAGGCCAATAAAAAACGCTGGTTACATGTCCCTGCGCCTGGGCAGTATCCGGATCCATGTAAGCCGGGCTCTGGGTAAGAATGAACGGGCCACCCAAAGCTGTCAGGGTAACAATATTGGTCGTGTCGGGATCATGTGCATTGACAGGGAATCTCAACGTGTGGCCTGCTTCCACGCAGGTATCGGCTATGGAATCAATGACCGGTGGCCGGTTATTGCAGGCAACAACATTGATCTGCATATCCCGTTCAACACATCCTATCCGTATACCGTTCCTCCATTCCTCAATAAGGATCGCAATATTGTACTCGCCCTGCTGAGGCGGGCTTATCCATGAAAAGTCACCGGTCACTGCGTTGATATGGCAGGAATTTGCAGGCGGGGGCAGGAAATAACCAGGGATGGGCAGTCCGTTATCACCGAGGCAGGTCACCAGTTTATACGAAAGACTGTCGCCGTCGGGATCGTAAGCACCGGGATTATGATAAAACGGTTCGCCCACGCAGGCGTTATCAACAGGAGGGACCAGCAGGATAGGGGAGTTGTCGTAGGAGAGATAGGGGCTTATTGTGAGTTCCGAGTAAATGTACATGGGGATGTTCACTGAATTCGGAATATTCATGATGCCCAGGTTCCTGTTCGGGTCTTCGCATGAAATGATATATGGTGAGGAAGATGGGCCGGGATAAGTATGCTGCCCGAGATACTTGTTATAGCGGATGGTATCGGGAAGAAAGATTGACTGCACCCTGGGTATCAGGTCAGAAGTTCCGTCGCCCCAGCCAATTTCAAGATAATTCCTGGAATTGTTTACAGGACTTAAAGTATTTGTATAGGATATCAGGGTGATTTCATAAGTAAGGCCGCTTAAATGCCGGAATGTTATTTCAGCGGCGCGTTGATGGGTGGCAAAAAGATATGCCGGAATATTCAACAGGCCAAGTAATACTAGGATATGGCACAGACGGGTGAGGCTTCGTGGCATGAGAAGTGCTTAACAGGATCTCAAAAGTAATAATTTTAGAGCCAGGGTTATTCTTTTTCGGCCTAAATCTTATTTCAAACCGTTCTAAATTTTAAGTTATTTTTGCAATACGAATGAGCCCCTTGCTGATGACTGCTAAAGATATAGCTGAAGCCGAGAACCAGGAGATACTGAAACGATACAGGAATCTTCTGAGAATTTGGAAGCCCCGAAACCCCGATGACCGTAAAATCGTTCGTAAGGCTTTCCGCCTGGCGCTGGAAGCCCATCGTGATATGCGAAGGAGAAGTGGGGAACCCTATATTTTCCATCCCCTGGGAGTTGCCACAATTTGCGTGGAGGAAATAGGCCTTGGAGCAACATCGATTGTATGTGCCCTTCTTCATGATGTGGTAGAAGACACTGAATACACTGTAGAGGATATCAGGGGATTGTTCGGTGAAAAAGTCGCTTTGATTATAGACGGTCTCACGAAGATCAAAGGGATCTTCGACCAGAGGTCTACTTCAGTTCATGCTGAGAATTTCAAACGGCTTCTGCTCACTCTCTCCGACGATGTAAGGGTCATACTGGTCAAACTTGCCGACCGCCTTCACAATATGAGGACGCTGGATGCCCTTCAAGGGGATAAGCAGCTGAAGATATCCTCAGAAACTGTAATATTGTATGCCCCTCTTGCGCACAGGTTGGGTCTTCATGCCATAAAAAGCGAGCTGGAAGATCTCGCACTGAAGTATACAGAACCCGATGTTTATGAAACCCTGGTTGGCAAGCTGAGGTCAACGGCACGCGAGCGTAGCCGGTTCGTTAGCAAATTCATCCATCCCATACGGCAGGATCTCATCCAGCAGGGCTTTAAATTTACTATTAAAGCAAGGGAAAAATCGGTTGCTGCCATCTGGCAGAAGATGAAGAAAAAGGAAGTGCCTTTCGAGGAGATCTATGATATTTTTGCGATCCGTATAGTGATTGACACACCGATAGAGAGTGAAAAATCAGATGCCTGGAAAGTGTATTCGATCGTCACCGATCATTACCTGCCTAATATGGACCGGCTCCGCGACTGGATCTCCATCCCTAAAGCCAACGGATATGAAGCCCTGCATACAACGGTCATGGGGCATACCGGGCATTGGGTCGAGATACAGATCAGGTCGAAAAGAATGGATGAGGTGGCCGAACGCGGATACGCCGCTCACTGGAAATACAAGGAATCCTTTAACATAAGCAGCAAACTGGATAACTGGCTTGACCGTATCAAGGAAATGATCGAGTCGCCCGATTCAGATGCGCTTTCATTTATAGACGATGTCAAGGGATTTTTTTTCCTCGACGAGATCTCAGTATTCACTCCCAGCGGCGAAATGCGAATACTTCCGGCCAACTCAACGGTACTGGATTTTGCTTACGCTATTCATTCTGAACTGGGAAACACCTGCATTGGAGCAAAGGTTGATAAAAAGCTTGTACCTATTAACCAACCGCTTAAGAACGGCCAGCAGGTCGAGGTGATTACCTCGAGCAAGCAGGCCCCAAGGGAGGAATGGCTTACTTATGTGATGACTACCCGTGCAAAAACGAACATCAAACAGGCAGTCAAGGAAGAAAAGAAGCTGTTCAGCAAACAGGGCAGGGATAAACTTGAGAAATGGTTCAAACAGTTCAACGTGGATTTCAAACCCGGGCAGATAAAACAGTTCCAGCTTGTCAATAATTTTCCCACGCTGATCGACCTGTATTATTCTGCTGCAACCGACAAGATCGGAATCAAGGATGTCAAGATATTTGCAGCCTCTAATTACCGTGACGGCTGGCTTAATTACGTTTCCAGATCCTCTGTAAATCATAAAACAATTTTACCCCACGAAGGTGATTCCAGAACCGGACGTCAACCCGGTGAGACGGCGAAGAACCTGGAAGAAGATCTCCAGGGGGATGTCACCACTTACGGATACCAGGTTGCGACCTGCTGCAACCCTATCCCGGGCGACGAAGTGATAGGCCTGATGGATTCGGAAAACAGCAAGACCGTCATTCACCGTACAAAATGCACGCAGGCGCTTGAAACGATTTCCAGGTATGGCACACATTTCGTAAAACTGAACTGGGTCAATAATGAATTTATTTCCTTCCTTACCAGCATCCGTATCAATGGCATCGATAAAATAGGACTTATAAACGAGATCACCAGGATCATTTCCAATGAGATGAACCTGAACATACAGGCATTTAGTATTCAGGCAGATAAGGGGATTACCGAGGGCCAGATCAACCTTTTCGTAAGGGATGCGACCACACTGGATAACGTACTTGAAAAGTTAAAATTAATTGAAGGTGTTATTTCCGTAAGGCGGGTCGATTAATTTTTTAATTTTTATTTGTTCTAAATAATTTTAATTTTATACCTTTACTCAAAATTTCCAATAATGAAAAAGCCATCCGAAGATACCGTTGAAAATGTTCGAAAGCTTTTTACAGAATACCTTGAAAAGCATGGCCATCGGAAGACACCCGAAAGATATACTATTTTAAAGGAGATCTTTGCCACCGAAGGACATTTTGATATAGAGACCCTCTACATCCGGATGAAGAACCATAAATACAGGGTCAGTCGTGCAACGTTATACAATACCATAGAACTGCTGCTGGATTGCGGGTTGGTGACCAGGCACCAGTTCGGAACGAATTATGCACAGTTTGAAAAATCGAATCTGTTCAAGCAGCATGACCACTTTATTTTTAACGACAGCGGCGAAGTGCTTGAATTTTATGATGCCAGGGTTGAGGAAATCAGGGATCATGTGGAAAAGCTGTTCAATGTTGAAGCTACAAGTTATTCCCTTACATTTTACGGCCAGGCCAGGCCAAAAAAATAAATTCTTTTCAGATGAAGGTTGATGTTATCCTGGGACTCCAGTGGGGGGACGAGGGAAAAGGTAAAATTGTGGACGTGTTTTCGCCACGCTATGATGTCATTGCACGGTTCCAGGGAGGCCCTAATGCAGGGCACACTATTGAATTCGACGGAAAAAAATTTGTTCTTCACACCATTCCCTCCGGTATTTTTCACAGGAATTCGATGAATGTGATAGGGAACGGGGTTATCATCGACCCGGTGATACTTTTCCGTGAGATTGACAAGCTGAAGGAAGCAGGCATGAATCCCAGGGAGAACCTATTGATTGCCAACAGAGCCCATCTAATTTTACCGACCCACAGGCTTCTCGACGCTGTGTATGAAAGCGCAAAAAGAGATGCGAAGATAGGCTCCACTCTCAAGGGAATTGGTCCGACTTATACTGATAAATATGCCAGGAACGGCATCAGGGTTGGCAATATCTGTTATCCGGGGTTCAGGAAAATGTACGACTGCCTGAAAGAGATGCACCTTCAGATGATCAATTCCTATGGTTCCGGCCCGGAAACCTTTATGCTTGATGCAATCCCTTTCGAGCAGTATGAAGCATTGTGGTTTGAATGCATAGAGAAAATGAAAGAACTTAAAGTCGTTGACGCGGAAGTATTCATAAACAAAAGCCTTGCCGAAGGTCGTTCAGTGCTGGCCGAAGGTGCACAGGGAACCATGCTGGACGTTGATTTCGGGTCCTACCCCTTTGTCACCTCTTCGAGCACGGTAGCTGCAGGTGTTTGTACCGGGCTTGGAGTATCACCACACAACATCGGTAAAGTATTCGGAGTGTTCAAAGCATACTGCACACGGGTAGGAAGCGGGCCGTTCCCCACTGAACTTAATGATGAAACCGGGAACAGGCTCAGGGAAGGCGGGCGGGAATTCGGTTCCACTACAGGCAGGCCGAGGCGTTGCGGCTGGCTGGATCTCCCTGCACTGAAGTACTCCATTATGCTGAACGGGGTCGATAGTCTTATCATGATGAAGGCTGATGTGCTGAACCCGTTTGAGAAAATCAGCGTTTGCACATCTTACAGGGAATCGGGAAAGCTGCTTAATTCATATCCTTTTGAACTTTCTTCGGAAGGGCTTGAGGCCCGGTATACCGGTATGGAAGGATGGAATACCTCGCTTGATGCAGTGCATTCATTGGCCAACCTGCCATTGCCCCTAAAGAATTACATTAAATTCATTGAAGACTTTGTGGAATTGCCGGTTGATATCATTTCCATCGGCCCCGACAGGCTTCAGACCCTGCAAAGAAACTAATTCCTGATTTTTTTATTCGCTATTATTCGCACCAATTGTTTATTTCATTTGTGTGCTTTTTTCGGCTTCGCCGAACGCTAATCGCTCATGGCTCATGGCTCATGGCTTATTACAGTTTCCTCTTTATTTCAGTTAATTCGTATCCTTCAACGATATCGCCGACCTTGATATCATTGAAATTGTCGATATTCAGTCCGCATTCAAAGCCTGAAGAGACTTCCTTGACATCGTCCTTGAAACGTTTCAGTGAACCGAGTCTCCCGGTATAAACAACGATACCATCCCGGATCACACGAATGCTGGTCTGCCGTGTTATTTTCCCGTCAAGGACCATACAACCTGCAACGCTGCCGACTTTTGTGATCCTGAATACATCCCTGATCTCGAGGTTTGAAGTGATCTTTTCTTCGATCTCAGGTGCAAGCATTCCTTCAATAGCCGATTTGATCTCTTCTATTGCCTGGTAGATAATGGAATAAAGCCTGATATCGATCTGTTCGGCTTCTGCGAGCTTCCGTGCGCTTACCGAAGGGCGCACCTGGAAACCGACGATAACTGCATTGGAAGCGGAAGCAAGCAGTACATCCGATTCGGTGATCTGCCCAACCGACTTATGGATCACATTGACAGCTACCTCTTCGTTGGTAAGCTTGAGCAGGGAATCGGAAAGGGCTTCAACGGAACCGTCAACATCTCCCTTGACAATAATATTAAGCTCCTTGAATTCCCCGATTGCAATACGACGCCCGATTTCATCAAGGGTAATATGTTTCTGAGTCCTCAGGCCCTGTTCACGCTGGAGCTGGAGTCGCTTGGTCGCAATATTCTTGGTTTCTTTTTCATCGATCATTACATTGAAGCTGTCGCCCGCCTGGGGAGCGCCGTTAAGGCCGAGCATGAGCACCGGAGCCGCAGGCCCTGCATCTTTGATCGGCTGGTTTCGCTCGTTATACATGGCTTTGACCCTTCCATAGGTTGCTCCGGCCAGAACAATGTCGCCGATATTAAGGGTACCGTTCTGCACCAGGAGTTTGGCCACATAGCCACGGCCTTTGTCAAGAGAAGACTCGATTACGGTTCCAATGGCAAGACGGGAAGGATTTGCTTTCAGGTTAAGCATTTCAGCTTCAAGCAGCACTTTATCAAGAAGGATGCCGACATTCAGCCCTGTTTTTGCCGAGATCTCCTGGGTCTGGTATTTGCCTCCCCATTCCTCGACAAGGATATTCATCTTTGAAAGTTCTTCACGTATCTTGTCGGGATTGGCATTGGGCTTATCAATTTTATTGATGGCGAAAACAATAGGGACCCCGGCAGCCATTGCATGGTTGATGGCTTCTTTCGTCTGGGGCATAACGGTTTCGTCGGCTGCTATTACTATAATTGCCACATCGGTAATCTTGGCGCCGCGGGCACGCATAGCAGTAAAAGCTTCGTGGCCGGGAGTGTCGAGGAAAGTGATGGCTTTCCCGTTCTCAAGAACAACTTCGTAAGCCCCGATATGCTGGGTGATCCCTCCTGCTTCACCTGCAACCACATTGGTTGAGCGGATAAAGTCAAGCAATTTGGTCTTCCCATGGTCAACATGGCCCATCACCGTCACAATTGGCGCACGGTCACGGATATCTTCAGGATTGTCCTCAACATTATGCCCGTCGATAGCTTCCTGAACTTCCACGCTTACAAACTCGAGCTTGTATCCGAATTCATCGGCAACAAGGGTAAGCGTTTCTGCATCCAGCCTTTGGTTGATAGATACAAAGAGCCCCAGCGACATACAGGTCGAGATGATCTCGGTAACACCAACATGCATCATGTTGGCCAGCTCATTGGCCGTGACAAACTCGGTTACTTTTATAACCTTTTTACCTTCTTCAATCCTTTCCTGTTCCTGCTGAAGCTTCTGGCTTACCTCGTCCCTTTTCTGGCGGCGGTATTTCGAAGATTTTGATTTACCGCTCGGGCTTAACCTTGCAAGTGTCTCCTTGATCTGTCGTTCGATATCTTCCTGTGTTACCTCAGGTTTCTGTATTTCCCTTGTATATTTTTTATCTTTTACATAATGAGGCTTGTCTGTGGTCTTTGGAGCCTCAGCCGTGCCTTCCTCACCGCCGGTACGTTTGATGCGTTTCCTCTTTTTCTTCTTTGATTTGATTGAATCATCGGAAGAAGAAGCTACCAGCTGTTTTTTCTTTTCAAATTTTTTCGGTTCCGGCAAAATCATGGACCCCAGAATTGTCGGCCCTTCCAGCTTGATCTTTGCTGTAGGCAGGAAGTTCAGCTCAACCGCCTCGGCAACAGGGGGAGGAATAACTTCCTCAATAATTTCAGGAACCGGAGCAGGAACAGCAACAGGAACAGGCTCCGGCTCAGGTGTGACCTCTGCTTTAACCTCAACTTCAACCGGTTCAATCACAGCAGGCGTTTCAGGAGGAGGCTCAGGCACCTCTTCCTTCTTAGCTTTTCCCTTGCCCTTTTTCGAAGGTTTCTTCTCAAATGATTCAAGATCGATCTTGCCGATGATCTTTAGTTCATTAACTGCTTTTTCAGTTTTTTCTTCCTTAGCCACGGCCGGTAAATCCGGCTCTTCAGCCTTAACTGGTTTGGAAGTTTGCTTATCAGTTATTTTATCAGGTTCAACCGGTACTTCTTCAGGTTTTAAGGTTTCCTGAGCTTTCTTTTCAGGTTTTTTCTCTTCTTTTTCAGGAGGTTCGGGGCGGGCGATAGTCTCAGCAGGCGGTTTTACAGGTTCTGCAACCTTTGGTTCGGCTTTGGGAGCTTCCCTGGGAGTTTCCTTAGGCGGCTCTTTCGGCTTCTTAGGCAGTTCCAACTGCCTTTTATCATAATCAAGCGACACATTTTTTATAAAGAGATCTTCGCGTTCTTTTTCCCTCTCCTTGGTTGCGGTTTTCTTATCTTCAATCGTAATCGTTTGGTGTGATGCAAAGGCCAGTTCAATCTTCTTGGATTCCTCTTTAACCTGTTTTTCTGTGGCAAACTCTTTCTTGAGGAGATTATACATCTCACCACTAAGTTTGCCATTGGGATCACGGTCTACAGTAAATCCTTTCCGCGAAAGAAAATCGACTACCGTAGTAATCCCGATATTGAATTCTCTCGCGGCTTTGCTTAACCTGACCGGTGCTGTGCCTTCACTCATGCGGCAAAATTATGAATTTTATTCGAACTCAGCTTTTAATATACGGATGACCTCATTGATCGTCTCTTCCTCGAGGTCGGTTCGTTTTACAAGTTCTTCAACATCAAGATCGAGAACACTTTTGGCAGTATCACATCCGATTGTTTTAAACTCGTCGATGATCCACTGATCGATTTCATCTGAAAATTCGGCGAGATCCACATCCTCGTTATCCACGTCGGTATCACGGTATACATCGATCTCATAACCTGTAAGCCTTCCGGCAAGGCGGATATTGAAACCGCCTTTGCCGATGGCCAGTGAAACCTGGTCGGGTTTCATATACACATCGGCTTTTTTCTCTTCTTCATTGATAATGATCGAAGTGACTTTTGCAGGGCTCAGGGCACGTTGAATATAGAGCGAAGGATTGGTTGTATAATTGATCACGTCTATATTTTCGTTTTTAAGTTCCCTCACGATACCGTGTATTCTTGAACCTTTCATCCCCACGCAGGCTCCGACAGGGTCAATGCGGTCGTCGTAGGATTCTACTGCAATCTTTGCCCTTTCTCCTGGTACGCGTACAATCTTCTTGATCTGTATAAGACCGTCAAAAACCTCCGGAACTTCAGCTTCAAAGAGCCTTTCAAGAAATGCTTCCGAAGTGCGGGAAAGAATGATCACAGGATTGTTCGATTTCATTTCAACTTTTGAAACAACCGCCCTGATCGTATCCCCTTTGCGGTAAAAATCGACAGGGATCTGTTCCGATTTTGGAAGGATCAGTTCAATCCCTTCATCATCAAGCACCAGGATCTCCTTCTTCCATACCTGGTACACTTCACCGGAGATGATCTCACCGATCTTGTCTTTGTATTTAAGGTAGATGTTGTTCTTTTCGTATTCCTGGATTTTTGATATCAGGTTCTGGCGGATAGCCAGGATCTCACGCCTCCCGAAATCAACCAGCTTGATCTCTTCAGAAAGCTCTTCGCCCACTTCAAAATCAGGTTCGATCTTGATCGCATCGGAATATGCTATCTGGGTGTTTTCATCTTCGACTGTTCCGTCTTCGACAATGACACGGTTCCTCCAGATTTCAAGGTCGCCTTTGTCGATGTTTACTATGATGTCGAAATTGTCGGCCGATCCGAACCTTTTGGAAAGCAAATGCTTGAAAACATCTTCCAGGATACGCATCATGGTTTCGCGGTCGATGTTCTTGAATTCCTTGAATTCCGAAAAGGTTTCGACTAAATTTAACTGTTCCATTGGGGTACTATATTAATTTTTGGGTTATGCGTTGATAAAATGGCGAAAAGTGAAAAGCGAAATCATACTTTATTTATCAGGGTTTTTTAAAACTGATAATGACTTTCGCTGATTTAATCTCGTTGTAATTTATTACCACTTCTTTCTTCTCAATTTCTTTCTTTGACTTTTTTATTTCCTGTTCAATCTTTATTCCTTTGTCATCTGCCTGCATCAGCGTGCCCTCGAGGTGCCTGCCGTCAACAGTAGCCACCTCAATTACCTTCCCCAGGTGTTTCTGGTACTGCCTGGGCAGGCGAAGTGGACGGTCAGCGCCTGCCGACGACACCATCAGTTCAAAATCTTCAGTATCACGGTCAAGATTCTGTTCGATATGCCTGCTTAGTTTCCGGCAGTCTTCGATGCTTACACCATGATCCCCGTCAATGAAGACCATGATACGATTTGATGGTTTGATCGTCAAATCGGTCAGAAATTTATCAGATCCCTGAAGATGTTCTTCAATCAATCCGGTAAGCTGCTTTTCGGTAATCATATGTTTAATACTGTGGATTATGGAGCGGGTTAACCACCGATCCTCCGATTGGCAAGGATTATCCCGTTTTTATTCAGCAAACGAGGGGACTTTCGTCCCCTCGCCTTCAATGAATCAAACTAAATCCGCTGCAAAGATAGGCGGATTTCTGATACAATCAAAATTTACTTAGAATCTTTATGCAAAATTCATATGCGCCATCTCTTCCTTTTCCTGGGAAGAGGAAGCCATATTAAATTTCTCCATCCATTCTTCAGTCTTCTTGAACAGCAGACTTTTATCTGTACCAGGAAGAAGCTCATAAAGCAGGTATTTCAGCTTTGAAGAAAGCATGAAATATCTTAAAGGTACAATAGGCTCACCGGGCTGGAAATGTTTCAGGACTGAATCCCTGAGGTTTTCTGTGAAACCCACATACCTGCAACGTTGATTGTTTGAGCCGGCCTCTCCGTCGGAAAGGATGGCATAGACTGCGGGTTGGCGGGGTACCAGTTCCAGGGTATGTTCGCTCAGAATCAGGCCATGATTGCGTGAAGTATTCATAATCTGTTATGGTAAAGTTTAATAAAAATGAATTTATCCTATAAAATACATAACAAATATAATACAAAAATTCCCCCTGTGCAACAGGCAAGGGGAAATTTTTTAATTTTTTTGAAAAAAAAGTGTAAAGGTCAGCAATTATTTAGTGTAGCTGCCGCAATTATCGTAGTTGTAATTTATGATGATGTTCCCGCCGGTGTTGATATATCCCCACTTACTGCCTTTACGCACCCTGGCAAAGCCGTTACTGAAGTCACCCGCATCATCAAACTGAGGGTTGGTGATGTACTTGCCGGTATGGTCAATAAAACCCCATTTGGTTTCACTTTTAGGCATCTTTTTGATTACTTTCTCAACTCTTGCAGCCCCGTTGCAGAAATCTGCAGCCCCGTTGAACTGCAGATTGATGGCATAAGTGCCGGTCGCATCGATATAACCCCAGGTATGGCCCAGTCTGACCCTGGCCAGTCCTTCGGTAAAATCACCCGCTTCTTCAAACTGAGGATTGACTTTCCATATCCCTTTGTCGTCAATATAACCCCATTGATGTAATTTTTTAGCCCTTGCAAGGCCATCGAAGAAATCACCAACAGCTTCGAACTGAAGATTGATCACATAAGCGCCAGTAGTGTTAATAAACCCCCACTGTGTTCCCTTTTTCACCCTTGCATATCCCTCATGAAAATTCTCCACCTCGCTGAACTGGGGACTGATGACCCAGCGCCCGGTCTGATCCACGAAGCCCCATTCCTTTCCTAAATGGGCTTTGGCCAGGCCGTCGCTGAATTCCCCGAGAGCTGAAAACTGGGGATTGATGATATATTTCCCTTTGGTGTCAATATAACCCCAGGAAACTCCATGCCTCACTCTTGCCATTCCGTTGTGGAAATCAAAGGCTTCGGCAAACTGGTAATCGATCACGATCATCCCTTTGCTATCGATATAGCCCCATTTTTTAAATTTATAGACTCTTGCCAGATCTTCACTGAAATCCTCGGCCTGGTCAAACTGCGGATTGATCACATAAGTTCCTTTGGTATCAATGAAACCCCAGTCATGCATTTTCTTTACCCTTGCAAGACCATTGGAGAAATTTTCGGCATCATCGAATTGCAGGTTTACCAGGTAGACACCATTCGTATCAATAAATCCCCAACTCTTGAAAACCTCGACTGAAGCAATCCAGTTACAGCATTTTACCTTTTTTTGCGGTGGCGACTCATGGGGTTTCTGCTCAGGTGTATAAGCCGGTTCAGCAGGTTTTTCCTTGCTCTTGGTCTTGGTTTTATTCCCTGTCTGGCCTTGGGTGAGAATAGCCACCAGCACAAAAACGATGATGAAAGTCTTTTTCATAGTATCAGTATTTGATTTCACCGACCAAATTACAAAATAAAAACAGAATAACAAAATTACCCTTACCAGTCGACCGTAATTCCGATTGCGGGCACGATGGTCCCGGCTGAACCTGGGATTGTCCTAAGTTCATACCTGAGGTTCCCCTGGGGGTCTACATATGTTTTTACAGTCCCGTCGGGTTGTGTGTTGACCAGGTTATCGGGTTGCTGGGCTTTTGTGTTCAGCACATTCTGAATGTCGAGATAGAACATCAAAGACCATTTCCTGAAATAGAAGGCTTTGTCGACCCTCATGTCGAGCTGGGTAAAGTCCCTGAGCCTTAATGAATTATACTGTGAATAATCGAGATACCCGCGGCCCTGCACGTTCCATGCTGCCACTAGGCTCGATTTATTATAATCCCAGGGAGTGTATGGAGCCCCGCCTGCATACCTGAATTTAATACCGGCCTGCCAGTTATATTTGAATTTCCTGCTGACAGTAAGGTTAAGCAGGTTCCGGTTATCCCACGACGACGGAATGTAAACCCCGTTGTAGTTTGTGAATTCACTTCGGACGAAAGTATACGAGAGAATAATATTGAATTTGAACAGGTTGATATCCCGGAACAGTACCTCAAAGCCATAGGCCCGTCCCCTGGAATCGGGCACCACAGGTTCGTCACCGGTGATCCCGAAATCGCTTCCCTTGCTTGCAAGCGAAACCGAATCATAGAGCGACAGGGGGTAATGCCTGTAATACTTGTAAAAACCTTCTAACGAAACTTTTGCATTGCTGTTATACCGGTATTCCATACCCAGGACCACATGATCACATGATATATACTTTATACCGAGGGAGTCATTGACCAACCTTCCCTTGTTATCGCGGAACCCAAGAGTGGTGTAAGCCGGGAGCTGGTAATACCGGCCCGTATTGAAATTCAGGAACCAACCCTTAGCGAATTGCCAGGATGCCGAAAACCTTGGCGAGAACTGGGTCAGAGGGTTGCTCATCAGGGGGGAATAGGTATTCCCGTCGAACCTCAGACCCAGCGAAAACTGCAGTTTCTCATCGAGCAGGCTCCTGCTCACCTGCCCGAATGCCGAATACTTCCACAGGTCAAGAAAGGAGTCGTAATTAAGTATCCTCACCGAATCAAGCAGGTACAGTTTCTGGTAAGTACGGTTTGTGTATTTGGCATATTCAAGCCCCCCTCCATAGCTGATTTTCCAGTTGAGAAGGTCGGTAACCCCTTCATACCTGAATTTATTTTCTATTTCCTGGGATTTTACACTGAGGATCAGGCTGTCGGGAATTTTTATGTTCCCCGCATATTTTGTTTCCTCATTGTCAAGCATATTCCTGCTGAGCACAAAGGTGTCGTTACCTTTGCTTCGGAAATGCCTGTAAACAACTCCAATGGTATAACTCCACTGGTAATAATCGGGAAGATATCCAAGTATGTATGTTTGATTTTCATCAGGGTTTTTTATCCCTGTATTAAGTTTTGAATTATCCAGCGAACCGATTGAGATCAGCGAAATCTGGTCTTTCGGGGTGATATTCCATTTATATTTGAGCTGGTAGTCGTTGTATGTAGGCAGGAAAGGCAGTTTGAGCGCACTAAAAAGGAACTGGAGATAGGAACGCCGTACCGAAAAGATCAGGCTTGAGTTTTTGCCGATCGGGCCATTGAGGGTAAGCCCGATATCACTGGACCCTATGGTGAACCTGCCCCCGAATTTGTCCTTGTTCCCTTCGATCTGCGTCATTTCAAGAACGGAGCTCATCGCGTTCCCTCTGCTTGCAAGGAATGCACTGGAATACAGGTCGACCTGGCGGATAAAATCCACGTTGATGATCCCCACCGGCCCTCCTGATGAGCCCTGGGTGGCAAAGTGGTTGATGTTGGGAATCTCCACCCCGTCAAGGTAAAACCTGTTTTCACCCGGTCCCCCTCCCCTGACCACGATATCGTTCCGGTAAGCCACGGTTTGTGCTACTCCCGGCAGGGATTGGATAACCTTCGAGATGTCCCTGTTGGCCCCGGGGCTTTTCTCGATCTCCTGTATGCTGAGTGACTGCACCGAGAGCGGACTCTCCTCTTTTCTTTCAAGAATGGAGGGCTTTACAACCACGGTCTCCAGGTTAACCGATGTTTCGTTAAGTGAAATATCAAAAAATACAGGGTGTGATTTAGTTACAAGGAAATCCTCAGTGGTTTTTCTTTCATAACCCAGCACAGATACCTGTAACCGGATATAACCGGGTTCTACTTTTTTCAGTATATAATTTCCGGCCGTGTCGGTGGTTGTACCAAGAGATGGCTTCCCGTCAACAATAATATTGGCAAACGGAATTCCCTGGTTATTCCTTGAATCAGATATTCTTCCCCTTACTTCTCCTGTCTGGCCTGAGGCGGTGTTAATGAGAAGTATAAATAAAAGCAGACAATATGATGTTTTACGGGTGATCATTATGAAGTTTAATTAAAAGATTCTTTCACTCTCAATTACCATGCCAGGTAAAAGTAATTGTAAAATTGTCATAGGCAAGCCTCTTCTTTTCTTTGGATTTTGTATTTTTATAAGCTGAATCTCTTCTGGAATTTTCCCTGCTTCTGGGGCGGAATCCGGGCAACGGGGTTAGCCCCGGGGGTAATTTCATTATTATTGCAAAGATGAAAAAAAAGGTTTACAGTCAGATTATACGGCTCCTGCTGTTCCCTTTGATTCTTATGCTTATCAATCTCCCCTGCCGGTCCCAGGCGCTCGATTCACTGCTGAGCAAAGCTGAGCAATGGAAGCTCAAGCACCTGATGAAAGGCCTGAGCCTTGATGTATACATGGATGCCTATTATGTGGGAAATATCGGTGGTACGATACCGACTTCACACACTTATGAGTTCCAGACCAACAGCCCCTTTATCAACGAGGCCAGGGTGAATATGTTCGATGTGACCATGAATTATAATAATAGCTGGGCAAGAATGACTGCGGATTTCAGGATAGGTGACCAGCCATTGCTCCTTTCAAGCTCAACGGCCCAGTGGACAAACTATCTCACCCAGGCCTCACTTGGTTTCACCTTCGGCAAAGGTGTCTGGATCGATTTCGGCTATCTTGACAGCCCTATGGGAGTGGAATCAAGTATGCCGATAAATAACATTTTCAGCACCTGCACCGTGGGAACCTATTTTGAACCGACTTCCGACCTCGGGGCTTTCCTTTCTTACACCACCCCCGATGAAAGCTGGTGCCTGGGAGGCTGGGCAGGTAACGCATTCACCCTGCCCGACGGAAAGAACATCCATCCGCAGTATGGGCTGGTTATAGATTTTAATCCGTCAGATGCTTTCACCCTCAGCTTTAACAACAACCTGGGTAACACGGCAAAAAGCGGGGCTAAATATTACAAGTATCTTGCATTCAACAATCTTTATACCCAATGGAATCCCATGCCAAAATTGACCCTTATAGGACAGGTTGACATGGCTTTCCAGAAGGTTGAGAGCAAATCAAAGGACTCGGCAAGGCTGGGGACCATGACCTCGGGTCTGCTTGGGGCAAAATTTTATTTTCTGCCGAAGTTTGCTTTCGCAATGAGAGCGGAAGTGTTTTATGATCCCAAAGAAATATTTATCGGGAGCAAGTATACAGGCAAGACCTCCGATTTTGTCATTTTCGGAGCATCAGCCGGCCTGGAATTCAACCCAGGGAAAAATGCGTATTTCAGAGTGCAGTATAACTTTCTCTCCACCGGTGATCCCGGGGTGAAACCTTTTAATGAGGTAGTATCCACATCACCCGATTACCATTATTATGCCGACTATGAGCGGCAGTGTTACAGCCTTACCACAGGGTTCAGGTTCTGAACCTGACAGTAAGCCTGGATCCCTCATCCACATACATTATAATTTAAGTGAAACCATGAACTGGTCGGCCGGGAGCATTGGGCCGTAAGCCCTTGCATAGCCAATTGAGAGGTAAGATTTGATCAGTGAAAACAGCACCAGTTCAAAATCAAGCTG
>Ga0364867_10252_pt1 | contig 33724 bp, 36 predicted proteins | sample ExccelAu500001D4_3_FD_206915 | JGI IMG/M metagenome (GOLD analysis project Ga0364867, IMG submission 206915) | Enriched cells from Trout Bog Lake Hypolimnion, Wisconsin, USA - BchlTB.Aug13.5000.01.D4 | ecosystem: Environmental > Aquatic > Freshwater > Lake > Hypolimnion/Profundal zone | place... | reverse complement strand
TTATTGATAGTATTGAAAATGAGAATCTTCTCGAGAAGTTCTATGAATTAATGCTTCGTAAAAGGTCTTCCAAAGATGGGGTTCTTTGGACTAGGCTATCAAAAGAGGAAATTGATGATCTTCTCGCTTCTAATGAGGAGGTTGAAAATCCAGTTAATCAGATTTCTCACGATGATATGAGAAAAAAATACTCTAAATGGCTTTAACTATTGTTTGATCGAGAAGAGCATCTCTCAAATTTGATCAAATTATTTCCTACCTGATCGCTGAATGGGGCGAAAAGTCTTCCAAAGAATTTTTCATTAAGGTTTTTGAATTTCTGGAAACGCTATCGGAATTTCCTGAAATTGGTTCTATTGAAAATAAAGAAAAGAATATACGAGGGTTTACAATTGTAAAACAAGTGACTATCTTTTATCGCATTACAAATGATAAAATTCTAATTCTTCTATTCTTTGACAACAGGCAGAACCCGAGAAATAAAAAATTATAACCCTACATGCCCTAACAAATCGCTAACCGCAACAAAGCCTACGGCAATGTTGCAAGCAAAGGTTTCACCTTTGCTGCGTTTAGCGATCGGGCGTGTGTGCCTTGAATCATTCTCTTAAACAGGGAATGGATGCTGTACAAATGATAGAAGGCTCTTTGAAAATTGTGTAAGCGTGCGGAGGTCAAGCGAACCGACTGGCCGGCCTTACCAACCGTAAATGAGAATTGGACTTCTGTAAACGACTGTCAGGAGTAGTTTACAAACCACCTTATGCTGCATCGGGCGGAAACTCCCTTTGTGGTGAACGATAAGGAAAAGCGAGGACTAAGAACCTTGCAGGTGAGTTTTGTCGAACTGAACTAATTGAACCAGCTACTGAAGCCTCGTAAGTCGCAATAATAGAAGATGTCAAAACCTGGTAGTTACGTTCGTACCCGGGACAAAGTGTAACAGATGACCTGATTTCCGGTTACACGACATCCGGGGTAAAGCTGGCAGGAAGGCAATACAGGCGTTTGTACGGAACAAGGGAAGTCGCTATCGTTCTGCGAACTGAATAAGGATGCAGACATGGAAGGATGCCATGAGATAGCGGCGGCGGACTATGTCGTAGTAGTGATGAACCCTCTGTAATGGAGGTGGAGCGAAGGGCTTAGCCTGTTCAGTTTCAAAATAAACGACAACCAGCAATGGGATGATTGATTATTACGAGACAAAATCACAACCAATTACCCGATTAATGGTTTTACGGGCATACAAGAAAGTCAGGGCCAACAAAGGAGGCCCAGGCATTGACGGTATGCATTGGGAAGAACTGGACCAGAATCTGATTCCCAATCTTTACAGACTATGGAACAGACTTACATCCGGAAGCTACTTTCCTCAATCCGTAAAAGAAACCGAAATCAAGAAGAAAGACGGAGGGGTGCGCAAACTGGGTATCCCAACCATTCTGGATCGGATCGCACAACAAGTGGTCAAAACTCATCTGGAACGCATCGTAGAACCCTTGTTCAGTGACAGCTCTTTCGGCTATAGGCCTGGGAGAAATTGTCATCAGGCAGTGGAAAAAGCGCTTCAAAATACGTTTGGACACGATTGGGCAATCGATCTGGATATTAAAAGTTTCTTCGATAAAATCGATCACGAACTTTTAATGAAAGCCGTCAGGAACTATTGCAAGGACCATTGGGTGCTTATGTACATCGAACGATGGTTAAACGCAGGAACATTGCAACGTGATGGAATTTACGTTGACCGGTTAACCGGTACACCGCAAGGCGGCGTGATAAGTCCATTGCTGGCAAATATATTCCTGCACGTCGCTTTCGACAAATGGATGGAAAAATATCATCCTGAAAAACCATTCGTCAGATATGCCGATGATATCGTCATTCACTGCAGAACGGAGAAACAGACGCAGTATGTATTATCACAAATACAGCAACGCTTGTCCGAATGCAAGTTGAGTATACATCCCCAAAAGACCAGAATAGTTAACCTGAACGGGATCACTCACAACAAATACCCCAGAAGTTTGGATTTTCTTGGTTTCACATTGCACCCATGGTGGTGTAAAACCGGCAAAGGATACCGGGTTATGATCACTACCTTCATCAGCGCTAAATCCGTCAGTAAAGCATTGGAAAAGTTCAACAAACTGAGAATCCACAAATGGAGAAAATCCATTGAAATCTTAGCTGCAGAACTGTATCCAATCATTCGGGGGATTAAAAACTATTACTGTAAGTTTTGGGCCGATCATACCCACTACTTATGGCGACAGTTGAATATGCGTTTATTGAAATGGGTTCAATGGGAAAAAGGGTTGTATAAGAAAGCAGCCCTGAGATGGCTTCGGAATAAGTACAGGCATAATCCCCGGCTTTTTCCTCATTGGGAATTGGTATATCCATAATGTTCTTATACATTTGTGAATGAACAGGAAGAGCCGTATGAAGGGAGACCTTCACGTACGGTTCCGTGGGAACGCTGGGGTGAAACTCCCCGGCGTGACCCGACTAGTTGAAATGGAAATTTTGATTTTCCCAAATAGTAAACTATCTTTGTTTAATGATCAATAAGGAAAATATCACTAATATTCTTAAAGTTAATAAGTTAGACTTGTTAGCCAGGTATCATTTGAAATCAATTGGAATCTTTGGCTCCTTTACTAGAGAAGATTTCAAAGATGATAGTGATATTGATATTCTTATTGATTATGATCAACCCCTTGGAATTGAATTTATTGATTTGGCTGAAGAACTTGAAAAAATTCTTAATCTTAAGGTCGATTTAGTTTCCAAAAATGGGGTCAAACCAAAGTATCTTGAAGAAATTCAAAAAGATCTCGTTTATGTCTAAACGAACTCCCAAATTATTGCTTGAAGATATTATTGAATCTGCTGAGAAAATTCTTCAATACACTAAGGGAATATCCTTTGAGGAGTTTTCTAAAGACAATAAAACTGTCGATGCCGTAATTAGGAATTTTGAAATTATTGGGGAAGCATCGAATCTTTTACCGGATGAAATAAAAGATAAATATTCGGAAATTGATTGGCACAGAATTCGTGGATTCCGTAATCGAATTGTTCATGATTATTTTGGAGTTGATCTTCAAATTATTTGGAAAATTATTTTTGATCAAATTCCTGGTCTCATAACTGAGATTACCAAGATCATTCCATATTTCTGACAAAAAATTTCCACTTCAACTAACACGCCTGCAACGTAAAGGGTTGGGAAACTGCACTCCCTGATTATCTCGATTCCTTGGTTTGGTTTTCCTGTTTCCAGTTACCAGGTAGCAATATAGACAGATCATCATTTCTCTTAAAGTATGGCAAACGTGTTAGAACATCTTCCAACCATGCCGAGGGATCAATTTGAAGTTGTTTACAGGTTCCCACAAAAGAATAGATCATGGCAGCTCTTTGTGCAGCTTCATGAGAACCTGCGAACAAGTAGTTATTCCGACCGATCACCAGGGGGCGAATAGCATTTTCAATCAGATTATTATCTATTTTAAACCGACCATCCTGGATATACCGGATCAATCTTGGCCAAAGGTGAAGAGTATATGCAATAGCCATACCGATGGCGCTTTTAGGCAATGTTTCCTGAAGCTGTTTCTTTAGCCATTCTTCCATCTTTTGGAGGATGGGAACAGCTTGACTCTGCCGTATTTCACGGATGGCATCTGGCGCCAGATTCATGACATTTCGTTCAATGGCATATAAACCCTGGATCATGGTGAGCATTTCTTCGGCCCGATCCTTGTCATTCTGTTTAGCATCAGAAAATTTTCTTCGGTTATCAAAAGCTTTTGATAACCGAAGTTATCAATACTCATAGGTAATCAAAAGTGCTTCCATTTTTATTCCTTTAACTCTTTGACATTCAATGTTGACTATTGATAACTATGTACTGATAAGATTTTGTATATATTGATTACGGTTGCAATGTAGCAGCCACTAATCAATATTCATTATGAGTCAAAAATCAATCAAAAATCTAATCCTAACCTGTTTGGACAAGCTCAGACAGCTGGATTTCAAAGAGAGTACCATTAAACGACATCGACGTCAATTCAATCTATTGAAGGTCTACATGAGGATGAACAGGCAAAACCTCTACAATGAAACCCTTGGCGAAAAATACCAGCTTGACATCTTTATGGAGGGGAAAGCCAATGATTACAAGCAGAAATGCATTAAGCATTCCATAAACCTTCTTAACGATACGCTCAATCATGTACCGGTGCGAAAAAAACGTATCCATCTCAGAACATTTCCTCTGCCAGGCGAACTCGGGAACCGTGTTCAGGCTTTTTTGAAACAATTTAACATTGACAGTCGCCCTTCAGATCATACGATGCACATGTATCTCACGGCATTGAGCCATTTTACAGTTCGTATGCATCAGGATCGTGTTTCTCCAAAGAATCTGGATAATTTAGCTATCAGTCGATTTGTTGCTTCATTACAGAACACCCAACTTTACGTTTGTGTTCCCGTGCGCCGTTTCCTGAGGTATCTCTTTGAAATGAATCTAACGAAAACAGATTTAAGCATTCCGCTTTTTTATATCAAAAGCCATCGCAAAGAGAAAATACCTTCAGTATACGATACCGAGGAAATCCGTAAGATGGATGCAGCGATAGAGAAATCGAGCCCGGTTGGGAAACGTGATTATGCCATATTCCTTCTTGCGTCACGGTTAGGGTTGAGGGCAAGCGATATCTGTTCACTACAGTTCCGTGATTTGGACTGGGACCGAAATGTCATCAACATAATACAATGTAAGACGAAGAAAGAAATCGAACTACCGCTTTTAGGCGTCATTGGAGAAGCCATAATCGACTATATCCGTAACAGTCGTCCCAAATCCGAAAGTAAAACGATCTTTCTTACTGCCAATGCACCATATACAACTATATCCGTTCCAGGATTATCCAACATAGTATCTCATATCATTTATAAATCTGGTATTGATACTAAAACCCGGCGTCATGGGGCTCATTGTCTCCGTCATAGCCTGGCTACCCAACTACTGGAACAAGGCACTAAGCTACCTGTAATCTCAGATACACTTGGTCACAGTAACAGTCAGTCGACCATGATCTATCTGAGTGTCGACATCAATGGACTTCTGCGTTGTTCACTGGATGTTCCATCTGTTCCTGATTGTTTCTACATGCAGAAAGGAGGCTGGCTTTATGAATAAATTGTTTGAATATACCAGCGTATTTGCTCCTTTTATCAATGATTTCATTCATGAGAAGGAACTGCAGGGCTACAAGGCCACCCAACTTAAATGGATGTTATTGGAATTTGACAAATTCTTCACGCAAACTTCTAAGAAAGAACTTTTTATAAGTTCCGATGATGTAAAGAGCTGGGCGACCACCCGACCTTGTGATAACCCGAATACCCTTTATCAGAAGTATTGTGCATTGGCGAGCTTCTGCCGTTATATGTGCCTATTGGGCTACGAATGCTATATTCCCAGAAGACCCAGAAAACGCTGTGCCAATTATACGCCCACTATCTTTACGCATGAACAAATGAGGAGGATCTTCAATGTTTGTGACAACTTGGTAATGAAAGAACATCATGCTCAAAGCATCATGATTATTATGCCCGCACTGATACGGACACTCTACAGTACCGGAATAAGAATCAGTGAGGCGCTTGCTGTGTTGAATAAGGATATAAATTTTGACCGAAAAGTCATCGTATTGAACGATACCAAGAATCGTTGCCAAAGACTGGCTCCTATCAATAAATCATTGGAACAAGTCCTGAAGCAATACATCAGTTATCGGAACAGGATACCCTCGCCTGGTGTCGCGAATCCTGACTCCCATTTGTTTGTTTCCTCTGTGGGAAAACCTTGTTCCCGCAGGACTGTTTTAACATACTTCCATCGTATAATAGAAGAATGTGGAATCCCCCGGCGATGTGACCAGCAAGGGCCAATGGTTCACGAAATTCGTCATAGCGCTGCTGTACACTCTCTTATCAAACTGACACAGGCAGGGATGGATATTTATTGTTCCCTTCCATTATTGGCAAATTTTATAGGACACAAAAAAGTTCTGGACACGGAAACCTATGTTAGATTGACGCAGGAAATGTATCCGGAAGTTCTGAAGATGAACGCCGAAGTTACAGATCAGGTCTATTCATTTATCATATCCAAACACAATCAGGATTATGAAAACAGATGTGACTGACTTCGCCGACTATTTGGAATCGTTTTTTACTGATTATCTGGCCTCAGAACAAGGAGTGAGTAAACATACAGTTCGTTCCTATAGAGACACATTCGTTCTTCTGATTGACTATATGAGTGATGTCCAAGGAATAACTGTTGACAAACTCTCGATGACCAACTTCAGCCGTGATGTAATATTGTCGTTTCTGAACTGGTTACAAGACAGCAGGAAAAACAGCGTATCTACACGTAACCAGCGTTATGCAGCCCTACGTTCTTTTTGTGAGTTTCTTGAGCGAAAGGATCCGACCAGACTGGCAACCTGGCAATCTATGCGCTCAATAAAGTCGAAGAAATTGCCGACGCCCACAGTGAATCATCTAACTGTAGATGCAATCAGGTGTCTACTGGAGCAAGTATCGACCAAAGACAGACATGGAAGACGCAATCTTACTTTGCTCTCTCTACTTTATGAAAGTGGAGCCCGTGTTCAGGAATTGATAGACCTCACACCATCTTGTTTAAGATTAGATAAGCCCGCTTTGGTTCGTCTGCATGGAAAAGGTAACAAGACACGAATAGTACCACTAAGGGAACAGCAGGTTGAGATTCTCGCAACTTATTTAGAAGAGAACCGTTTGAATACGCCTTCACAAAGTGGACGTCCTTTATTTTTCAACAGCAGTGGCGCCAAACTTACCTCTTCGGGAGTCACCTATATTTTAAAGACATATGCCACTATGGCAAGGACTGTTCATCCAGAACTTATATTGAATCAAATAAGTCCACATATCCTTCGGCACAGCAAAGCTATGCACCTCTTGCAGGCAGGTGTTAACTTAGTATACATCCGTGATATACTGGGGCATGTGTCCATACAAACTACTGAAATTTATGCGAGAGCCGATTCGAAACTAAAAAGAGAGTCTTTGGAAAAGGCGTCTTTTGACATCATTGGTAAAGAAATCGGGGAGTTATCTTGGGAAAAAGACAAGAAACTCAGGTCGTTTTTAAAAGGTCTGGCATAATTATTATCAAAAGCTGTTTTGCAAAGTATCGTTGATAACAGATTGATTATTAACAGTCCAAAAAGACAGCTTTTGATTACCTATAAGTATTGATAACTTCGGGCATGCGCAATGCACGCCAACAACGTGATATGTTCGTTGCGACCAAAAATGTCATAGACCGAGTACCCATCAGTTTGAAGAGCACCCTTAAACTCTTTGAGAAAGGCCGTGGGGCCCTCCCGGCCCCGGCCATGTTGATAGTCGATGACTACGGTTTTGGTAACGGGATCAAAGTAAACCCAGAAATATCCTTTATGGGTGGAGCCGGGAACATCCTGACTCAATACCGGGATGGGGGTTTCATCGGCCTGAATATAGGTGGAGAGTAATAACTGTTTTTTCTGTAATTCATAAACCGGTACCAGCAGGTTGCAAGCTCCTCTGGTCCATCCGATCATAGTAGATTCCGGCAGGATAAGTCCTTCGTTCTTGAACATCTGTCGCTGACGATACCATGGCAAATGATAAACGAATTTATTGGTAATGATATAGGCCAGCATACTGGCATCGGCATTCCCTTTATGAATGGGCATTAGCGGAAGCTCTCCGATGACAACCCTTTCTCCATCCGGAGCCGCATATTTAGGTCGTACGATCCGTTTCACATAGGTACTTCCCCGTCGACGGGCCAAGTACTCGGAAGATTCTTCACCGATCTTCTTCCATCCGGTGACATCTTCTTTGGGCTCAATCACGGTCACTACACGGGGCAGGGACTCGGGAAGTTCCAGCCGGGGATGTCCTGGTCGTTTTTCTTCCCCGCCTTTACGCCGGGTGATGGTGATCGTTTCGGTGGCAACCGGAGAAGAAACGTTTTCCACTCCTGTAAAACCCAGATCCAATTGAGAAGAATCAAGGGCTGAAATAAACCGCTCACTGGAAGGCGCAAACAACATCCGGCGAAATTTGTCCACTTCTGATTTAAACCACTCAACCTTAGCCTCAACATCCTTGAGTGAACTACGCAGCAGGGCATTATCCGACATCAGCGTTTCGTATTCACTTCTGGGGATCGTAACCATCTCAGGGGAGGACACAGCTGCTATATCGTCGATGCCAGTCATAAGACAAAGATATAACCGGTAACGGCTTGAGAGCAAGGAAAAGGCCAAATAGTAATAAGCCTCTTACAAACCAAAAAAGTGAATAACAACGGATTTTCCTTCCCGCCAAAATCCGATATTAACAATTCACCCAAAAATCAACCCGTCGCTGTTAATAAGTATCTTTTTCTGATTCTGACACTCTGCAGCGAGATGCCTTCGACCATCATCATGAGTTGGGGCCAGTATACCGCGGTAGAATGATCCGCGGATCGATGTACAGGTAGTTCGAACGTGCCGCTCTCGAGTCGTTTGTAATAAAGCACAAAACCACCATATTCCCAGTGCAGTATTTTCATCAGGTCGCGACGTTTATTGATAAAGATGAAGACTTCTCCCGAAACCGGGTTCCTCATCATACGACCTTGAATCACATCGCACAGCCCATCAAAACTTTTACGCATATCGGTCGGGCTGTTATAGAGGTAATACTGAAGTGCAGAAGTTAAGCCAAACATGACATCAAATTAAGCGAATCAGCTGACCGATAAATTGAACATCTCCGGACGGAACCTTCAAACGAACGCCATTTGGATATGCTATCTCCAAATCGGAAGCCGATGCCGATGGAGAAGATTGTTGCATATGGACAGGTATAAAAGAATCAGCTATCGGATTCTGTGATCCACGCAATTTGTGGATCCAGTAATGAAATTTGTATAGGGGGAGGTTATTGGCCAGGCAATACTCTTTCTGGCTCTGCTCACTCTGTTGCCAGCTTGTAATGTGATACCTCATCTCCTCTTTAAGTAATGATCTGTTTTTTGGGGTCATGGGTTTAATTGTTTGGGAACAAAATTACACCAACCAACACCCCAGAATCAAGATGTAGTTTCCCAACCCTTTACCCTGCAACCGCAACAATGCTAACGCAAGATTGCTTGGCAAAGGCGCTGCTTATGCTGCGTTTGCAGGCCGTACGTTAGGGGTAATGCAAAATTTGGGCTTCCCAGTTTTATTGACTATATTTGTATCAACAATCTGAGAGCCATGGTGAAACAAAGAGTTTATATTGACACTTCAGTTGTTGGTGGCTATTTTGATGACGAATTTAGTGCCGACACAAAAAAACTCTTTGAAAGAATTATCAATGAGGACTTTAAAGTTTATTTATCGGAAATTAGTAGACTTGAATTATTGCCTGCCCCGAAGCATGTCCAAGAAGTAATCAATCTTATTCCTCCGAAAAGCTTAATAATTTTGGAATTCACCGACGAATCAAAACAGCTCGCGGAACTCTATGTAGATGAAAAAATTCTTGGTGCTGCAAGTATGGACGATGCTTATCATATTGCCATTGCCACAGTAAATCGAATTGATGTCCTGCTTAGTTGGAATTTTAAACATATTGTCAATTGGGACAAAATAAGATTGTTTAACGCCATTAACATGAAACTTGGCTACCCTCCTATTGATATACGAAGCCCTAAAGAATTATTGAAATATGAAGACTGACACTGAAATTCAGAAAAAGTTTGATTCTGTTTTATATTTTAGAAAAATTAAGGAGCAAATTGCTAAGGAGCTCGTAGGTAAATCTTTCCAAGAACAAAAAGAATTTATTCAAAAAGTTCTTTCAGGTGAGATAAAACTCAATATTTCAATTTAATCTGCACTACCCCTAACAAATAGGGCTTAATGCAGTTTTTACTGCATAAAAGCCCGCCGTTGAACTAACCTCAAACGCTTGTTAATAGCGGATTATAAGCTACAGGGGGATTCAATTATTTATCAGGCCCTGGCAGATGGAGAAATAGGGACGGCTGAGGGAGTCGGCATTACCTTGTTGACAAAAGATTGCAACGATGAATGGCCGGGAAAAGTTTTTTGGGTCGGCAAATAGTATCATTTTCGAAATCCTTATTCCGACAGGCAAAGAGGTAACAGGCTCCCGGGTTGGAGCGTCTTTTACATTATCAGGATGAGGATTAACATCCATTTCCTTTGATCAGAATAAACATTGATTTGGGAGGTCCCCGCTGGGGTGCCAGCTTTTCAATGATCACCATGTTACCCTGGCCACAACAAGGACAACGATCCGGATCGAAACCCAATTTTTTCCTGACAATAGATTTCCAATCCGTCGCTTGTTTTTGAGGGGCTGCAACTCCAAGACTCATTCGGGCATCTTCCAGACATTGGGTTTTACGCCGGGTTGATAAAATGCCATAGTGCCGGATTCTGACAAAACCGGAAGGAAGGATATGGAGGCAGAACCGTTGCAAAAAATTAGTTGCACTAAGTGACATGGTTTTTTGTCTCGCTCCATCCCGGTAGTCTTTGTAATGAAAAACAATGGCGCCACCATCGATCGACACAAGACGGTAATTTGAAATCGCTACTTTATGCGTGTACCGGGCCAGATATTCGATGACGTTTTCTGCTTTTTCAAAGGGTTCCCTGGCATCGACCACCCAGGAATTACGAAATAAATCCTGAAACAGGGTGTTATTCATTCGAATATTCTCCTGCTTAAGCCACTGGCGAAGTTTTTCTATATATTTTCCCCTGAAAACCCGGCTCAATGCCTTACGTGGATACAGATATTTACCCTGCCCTTTGGTATGCCTCCATGTTCCCTGAACAGTCAGGCCACCCGCAGGAACAAGGCAATGCAGGTGAGGATGTAATACCAAGGTTTGTCCCCAGGTATGCAATACGGCGGTCATGCCGGTTGCAGCCCCCAGGTGACGATAATCATAGCCAAAGGTTTCCAGAGTCTGCCATACTGAGGAATACAGCATATTGTACATCTCTGATGGGTGATGTAAACACAACGAGTTGAGTCTCTCTGGTAAGGTAAACACGACATGAAAATACTTCACCGCAAGAAGATCTTCTTCCCGTTTGATGATCCATCGCTCCCGCTCAACCACCTGGCACCGGGGACAATGCCGGTTGCGGCAGCTGTTATAGGCTACCCAGATGCTTCCGCACTGATCACAGGCATACACATGTCCGCCCATGGCTGACGTACGGCATGATACTATCTCTTCCAGTACCTTGTGATGACGCAAGGAAATCCGGCGAGTGGCCTGGTATTGTTTCCCATAACGTTCAACAATATCGGCCACCTCGTGCAAGCCGGCTTTCAATGTTTTGCGTAAAGCCGGTCGAGCGGACTGAAGGCAACCTTGGGCATCACCTGGGCAATAGGTATGTAGGTCATGGTGGTGGTGATCCGGCTGTGGCCCATTTGCTCTTTGAGTGTGAACAGGTCAAGGCCCTCTTCCAGCAGATGGGTGGCAAAACTATGTCGTAGGGTATGAAGTGTGACCGGTTTGATGATCCCTGCTTTTTTAACGGATTGTTTTAAAATAAACCGAACTCCTTCATGGCTAATAGGGTTACCTTTCGTAGGCCCGTTAAAAAGATACACTTCCGGTTTGTACTGCTGATAATATTTACGCAGCCCCTGTAGCAGAAGAGAAGATAAAACCACATACCGGTCCTTATGGTTTTTCGATTGTTTGATATGGATCTACATCCGGTCTGAATCAATGTCGCAAGGTTTCAACCGGCATAGTTCGCTGACCCTCAGACCGGCTGAATACAGGGTAATCAGCATCAAACGATGCCGTAAATCATCATCTGCTTTGAACAAACGTCGGCATTCCTGTTGAGAAAGTACTACCGGAAGCTCTTTGGTGTGCCGTATTAACGGCAAGCAAATCGATGTGGGCTTGTTTTTTATCATGCGAAAATAGTACCGCAATCCCCACACCGCCATCTTGAAAGTTCCTTGTTGCCCGCTAAAACGATCGGTTAGTCCCTGCAGGTAACTGTTTATTTGTTCCTCCCCAAGTTGATCCGGGATCGTACCGAATTGAAGGCTTATCCGGGCCAGCTCGCGAAGGTAATTATGGCTGGTGGAATAAGAATATCCTGTTAAGGACAACTTTTGCTCGGTTGTTTCGTACAAGCCGTTGAAGCCCTCTACAGCCTCCCTGGCTTTTTCAATCATGTTTTTGCTCATAACTTTTTTAGGTTAGGTTATGAGCTTTTATACGAAGATTAGCTAATTTAGCTACATAAGTTTAAGCTACCGGAGGTTTAGTTCAACATGCCGCTAAAAGCAACAATGCTAACTCAAAGTTGCTATCAAAGGCTCTGCCTTTGCTGCGTTTAGCGGCGGTGCGTTGGTTGCAATGGTTATAAAAACCCAACATCATGAGACTTAGATTAACAAAAGTAGATGACTTCCAGTTCTTAACTTGTGTTAAGAATGAAGTATGGGGTAGTAAATCTGCAAGATTCTCCGATTGGCAAATTGGAGATTATTTGGCAATAATTGTTAATAAACAACTTGCAGGACTTGCTGAAGTTTCTGGCCCAACTTTTCAATCAGATAAAAAAGTATGGGACAATGGTGTTTTCCCTTATCGGATACCATTAAAATTCAAATATTTATTTGATAATAATAATAGACCTCAGATTCTTGGAAAGATTAGAGATGCCCTTATAAATGCTTGGACGACAAGATATGGTTGGGGTATTTTGAATCAACAGCTTTTAGATGAAAACAATGCCGAAATAATTATAAAAGAAATTACAAGCAGGACTAATCAGATTACAAATATTTTAGAAAATATTGATTCGCTGTTAATTGAAGCCAAACAGAAAAGAGAAGCCACAGAAATAAAACGAACATCTGGAAAAGGAGGGCGCCAAAGAAAAACAATTGAGGAGATAAAACAATCTCAGAAAACTTCAGAAAAAGAAGAATTGGAACCCATTTCAAAACAGGATGAATCTCTCCATTCTAAGGCTCAATATATTTTAGCTAAGATCGGACAAATTTCTGGTTGTAAAAACTTCATTGCAACAAATGATAGGAAAAGAAAATATAGAAATATTGAATTAAGCACTTTGACATTGGCCACATTACCTAATCTTGGTTTAAATAAAGATGCCACTGATAGGATCTCATGGATTGATGTTATTTGGCTAAAACAAAATGCTGCTATTTGTGCCTTTGAAGTGGAGACAAGTACTAGTATTTATTCCGGATTATTACGAATGTCCGATCTTTTATCTGTAATCCCAAATCTAAATATTAAACTATATATTGTTGCTCAAAAAGAAAGAGAGAATAAAGTATTAGGGGAGTTATCCAGACCAACATTTCAAAAAATTGGGTTGAATGACTATTGTGAATTTATTTCAATTGAAGATTTAGAGGAATTATTAATAAAAATTGAAAATCTTGCTGGTCATATTCAACCATCAATTTTAGATACAATATCGGTCGGATTAGGCGATGAAAATGAATAATTAACCAGTGCAACGAGACTCTAAATGCAACAATTTCTGTATTTTCACAAATTGAACCGGAATTACGCCAAGGGCAAAGCACCGGACTTGGTTTCAGCCCATGGAGCGGGGATTTTAACGTGAGAAAATCAATGGTACAAACCTCTGGGCAAGACTCGGCCCCAGGTTCAACGCCAATCTGCAGGGAATTTACCTCGAAAAATTAAAAATTGATTACCATTGCTGCGTTTAACAACATTTTATAGGGCATTTTATTGAAATAATGTTAAAAATCCATCCATGCAAATAAATTTCAAAACACCCCAAGAATACATAGAACAAATTCCTCCTGACAGAAGGAATGCATTTGAGATGCTTCGCAATGTCATTCTTGAAAACCTGCCAAAAGGATTTTCCGAAACGATCAATTATGGAATGATCGGTTACGTTGTCCCTTTTTCCATCTATCCTGATGGATATCAAACTGATCCGAAGCAGCCTTTACCATTTGTAAATATTGCTTCTCAAAAAAATTATTTTGCTTTACACCATTTGGGTCTATATGCAAATAAAAATCTTCTTGACTGGTTTGTCAATGAATATCCAAAATTCAGTAAAACGAAGTTAGATATGGGAAAAGGATGTGTTCGATTCAAGGATCCCAATAAAGTTCCTTTAGAACTCATTGGAAAATTGATCAGCAAAATAAGTGTATCAGAATGGATTTCGATATATGAATCTACCATAAAGAAAAAATAAAACGCTCTTAACATGCCTTAAACCACAACAAAAATATTGCTATATTGCCTGGCAAATGATTTACATTTGCTGCCTTTTGCGACTGCATGTGAGGCGAAATGGCTGTCGTGCTAACAAATCAAGTTTATAAATTCAAAATCTAAAAGGAGGTTTTATGAATATTCAAAAAGTCAACTGGTTCTGGCAAAGTGCAAATCTGTTTTTTGCACCGGTATTATTAGTCATTTTAATTTATTTTAAGAACTCTATGCCGTTTTATCAATTTCTTTTATGGCTTCATTTGCCCTTTTTAATGCTTCATGAATGTGAGGAGTATGTATTATCACCCCTGAGTTTTAAGGAATTTTTCAATTTAAAATCCCCTTTTGGTTCCAAAACCGATCCGAATTTCCCACTTGATGAAGGTTATGTATTCCAGGTAAACATAGTTATTGCATGGCCGGCGGTAATAATTGGCGCGCTTCTTGCCAATATTGCACCATGGATCGGTTTTGCCATGATGTTATTTGAATTAACCATTAATAATTTTATGCATACCATTATCTTTCAATCAGGAAAGCCTTCTTATAATCCTGGCCTGATCACAAATTCTTTGTTATTACTGCCGCTTGGCACAATATCATTCATTACAGCCCTCCAATTCTTTCATTGGCAGGATTGGATTTTTTCGATTATTCTGGGGGCATTTATATGCGGTTTATTGGCCTATAAAACCAGAAGCCGTTTAGCAAAATTAAAACACAAGTAACTAATTCCTGTTTATCTGCATTTGGCAACCACCTCGCCTGACAAGCCTGCAACCGCAATAAAATCAATGGTCTTAACACCGGAGCAATTCCCGTCCCAGATTCCGCTGCAAGTTGCCAGGAATTTACCGGGAGAGATTAAAAAACCGCATTAATTGACTACAGGCAACCCATGGCCGTCATAAAAAAGTAATTTCCGCGTTATCATTTATAACCGGTTAAACAAATTTTACAGATGAAGAATATCTGCATATCTCTTGTCGACCTGATCAGGAAAATCATTGACTTCTTTTACCCTCCTTTCCGCAAATATATGAGTCTGCAATTCTTCAGGTATGGGATGACTGGAGCTCTAAACCTGGTCTTCGACTGGGTGTTGTATTTTTTTATTTATAATTTCGTTCTGCAGCACAGGATGTTGAACCTCGGATTTGTAACCCTTAGCTCTCATATTGCAGCCCTGGCATTTAAATTTCCAATTGTTTTACTTACAGGGTTCCTCCTGCAGAAATACGTGACTTTCTCATTATCAGATCTGAAAGGACATGTGCAGCTGTTCAGGTACCTGGTCGTATTCCTGGTTAACCTCACTATTAATTATCTTGGATTGAAATTGCTCGTGGATTATTTTCATATTTACCCCACCCCTTCCAATATGATGATTTCGGTCTTCACCATTTTTGTCAGCTATTTTTCACAGAAGCATTATACATTCAGAACATCCAAAGCACTTTCAACCGATGACCAGGCTGATGGCACTGAATACGTGAGAAATAAAATCGTATTAACCACAGGGCAGAACCCTGGACCCGGGTTCCGCCCCAGAGGGGCAGGGAATTTACAGGAAGAGATTAAAAAATGAAACAAAAAACATCTCTTATTTTATTATTGTTGTGCCTCAGCCTGGCCCTTTTTTCTCAAACCCATATTTTTAAAGGGGTGCTGAAGGATGAGAAAACCCTTCGACCTATCCGGGATGTCAATGTCAAGGTGATGGGAACCACCCTGGGGACTGCAACCGACAGCAAAGGCCGGTTTTCGGTCACTATTGACAAACTCCCGGCAGCCCTGATTTTTACCTGTGTAGGATATGAGAATTCTTACTTCAAAGTCAGCGAAATCCCTAATTACACGGTAGAGTTCCTGTTGAGCCCAAAAACGTACACCCTTAACGAGGTCAATGTAAGTTCAAAAAACTATTCCTACCTGTTCAGGAATACTTACTATTCCGTTCTCGATTATGAATTGATGAATGGTAACGTTCTGTTGCTTATTTACAGAACCCTGTTAAAAGAATCAGAAACAGTGCTGCTTAACAGATCTGGTGACACGTTGGCCATCAAGACTTTACCTGAAGTGCCACCATCAGAGCTGGTTAAAGATTTCCTCCTGAATGTTCATTATTTGTCAAAAAACGGTAATGCATTTCAATGCTATTACGATGAAAACAACAGGAATATCGATTTCCTTTATAAAACCAATATCGACTCCTTACAAAAAATCTTCAAATCACTTATCTTCAAAATCTCCGACAGGATATATTTCCAGGAGACACAGCCGGGAGGCTTCGGAACAGCCATTGGATTTTATCAGAAAGGGATTGGTAAAAAGTATATCAGGCGATACGTCAGTGAAAAAAAAGTTACCGAGAGTGCTGATGACCAGGTATTCTATGCTCTTTGGAATGGTTTGATTACAAGCCAGATCCCTGCAAGCGATGCAAACGGAGATATGAGTGCAGCCAAATTCGCCCAAAGCCCAAAACTGGGGCAGTACATGAATCAATTTGATGTAAGGGCCTACCGGTTTGAATTTTACAATATGGTATACCCTGTTATTAAAACATTAGACAACATCATTATTTTCTTCAATTTCGGAGATGACGTTATTGAATTTCTGAATAAGGACGGGAATTTAATTAAAAAAGTACCTATAACGTTTCATAAGGAGACTATATTGAAATCAGACACTATCAGCAGGATCAGGTTATCGGATGCCAGCTGGCGATGGGGTAATGCAATACTGGTTGATGAACTTAACGGTAATATATATACACTTTACCTTAAAGCCGGTATGGTCAGGATCAACGAGGTGGATCCCGAGACAGGCAAGCTGAGCCGGGGGACTGTTATCCCTCTGCCTTTCCCCGATAAGATCGAGATCTATGGAGGTGAAGCCTATTTTCTTACAAGAAACAAAGATGAAAACCTGAAACTGGCAAAATGTAAATTATAATGAAGACATCCCCGTTTTTTTTATTCTGCCTGTTCTTGCTGTTATTTACGGACTGCAAAAATCCCAAAAATAATTATCAGGATGAGCGGAGGCAGATCAACGCTATGCTGGATGAATGGAATACTGCCGCTGCAAAAGCAGACTATAATACTTATTTTAAATATATGGCCGATGACGCAGTGTTTATAGGGACCGATGCAAAGGAATACTGGACTAAAACAAGTTTCATGGTTTGGACCAAACCATATTTCGACAGGGGAAGGGTCTGGAGTTTTAAATCTATGGGACGACATATTTATTTTGATCCGGCAGGGAATATCGCATGGTTTGATGAGTTGTTAAATACGAGGATGAAGATCTGCAGGGGTTCGGGAGTACTGGTAAAACAAGGGGATGGCTGGAAAATTAAACAATATGTGCTGTCGATGACGGTCCCGAACGAAAAGACTGATTCCGTTGTGAGGATCAAGAGCACTATTGAAGATGATATAATCAGGCAGATGAATAAATAGTCCCTTATCAATCGGACTAACCGACAGGGAAAAAATCATGGAGACTTTGGATTTACTGGGTGGGTTCAGCAGTAATCCCGAATTCATTTACCTTAGCAAAGTAAAAGCGGTGGGCTGCTTCAAACTGCAGAAAAATTGATCAGAATGAAACACATCAAACCAGTATTATCTATCCTCCTGGCGACCATCTGGATCTCCGTTTCGGAATTTGTCAGGAACCAGGTCCTGTTCAAATCGTTCTGGACCTCCCATTACCAGGGGCTTGGGATTGCATTCCCCTCAACCCCGGTTAACGGAGCCATGTGGGGTGTATGGTCACTGCTTTTTGCAGTCGCCATTTATTCCATTTCAAAAAAATTCAGCCTTCTGCAAACAACCCTTCTGTCATGGTTCATGGCTTTCGTCATGATGTGGGTGGTGATCGGAAATCTGGGAGTTCTGCCTTACGGCATTTTATTGTATGCTGTACCGTTAAGCCTGCTCGAAGCATTTGTCGCAGCATGGATTATCAGATATTTCACTAAGGGATGATCCGACTTCCGGCAAGAATAGAAGGCAAACCTGTTAAGCGTGAAGAACCCTGCAGGGTCTGCGGGGCAACCTCAGCGGAGCAGATCGGCACTGTAGACTATTGGGATATAAAAACATCCCGTTTGGTAAAGTGCCCTCTCTGCAGGCATATCCAGCTGGATCCCATGCTTACCGATGACGAGACTTCCAGGGGCTGCTTTGCCTATTATATCGAGGAATTGCTTAGGACGGGCCATGAAGAAATGGCAAAAAACTGCGTAAGGAATTTCAGGCGGGGAGTATTATTTGGTTTTTCACTTAAAAAAAAGAACATATTACCGGGGCAGGTTCTGGAACTGGGTCCGGGTTCTGGTTATTTTTCTGCCGGACTGCAATTCGTGTTTCCTCAATGCCTGGTGACCGTTATGGACGTAAATCCTGAGGTGCTCAGGTCAAACAGGGAACATCATCAATATAAGACCATACAGGGGCTCCCCGATAATTTTATTGAAGAATACCAAGGGAAATTCGACCTGGTGATCGCACGCGACATTATAGAACACGTTACCAACATCTCAACTGTGCTTACCAACATCAACCTATACCTGAAACCGGGGGGTCATCTTCATTTTATCACGCCCAATGGCCATGAGGATGTATGGAAGCATTACCTTACGGCAATATTGAAAGGTCAGCCTTCTCTGCTCCTGATTAATCACGTCAACTATTATGACGGGAAAGGTCTCAGGGATTTGCTGTACATGAAAGGATTCACTCCTGTGGATTATTACACCTATACGATTAAAACCACCCTGAGGGGCAGCGGATGGAAAAAATCAAGTAAGCTGATGAACCCGGTGTCGGGAAATGGAGGGATGAACCTTAACATTTCGGATCCTAATTCAACTGGTCTCAAACAGCAGGCTGGCACTTTCCTCAATTCAGCAGGCGAATATATCAATAACAAAACCAGGGAGTTCAGCAATATCGGATTCAGTAAAGAAGAAATTCTGAATCACTGGTATATTAGTCATAAGGCTACTTGGATCACTTATCTTTACAGCAGATTCCAGCATGGTGTAATAATCAGGCTGAGGCCTGAATTAAATGTAGGTCATGAGATATATGGGTTATTTAAAACCGTAGTTCATTAACATGAGGTACTGTATGTCATTCAAAAAACTTTCGGAGGACCAGGCTTATGCCATCATGGATTACCTGGTCAAACACGGCAGCGGGGCGACTTGGGTGACAGCGAAAGGGTTTGGAGAAACCCAGCCTGTGGCTTCAAACGGCACCCCTGAAGGCCGGCAGCAAAACAGGTGTACCGAAGTCAGGATCACTTCAGAATAGATGAATTCAAAATAAAACATCCTATGAAAAAGATCTTATTTTTCCTTATCGCAGCGACAATTCTTTTCACTTCCTGCCATAAACAATACCATCCTTATAATGAGACTTCTTCGCAGACCACGATCCGGATCGGGGTTTTACTTTCGCTTACCGGGACGGGAGCTTCAACAGGCCAGAGCTCGCAGGTCTCAACAGAATTCGCCCAGCAGGACATCAATGCATGGCTCAACTCGGTCGGCAGAAATGTTGTTGTTCAGCTTGTAGTTGCCGATACGAAGACCGATACAGCGGAAGCTCTGAAACAGCTGAAGATCATGTATAACAATGGCATCAGGATGGTCGTCGGCCCATACAGCAGTGCTGAAGTGGCCGCTATCAAACCGTTTGCCGACACTCACGGCCTGCTCGTGGTAAGTCCTTCCAGTGTTGCTGTTTCCCTGTCCATACCCGGGGATAATATTTTCCGTTTCGTTTCAAGCGATGTGATTCAGGGGCAGGCAATGACCACCATGCTGCTGGAAGATAGTATTAAAGTTATCGTGCCTGTCATCCGCAACGATGTTTGGGGCAACGACCTCCTCGGCGCAACAGGTTCCAGTTTTACAAGTCAGGGAGGTGTCGCTTTCTCCGCGGTAAAGTATGATCCGAATGCCACTGATTTTTCAGCAGTTCTTGCACAGCTCGATAATTACGTTAACACCCTACTGGCAAGTTACACAGCCCGGGAAATTGCAGTTTACCTTTGCTCATTCGGTGAAGGCAGCAGCATACTCGCTTCGGCCAAGAACTATGTTCATCTGAAAAGCGTATGCTGGTACGGGAGTTCTGCTTTAGCCCAAAATGCTTCTGTTATATCCGATACGGCTGCCGCCGGATTTGCTTCCTCCCATGGCCTGCCCTGCCCCATTTTCGGGTTGGATGAATCGGCGAGGAGCAAATGGGAACCCCTTGTTGCAAAAATACAGGCCAGCATAGGGCGGAGTCCTGAAGTGTATGCCCTCACTGCCTATGATGCAGTGTGGGTGGGGTTTAAAACCTATCTTATTACGGGCAGCCATCCCGACATCGCAACCTTTAAACTTGCCTTTACCGATGAAGCCTCGAATTATTTCGGCGTCTCAGGTAATACCACCCTCGACGTGAATGGCGACAGGGCTTTCGGGAATTATGATTTCTGGGCTGTAAAACAATCCCTTCCCGGATATTCATGGCAGATTGTTGCCAGGTACAATTCAGCCACAGGAATTCTAAACAGGGTAAAAAAATGAACAGGATTAAATCGGCATTAGTTCCGGGGCTGGGCCCCGGACCCGGGTTCCACCTCAAAATGGCGGGGAATTTAACAGGTGTAATTAAACCTGTATCGGATCAGTTGCAAGGCTCTTTACCCGGATCCCGCGATGGAAGTGCGGGGAATCAACCAGGAAAGATTCAAAGGTATGAACGCCAGGGCAAGCTCTTGACCCGGATTCCGCCCAACGGAGCGGAAAATTCCCCGGGAAGAATTCAAAAAATCCTCCTCAGAACGTTTACTTTGCTTCTTCTGTTATGTGCAAGCAATTCATTTTCACAGGAACCCGGTCCTGTTAAGTTAGGGATTTTTACCGATTGCCAGTATTGTAATTGCGAAGCCAATGGGAACAGGCAGTACAGGCTTTCACTTGCAAAACTTGACAGCTGTATCGTGGTCTTCAATTCCCTGCCTCTTGATGCTGTTTTCCACCTGGGCGATATGATCGATCATGGTTACGAAAACTTCGACAGCATACTTCCCCGCTTTGCAAAATTCAAAGCCCCATTGAACCTGGTGCTTGGGAATCATGATTACATGATCAAAACGAAATACAAGGCAGGACTTATAGATCATGTAGGATTGCCGGAGGATAGCCGCAGGATGGACGCAGGATGGACGCAGGATGGACGCAGGGTGGAAAAAGGCAAAACTCCCGGAACCTATACCCTGACCATCAGCAATTGGCGCTTTATCGTCCTTAACGGGGATGACCTGAGTTATTTTGCTCCCCAGGACCAGCAACAGGTTAATGAAAGGAATGATATGGTAGGCCAGCAATACATGAACCTGAAATCTAACGGGATGCCCTGGAACGGGGGTATAAGTAAAAAGCAGATGACATGGCTGGATGAACAGCTGAAAGCGGCGTCAACCGAGGGTAAGAATGTGATCATACTATGTCACTTTCCCCTATTCGGAAAAGAAAACCATATCCTGTTCAACAGCAAAGAAGTATATGCGCTCATTTCAGGCTATCCTTGCGTTAAAGCCTGGTTCAACGGGCATTACCATGCAGGAGCCTATTTTTTTAAAGACGGGATACACCTGGTAAATTTCAAAGGCATGGTCGACACGAAGCAAAATACTTTTGCAGTGGTCAGGCTGACTTCCGACAGCATCCTCATCAAAGGGTACGGTCGTGAGACCGACCGGAAACTGAAGATCAGAAAATAATATATATTGATGAATATCTTAACAATCCTCCAAAAATCTGTATGAAAAGGATCACAAATATCGTGTTGAGATTGCTTGTATTTGCCATGGGTTGTAGCATGGGAAACGTTCTTGCCCAGACCGACAATAATACCAGGGCTGTTGAGCTGGCTACTGACCACGATATAAAAAGCGAAAACGGGTTTCAGGGCTGGATGGTCGAAAAGCCAAGGGGGTTATATAACAACACCAGTTTTGCCATTGTAAGTGAAAGAGGTAACCTGTTCAGCGGAATGCAGACTGTTTTCGGGTATAAGTTCAATCCTCACCTGGGGCTGGGCGCTGGGATCGGGATAGAGCGTTTCACAAACCTGCCCACTTATAGCTATTATACCGGCAATTTTACCCTGATGCCTGTTTTTGCGGAAGCCCGTTACACGATTCTTAAAACCAGGTTCTCGCCGGTAATTGCATTGCAGGGAGGGTACAAATGGCTCATCAACACTCCGACCACGCAAATGGATGAATGGATGGAATGGATATACCCTCCGTATGCCTGGAATTATTATTATAATTACGATACTTATACCAGGGGCGGGCTTTTTGCATCGCTTGAGATAGGCGTCAATGCGAAGGTCTACCGCCGCTTTGGCGTGTATGCGGCGGTATCTTATTCAATATGGTCGGTTTCAGGCACGAACCATTACTGGGTTTACCAGGCAACCGAGATGAGCCCGGGTGACATCAGCGCCATCGCTACAGAATACACCCAGAGTGTGCTGGCGTACCAGCATGTTTTCCTGTTCAGGCTGGGGTTTTCATTTTAATCTTCGATTTTCAGAACACCCTCGCGGCAAAATTCCTCACCGTTTTCAATGTAATCTCAGGAGCTTCAATATAACCCATATGTCCGCAGTCGCGCAGGATAAGGGTTTCACTCACCGCCGGCAGGGAGATCATTTCCCATAGCCTGCTTACCGGAGCTTTGGAGTCCTTTAGTCCAAGAATGAACAGTACCGGGAGCTTTGTTGATCGGAGAAGACCCTGTCGGTCCTTTCGTACACGCATTCCTTTAAGAGCTGCAATAATCCCTTCTTTGGGGATCTCCGCGGCACAGGATTGCAGAAATTCAATTTCATTGCTGAATTTATTGCGCACATCTTCGGGGAACAACCCGGGAATAAACATGGAAAGAAAACCGAACCTGTCGCTTTTAACCACCTCTATGGTTCGAAGCCGGTTGTGTTTATCCTCAGGAGAATCTGCAAAACAATGGGAATGAAAAAGCCCGAACCCTTTGAGCTTGCGGGGGAACTTCTCTGCAAATGCAAGGGCAACATACCCACCCATGGAATGGCCGATGAGCAGGCATTTCGTTACTTTCAGATCTTTTATCACTGCGGACACTGCTTCTGCCATAAGATCCATGGTATGGGTTGGTGCAAGGCATTCGCTTTGACCATGGCCAGGCAAGTCTATGCAAATCACACGGTATTTATTTGAAAGCTTCAGGGCGAAGTGTTTCCATATCCTAAGGTCTTCAGTGAAACCATGAAGCAGGACTATAACATCGCCTTTCCCCTGGTCGGAAAAATGGATCTCTTTTCGTTTAAATTTGACTGTTGTCATGAAACAGGTTTAAACTGTAAAGTTCTGAAAGTTCATTCAAAGGTAAAATTAATGTTAAAATTTTAATATGTAATTATCTGCATACAGGATAATGTATTATTTTCGCCGTTAAACCAGAAACAAAATCAGGAATTATATGAAAAAACGCGTTTATTTCTTCATGATGGCAGGATTGATTTTATTCGTTGTAATACTTGCCAGCTTCGGCGAGGATGCCGGTTATTCCACCGGAGCCCCTCCGGGTTACACCAACTCTCCGGGCGACGGTCAGAATTGTTCGCATTGCATGGGTGGCACAGCTACACCGGTTACCGGGTGGATCACTTCAAATGTTCCGGCCGATGGATATAAAAACGATTCAGTTTACACAATCACAGTGACTGCAACGGGAGCAGGCAACAAAGGATTTGAAGTTTCCCCTCAGGACCTCAGTGGAAACCTTATCGGCACTTTAACCGCAGGGAGCGGGAGCCAGCTTGTTGGCGGGGGTAAATATGTTACCCATACAGCACCCAAGACAGGAAGTTCGGCAACCTGGACATTCACCTGGACGGCCCCTTCAACGGGTAGTGATGATATTACATTTTATGGTTCCATTGCGGTAACCAAACCTGTGACCAAGACTACGACCATGACTATTTCGAAGAATACCGTGGGAATACAGGAACAGGGCGTTTCAGATCTCAGAGTGTACCCCAATCCTTTCAAAGACCGGGTAAAAATCGATATGCAATTACCGTCATCGGGAAATGTGCTCATCGAGCTTCTGAATCTCAGAGGCACGGAAATTGCTGGGCTGATGAACGAATTCCAGCCTGCGGGGAGCTTCAGTCACCAGTTTACATTAAATCAGCCATCGGGCATTTATTTACTCAGAATAAAAACTGACAACGGATTGTTGACAAAAAAGCTGATAGCTGAATAAGGACAAAGCGATTTGACCTTAATTTTATCAGTTCATTGAATGACGACCTATGAGATCGAGGCCGGGACCGATCCTGGTTTTATGTTTTCTTTGTATTACACTGGCCGGGATATCCCAGGTTCAGAGCAGTAATTCGAATTATAACCCGGTTCTGGCGAACACTGGGCAATTTGGACTGACCTTCGGACCTGCAGTATATTACGGAGACCTCAATACAGGACATTTTCAATTTAAACAATCTACCGGACTTGCGGCCAGTCTTTTCGGGCAGTATTATTTTTCAAACTCTTTCGGCTTCAAAGTGTCCCTCTTCAGCGGTCTCCTGAACGGAGGAATTAAATCCTATCAGCAAAGCGGACAACAGATGGAGGATTCCTTCACAGGAATTATCCTTGAAGGAAATATTCAGATGGTCATCAACTTTTCAAACCTGTTCTTCGGGCAAAGTAACAGGCGGAGGTTTTTCGTTTATGGAAGCGTTGGACTGGGTTATGCAGGCTGGTATTCGAAACTCACAAATAAAGTGTATAATTATGATTCCATTCAAACGAACAACCCGTTAAACAATTTCAATGCAGCGCTGGTGATCCCGGCCGGACTTGGTTTTTATTACAGGATAGGGAACAGGATGAACCTGGGCCTCGAGTACGACTATAAGACATATTTCTCTGATAAGCTTGACAATGTGGCCGGAGGCTACCCTTATGATGTAGTCCATTATATTTCATTGAATATTTCCTTCAACCTCGGCACCGGCTCTGCCAGGGAGCACAAAAACAAGCCCGTTATGAGCATGCAGCTTCAGCCACAGGAATACCCTGTGTCTTATCCGGTTTATATTCCTCCGGTAAGCCTGCAGACGGAAGAAAACAGTCTGCAACCGGAAGCCGGCAGTTGGCAGCCGGCAGTCAGCAACAGGCAGCCAGTAATCAGCAGCCGGAAACCGGCAGTCAACAGTCAGCAGCCGGAAGTCAGCAGCCGGAAGCCGGCAGTTGGCAGGAAAAAGACTGCAGGCTGCAAACTGCAGACTGCAAGCTCTGAGGCCATGGCCGGGAGCAGGCATTATTCGGTGCAGATATTTGCATTTAACGGACAGGGATATTCTTCAGCAAGGATAAAACAGAAGTATCATATAACAGAAGAGATCAGGGTTGAAAAATCAGGCGGGGTTGAACGCTTCCTTGTGGGTCGTTGTGCTGATGCGGATTGTGCAAAAAACCTGAAAGAGAAGATGCAGAGAAAAGGTATTCATGATGCATTTATAGTGGTTTACCAGAACGGGAGGCGGCAAAAGCCTTAAAATAATTTGCTTTTCCTCTCTTTTTTGCTTATCTTTGAACCTAATATTAACCTTTCATGATTTAAACCTTACATCTGATGAAAACACGTATTTATATCCTTCTTTTTATTTTCCCTGCCATCTCCCTTCTTTACCTTTCCTCATGCCAGGAGGCAAAGAATCTGGCAGCATTTGACGTTAGTATGAAACTGCCGAGGCAGCATTTCACTTACGCGCCAACCAGCCTGAAAACCACCAATGAAGTCATTCTTTATTCGGGGGTTGTACACATCAACCTTGACAGCGTGTTGAATGCCAATGGTTTTTCTTCGGGAATTATCCAGAACACATACTTTACCTACCTGGCGGTAACCATTGAACAGCCTCCCGATTCAACCTTCCACTGGCTGAATTCAATGAGGGCCACGGTTGCCGACAATCAGAATTTTCAGCCCGAGAACCAGATCGGAAGCGTAACCAACACCGATGCGAATGCAAAGACGGTAATCGTTACTCTGAACAATGTGAACATCAGGCCGTATCTCACCCAACCAGGATTTTATGTGAGGGTTTACGGTTCCCTTAACGGGCCTGTTCCTGCGATCACTTTCGGAATGTATCTCGACGGGAGTGTGCAGTTCAGGGTTGAACCTTTATAAAAATAACAACCGTTCAGGCTCTCATGCCGGGTAAACATACAATAATCGCTTATGATACTAGAACCCATCAGTAATCGCAGGGCACATTTTTCATTTTCCGGTGAGCCTGTGGATCAGGAAAAATTGTTGACCTTATTCAAAGCAGCCACGCTTGCCCCTTCAGGGGGCAATAACCAGCCCTGGAGATATTTTTACGGAATACACGGAGCTCATGGTTTTGATTTGCTGCTCGCCTGCCTTGACGAGGGCAACCAGAGGTACTGTAAAAATGCGGGAGCGCTGATACTCGGGGCTGCGCAGGTAAGATATTTATACAAGGGCCGGGAAATCAGTAATGCTCATGCCTGGCATGACCTGGGGCTGGCCAATTCCATGCTGATGATACAGGCTGTTTCCATGGGTATTAAATCCCATCCCATGGGAGGCTTTGATCCTGAAAAAGCAAGGGAAGTCGCCAAACTTGGTCCAGATACCGATCCCGTGGTCATGATCGCGCTGGGATACGCCGGGGATGAAGCTGATCTGCCTCCCGACCTGGCCCGCAAGCAGGCTTCCTCCCGCATCAGGAAGCCGCTTGAGGAGGTTGTTAAACAGCTCTGAACCTGTTGTTTTACAGAGTTTCCATGCCATCCAATCAATAAGATGAACACAGGGGCAAACCCAGCCCCAGGTTCCGCAGCAAGCAGAGGGGAATTTACCGGGTTGAATCAATGGTATGAGCCCCTGGGCAAGCCCCAGCCCCAGGTTCCGCAGCAAGAGGGGAATTTACCGGGTTGAATCAATGGTATGAGCCCCTGGGCAAGCCCCAGCCCCAGGTTCCGCAGCAAGAGGGGAATTTACCGGTTGAGATTAAAGATTCCAGAAAATTTCCGATCTTTGACGGATACAAATTTGTTTTATGAGAAAGTACTTTTGTTTTATGGCATTCCTGGCCGTAATGGTCATGTTTTATTCATGCAAACCTCACAGCAACAACAGGGTGGATCCCCTGGTTTCGCATATAGACTCAACAGTAAAAGCCGGGGATGACTTTTTCATGTTCGCAAACGGGAAATGGTTCAGGCAAAATCCTATTCCCCCCAGTGAGCAGAGTAACGGACTGTGGCAGCTAATACAGGACACCATCAATGCACAGCTGCGCAGTGTATGCGAGTCCTCGGCAGCGTTGAAGAATGCCCCGAAAGGCAGCAACAAGCAGAAGATCGGTGATTTCTTCTATTCGGGCATGGACAGCGTGAACCTTAACAGGAAAGGTCTTGACGACCTGAAACAGGATCTTGCCCGCATCGATGCTGTTAAGGACATCAAAGGTCTTGCTAAAGAAGCGGCCTATATCCATTCGGTTGCCGGGTCTCCGATGTTCAGGTTTTATGTTGGGCAGGATGACAGGATCAGCAGTAAGTATGCAATTTTCATCGGCCAGGGAGGTTTAAGCCTTCCCGACCGGAGTTATTATATTGACAATGATTCCAGGACAGTGATGATCCGTGGAAAATTCACAGGGCATCTTGCCAGGCTGTTCTGCATTATGGGATATAAGGATGCTGCTGCGAAGCTTGCCGCGGAAAACTGTATGAAACTGGAAACTTCTTTAGCCAAAGCCTCGCGCAAACGCGAGGACACACGTGATCCCCTGAAAAATTATTACAAGCTCCCAATTGAAAAGCTTAAAACCTCCATGCCCGATTTTGACTGGGACATCTTCATTAAATCGGCAGGGCTCAGCAAGGTAGATACTGTAATTGCAGGCCAGCCCGAGTTCCTTACAGCTGTGAACGGCTTACTTAAAACCATTCCGCTCGACGACTGGAAAAATTACATGAAGATACAGATGGTCAATGGCCTGAGCCGTTTTCTGGATGATAAAACCTACCTTGAAAATTTTGACTTTTATTCCACTGTGCTTCGTGGAATCAAGGAACCCAAGCCGAGGTGGAAAAGGGTTGTCGAGCAAACCGACCGCTCACTCGGCGAGCTTATCGGACAGGTTTACGTGAATGAATATCTGCCGAAAGGCACTAAAGAAAAACTTCTTGAGATAGGCAAATCCATCATGGATGTTTATGCACAGAGGATCAGGAACCTTGACTGGATGAGCGATGCAACCAGGCAGAAGGCTTTGAAAAAGCTATCCACCGTTATAATTAAAGTTGGATATCCCGACAAATGGAAGGACATGAGCTCCCTCGAGGTGGAGCGTTCGTCGTACGTGAAGAACGGGATGAATGCCAACAAATGGGAGTTCAGCTACAATATATCCAGATTCGGAAAACCCGTTGACCGCACCGAATGGGACATGGAACCACAGACTTACAATGCGTACTATAATCCTTCGAACAACGAGATCGTGATCCCCGGCTGTAATATTATCGTACCGGGTTATGAAAGAACCATGGCCGATGATGCTTTGCTGTATTCGGTCATCGGAGGGTCCACTTTCGGCCATGAGATCACCCACGGGTTTGATGACCAGGGCTGCAAATATGATGAATACGGCAACCTGCATAACTGGTGGACAAGCCAGGACAGCGCGAGGTTCTTCAGCAGGACGAAAATGATCGTGAAGCAGTTCAATGAGTTCATTGCTGTGGACAGCCTGCATATCAACGGTGAACTGACCCAGGGCGAGAACATAGCCGACCTGGGGGGTGTGATCATGGGTTACGAGGCTTTCAGGAAAACTCCGCAGTACATCAACAAGGAGATGGTTGCCGGGCTGACCCCCGACCAAAGGTATTTTCTCGGTTATGCCCTTGCATGGATGGTCAATATGAGGCCCGAAGCGGTGGCAACCCAGGTAAAGAGCAACGAACATGCACCCCCGAAATTCAGGGTTCTGGGACCTCTTGCAAATATCCCCGAGTTTTATTCAACTTTTGATATTAAACCAGGCGATGCCATGTACAGGCCTGACAGCCTTAGAGTAAAGATCTGGTAGGGTCTGTCAGCATCAGGTCATTTAATGTTTTGTTTTTCCCGGCCCCGCCTGCTGCCGGATGAATTGACCTCATTCTTTGGGAGAGGAATGGCAATAGTTACTTTGGTCCACTGGGAATATTCGCTCTCGATTTCTATCGTACCATTCATGTTCTTAACGATTCCGTATGAGATGGAGAGTCCCAAACCGTTGCCTTTCCCTGCCTTTCTCGTCGTATGAAAAGGAAGCATGATCTTATCAAGATCGACTGCTTTGATACCCATCCCGTTATCCTTTACTTCAATAATCAGAGAGGAATAACTCTTCCTGGTCCTGATTTGTACAATCCGTTGATAATCTGTTTTCACTATACTCATTTTTTCCTCGATGGCATCCTGGGAGTTCAGGAGCAGGTTAAGGATGAGCTGTTCAACTTTACCCGGGTCACCGTTTATTTTCGGGACCTTAAGGTCAAATTGCAGGTTAAGGGAGATCCCTGTATTCCTAAACTGGCTGCCGATGAGTGTCACCGCATTTTGAATGGCTTCATGAATATTAAAATCAACCAGGTCAGAATCCTCGTTCAAACTTGAAAATGTTTTAATATGGTTGATAATGTTATTAATCCTGGCGATGTTATTGAAAATCAGCTTTGCTTTATTATGAAAAAAATCAGCATCTACCGTATTGTTTTTCCCGATCTCAACCAGCAGGTTTTCCATTCCCAGTGATATGATGTTCAGTGGCTGGTTTATTTGATTTGCAATCCCGGTAGCCATTTCGCCGAGGCTTGCAAGACGTGCAGTATTAATCATCTGCTCCCTGATTTTTTTCCTCTGCGAAATATCCCTGACCACAGCCATGAGAGCCATAGGTTTTCCAAAGTGATCTGCTATGATGTTCATGCTGATCTCGCAGGTGATCCGTGAAAGATCGGGTTTTGAAACTAGGAATTCAATATTATGGGCAGGGCCGTGATCTGCAATACTGCCGATCACTTCCTGAAGCCGGCCCTGTTCGTCAGGAGGGAATAGGGTTATAATATTTTTCCCGACGAACTCTTCCCGGCACACAATGCTGAAGATCTCAAATGCGACAGTGGAGATTTCCCTGATGGAACCGGAGTTATCCATAATGATTATCCCTTCGGGCGAGGCATTGAGCAGAGTACGGTAAAGCTTTTCCGATTCCAGCACCCTGCGTTTCTGCCTGTCGAGTTCGAGCAATATTTTTACCTTACTGATGAGCAGTTTCGGATTGACCGGTTTGAAGATATAATCAATGACTCCTGTTTCATATATCTTTTCAAGCTCAGTATCATTGCAGGGATAGGCTGTGATGAATATCACCGGGACCAGATTGCGGTTCTTATCCCTAAGGATCTCTGAAGCGAGATCTATCCCGCTCATTTCGGGCATATGGATGTCGATGAGCGCCAGTGCAAGTTCTTTCCCCCTGATTTTTTCAATGGCTTCCCTGCCTGAAAAAGCTTTGATGATGTTGGCGTTAAGGTGCCTCAGGGTGGTTTCGAGCAAAATGATATTCGGCTCAATATCGTCAACGATCAGGATATTTGTTTTTTCGTCGGCCTTCATGAGTTTAAAAGTAATTAATTTTTCCTGATAATGAAAATAAAGCAATTCTTATCTTAGCATACTAATACTTACAAACCATGCAGAGGTCATTTTACATCAGTTTTTCCATCAGTTTTTCCGCATTGATTCTTTTGTACTGCGTCAGTTCAGCCCAAACCGTTTCCCAGTGGAGGGGAGAAGACCGGAGGGGTATCTACCATGAAAACCGGCTTCAGCAATTCTGGCCGCCTGAAGGGCCGGCAATGGTTTGGTCGAATGAAGAAATCGGGAACGGTTTTGGTTCACCGGTTTTCCGCGATAAAGAGATATTTATTGCTGGTGAGATTGATTCAAACGCTTATCTTTTCGCCTTGGACCAGGGCGGTAAAATTATCAGGAAAACGGCATATGGAAAGGAATGGACCAGGAGTTTTCCCGGTTCGCGTATGAGCCCTACCATTGATGGTGACCTTATTTATGTAAGTTCCGGGATGGGGAATCTTGCTTGCATCGAAATGGAGACCGGGATCCTGAAATGGATGGTCAACCGCAGCGACCTTCACGGGGTAACTCCAATGCATGGCCATTCGGAATCCCCCCTTGTTGAAGGGGATATGGTATTTTTCACACCCGGAGGTAAAGATACAAATGTGATTGCCCTTAACCGTTTCACGGGTAAGATCATCTGGGTATGCAAAGGGAAAGGAGAAAGGCCTGCCTATAACTCACCACTTCTGGTAAAATTTGCAGACAAGTCCATTCTTGTTGTTTTTACTGCGTATTCCCTTCTCGGGATCGACTCCAGGACAGGCGAATTGCTTTGGGTTCATGAACAGGTAAACATCCCTCCGGCCGAGCGGAAGCTGGGAAATGGCGACACCCACAGCAATACCGTATGGTACGACGACGGCTCGATATATTATGTTGCAGGCGACGGTAACGGGGCGGTAAAACTGGCGCTGGAAGATAAAGGCAGGTCGGTACACGAAGTTTGGAGAAATCCTGAAGTGGATAATTATATGGGAGGGTTCATAATCCAGGAAGGGAAAATCTATACCTGCTCCGACAAACGTAAATCCCTGCTTTCGCTCGATGCAAACACAGGAGTCATCGTCGATTCACTGAAATGCGGAACCGGTGCCGTAATTTCCGACGGCCGGTTCCTGTATTATTACAACCAGAAAGGCAACATGTACCTTATCAGGCCCGACAAGGGTAAAATGGAGATCGCAAGCTTTTTCAGAGTTCCCAAAGGAACAAAAGAACACTTCTCACACCCGGTGATCTGCAAGGGGATGCTTTACATAAGGCATGGTAAAGCACTGATGGCTTACAAAATAGAGACAGGAGGTTTGTGACCCCTTATATCAAAGGCCTGCAGGAAGGATTTATCTCATGATAAACGGCACTACCGATGCGATAAGCCCGGTACAAACCACCACCATGAGGAACAGGTTGTACCTCACATTATAGTTGCCAAGTAGGGTCTCGTCGTAATATTTGGATACATTCTGGTCCTTGTACATGGCTATCAGGCCATTGGTCAGTTTAACCCTCGTCTGCCGGCCTTTTAATAAACCTACTACCACTACAAGATTCACAACAACAATAAGGACAACGAATATGAACATCACCATAAGCGATGAACTTTCGGTGCGCGATTTTTCCACCAGACCGGAGTTTACGGCAAGAGTGATCAGGTTCAGTACTATTGACGTGAGAATGAAGATCGTATCGGTCTTCGTATTCTGCTCCAGTTCCTTTGTAATGTGATTATGCAATTGTTCTAACATGGTTTTTGGTATTAAAGGTTTGTATCAAAAATAATAAAAAGCGAAATGGCGAATTAGCGAAAAGCGTTAACCGAAGGCGAAATGAGCACGCAAAAGAAATAAAAGATCGGTGTGAATAATTAGCGAAAAGCGAAAAGCGAAATTTTTATCCATCATATAGGATTCCGGCAGTATCACAGTTATTTATTTTTTCCCGAATAACTTGCAGTAACCATCGAGCATATCCGTTTCAATGGTCATCTCTTCGATGGGTATTGGAGACAAACCAGCTATATCTGCAGCCATCTTATCGATATTCTCCTTTGGCTGGAAAAGGGCCGCTACCTGCTTTGTCAGGTCAACGATCTCGAATGAAGGGTCGTTGTAATTAAGCTCATATTTGCTGACAATTATACTCACCCCTTCATTTTTAGCAAGTTCCGGAAGTTTATCCTTGATTACTGTCATGAAAGAAGCAACAGAGCCTGTGCTGAAAACCATCTGGTGAAGAAGGTGCTGAAACGAAATTGCCTGTATGCTCAGTTCTTTGGTCCTGGCGGTGTCGTTGGCTTTCTTTGCCGAATCGCTCCTCTGGCCCAACCTGGTCAGATATTGTTTCAGCATATCTGTCCTTGACCAGGCGAAGATTATTAACCTGGAATCGTAAGTGCCTATTTTTATGACTGTGGATTTTTTCTGTGCCGAAGCACCGGCCGGGATGATTAAGCAAACTAATAATGTGATCGTGATACAAACTGATAAAATGGT
>Ga0364867_10251_pt1 | contig 33752 bp, 34 predicted proteins | sample ExccelAu500001D4_3_FD_206915 | JGI IMG/M metagenome (GOLD analysis project Ga0364867, IMG submission 206915) | Enriched cells from Trout Bog Lake Hypolimnion, Wisconsin, USA - BchlTB.Aug13.5000.01.D4 | ecosystem: Environmental > Aquatic > Freshwater > Lake > Hypolimnion/Profundal zone | place... | reverse complement strand
CAGATTGGATCTTGCCGATTGAGGAGGAAACACCGTTTGAGCGAGTCGGTTGAATTTTTCTAGAATCACCGTTTAGGTCAAGTGCGTCTCTCTTAGTTAGATCAGTCTTCCTTTCTTCTTTAATGATAAGCATTACCGTCTCCTGAAATCTTTCGATTTAATCAGACCAACGATTGGCGAAGGTATAGCACAGTTTTTGAGAATGTCAAGACCGATTTACCGGTTAAACAATTGTGTCTTTTTATTCCACGGCATTAGCCCGGTGTTGTACATGAGGCAAGTTCGCTGAAATGACTCGCCAGACATTTCTTTCCTCATTTCTTGCCGAGTGCGGCCCTGAAGGACTGCGGAGGGCGAATCGATTGGCGATTGTCCCGGGTACCTCGATTGCTGTCTATAGTGAACGTTAGGGGAATTGCCTCTAAGTGCAAGTGCAACTGCCATCAAGAATAAAGAATCCACGTGATGCTCAGTTGAGCGTTGAACCAGATCGGTTGTACCCAACGAACCGGTGATTCCAACGACCCCCGCTATTTCCGATTAAACTTTATCGCAAAATTTAGGCACAAGGATAGATAAGGCATCAGTGCGTTGGCTCGTGATGTACCAGGCAGTTCATAAGCACGAGTAGGATTGAAGACCGACCGTTTCAAGTACAGAATCAATGCAGTAGTGGAACGAAGAATCGGATACAGTCCTAAACGTACGTCAGGGGGGATCGAGGACTACGCAATCGAATACATTTGGAGCCAGCGGTAATGGCGAAGACCACCTAAATGAATACTGCCATCAATGGTAAGCGCTGTAGTGACATCTGTTGTCCAATTACAGCGATGCTTCAATGATAAGACGGCCAATAGGCCCATTTCGAGGAAGGAATCCCAACTCAAAAAACGAAATCTGGCATTTTTACTCGCAGTCCTAACACTGGATATTGGTGAGTGAATTTCTGCAAGTGCCATCCGATCTGAGAGTTGATAGGTCGCGCCCACCTTCTTTCGCTATTATACGCATACCCTGGCGGAGTATCGCCATTTTTCTTTCATAGAATTGTCAGACTATCTCGTTGAATGAGCGTGGGTTAGAGCTTTCAAGGCCACCGACTGTAGTCGAGGTGGTCCGCCTTCCGTTTTACTTGGCCCATGAGCTCGACAATGTTCATTTCGGTGTTGGCGAACTCCATTTGTCCAGATTTGCCGCAGATTACGTAGAACGCCAGGCCACGCCCACCGATCCGTTTGTAGACCTCAGTGAGGTCGCCCCATGTCGATCGGAAGGTGACGTTGCCGAAGAATCCGCGCTGGCAGATCTCCCTATCGTCGAGCTCGATCGTCATGTTCTTCCAACACCACACGATCATGAGTCCGACTACCACGAATACAATCGGCAATGTCGCGCTGACGATCAGTTCCTGTTGGGTCGCCGCATGCCCGACCATGTCGTATTTTCCACTCTTGACGATCATCGGGGTTCCGGTGACGAGGTGATAGACTGCATGCCCAATCAAGGTGAGGGAGAAGATTGTCAAAAGCGATCCCCCCAAAGGAAGGACCAAGGTGTTGCGGTAAGTGCGTTTCATGTCCGTTCGCGTCGGAACAGATTAATACGATCGGGCGCCGCGCCGCAAGTCGCCAAGCATGACCGCCGACGCGTCGAAGGAGTTTCTCGACGCTGTCGAAATCGGGCCTCCATTCAAACTGAGCGCGGCGTCGAATCGGGTTGGAGGCATCCTGCATCAACTCCAGCGGCGTAAGCCGTTTGTTGTCGACCGACCTGACGTCAGCGCCGCTGGCGAGGAGAAGTTCTACGGCGGCCTTGGAACCGAAGGCAGCAGAGATGTGCAACGGAGTCTGACCTTGGCGGTTCTTAGCGTTGATATCGGCCTTTGCCGCAACCAGGGCTCCGAAGACCCCGGCAAACTGCTCGTGGTCGATGTAAGGGAATGCTGCGGCCAAGTGTAACGGCGTATCTCCGTTTCTGTCCTTGGGGCTGATTTCGACGACATGGGAGAGCAGCAAGGCGACCTCTGCCGCAAATCCGTTTCTTGCCGCGATGTGCAAAAGGGTTTCTCCCTCTTTGTCCCTAGCCTTTAGGGAAGCATGGCTTGCCAAAAGCAGTTCGGCTATGTCCGCACTTCCAAGCGACACGGCAAGAACCAAGGGGGTTTCACCATCCCGGGTTTTTGCGTCGACATCGGCCCCCTTGGTAATGAGCATGATCGCAGCATCCTTATAGACGGCACAGGAGGCACAGTGCAGGGGTGTGAAACCCCGGTGATCCTTGGCGCGCACGTTGGCCCCGTGGGCGAGCAGGGCTTGAACCATATCCTTGTAGCTGAATCGGGCGGCGACGTGCATCGGCGTTTGGCCGAGAATGTCCCTCGCGTTGGCGTCTGCCCCGTGATCCAGGAGTAGCTGCACCAGTTCTGCGCTCGGAAGCTCGACTGCCTTGAGGAGAGGCGTCTTCCCAACCTTGTCATGTACATCGACCTTCGCTTTGGCAGCCAGCAGGAATTCAGCAACGTGCGTTTGACCCCACATCGCGGCAATGTGGAGCGGAGTATCTCCATTGTCGTCCTTGGAATCGATGAGGGCGGGCTGCTCATGCAGCAGTGACTTAACTTTGCCAAGGTCGCCGGCTTTCGCTGCCGCGTGGATCGCATCACCGAAAGCAAGTGTCAGGGCGGCCATCGCGAATATCGCGGCCAGATGTACCCTTGCGACGATCGTCGTAATCAATCCTTAACTGCCAAAGGCACAAAGTAAATCAATGGATTAGCCTGTAAACGCCCGCACATGTGGCGCCGACCTTGAGTACGGATTGCCCGCCATCGAGAATCGAGCCAGGGGTGCCTTTAGGGACTACCTCGTACCAATAGTACAGTCGCCCGGACATTTCATAGTGGCGGGGATCGACGTTCCAGTCACCGCCTTCGATCGTCGAAAGCCGCTGCCCCCAGCAGTAGTGAAAGTTAGGAAGTTGTGCGCACTGAACCGGCATGAGCCCCTCTTTCGCCATCCAAGTGACCTTGCTGTAACCCCCCGGGTGACCGACGCCGCGGGGTTCGACGAGCGCTTGGACCCAGAAGCCGGATTCATCGGGAAACTTCCATCGCTTGCCGACAAGCTCATCGCTGTTCGATCTCTGGCAGTCCCGAACATTCGGTAATCGATAGATCCAAACGCCATAAGCACAGGCAGCCAAAGCTACAACCGTAGCTGCACAAAGGAAACCGCCTCGCATTTTCCCGAACCTTATCAAGCCCATCGTAAAAGGCCCCTCAATTCAGACGGGTTTAAGAACGCTGAATGTATCTAACACTACAAGAATTCGGAGCTAGAACATTGCTGTATTGCGATCCGGTCGCCCAAAATAGTCGACCCCAACCGCATACTTTCGAGCGAAAGGCGGTCGGCGAAGAAACCCTTGTATCATTGAACCTGACTCGCCATGTTATGAACGACCAAACGACGCCTCGACTGTGCCTGTTTGGTTTTCCGCGAATCGAAGTCGGCGAGGTCCGCTTGGATCGATTTCCCACAAAGCGATGCTTCCAGATCCTCGCGTGCCTTGCGCTAGCTCACCAGAAGAGGATGTCCCGCTCGCAGCTTGCCAACGTCCTATGGCCGGACGAGGTCTACGAAGCGACACGGCATCGGCTGCGGCAGGAACTGACGAGACTTCGTAAGGCGCTCGGAAGTTTCGAAAGCGTGATTGAAACTTCTGCCGAATCGATTCGACTTGATGAAGGCCTCTTGGTAACGGATATCGATGAATTTGAAACTCTCATCCGGACAGCGGCACAGTCGATCGATGGCAAGCTAAAACAGACCATTCTTCGGCAGGCCCTCGGCGTCGCGTCGTCCCCCTTTATGTTCGGTGCAACCGAGGACTGGATCGAGGTTGAAAGGATCCGTCTCGATGCCGCGCGCTACGGAGCAATGGTCGACCTCGGAAATCTCTTGCTCGAGGATGGCAAGCAAAACGAGGCATTGGCACTTGCGCGGGATGCGATTCAAGTCCTTCCGGAAGGGGAAGGCGCCCACCTGCTGGCGACAAGGGCGCACTTCGAGCTTGGACACCAAGACAATGCAGTAGCGCAATTCCAAGCGCTTAGGCGCATCGCCTCGAAAGAGCGCGGGCGTCAACTATCCGCGAAAGCCGAACGTGTGTGGTCCGACATCATTCAACCGCGTATCGGTTCAGACGCCAATCTGGGGCTTTACTTTCATATTCCAGCGCCATCCGAACCGATTTTCGGTCGAGATGAAGAGATCGCTGCAATCGTCGATCTTCTCGATCCTGGTCAAACGAATGCTCGTTTGGTAACGGTTCTCGGTATGGGAGGTATCGGAAAGACGCACCTTATCCAATACGCTTGTCGCGACTTGGCGACCGTATTCCAGGGCCGTGTCGCCTTCATCGACCTATCCAACATTGCAGGCGCGGACGTCGTTCCGACGGCTATCATGCACGCGCTTGGCCTGGGCGCAGTACCTTCGATTGAACCCGTCGGCCACATGAGGCGTGTGTTGGCAGCGGAACCGCACGTTCTAGCCCTAGATAATTTGGAGCAATTCGGCGACGCTATAGCTCCACTCATTCGAAAGCTGCTCGACGAAATTCCTGCGATGCGAATCCTTGCAGGCAGCAGGATTCCTCTGAACCTCGCGGGAGAGAATCGCCTCAATCTGGCGCCATTGGAGCTTCCGGTAGAGTCGGCAAAACGAACCGAAGCAAGGAGTTCGCCAGCGTTGCGGCTGTTTATGAGCGTCATCCAATCGGACCAATCCTCGGCGATTTTGCGAGAGGCGGATTGGCCCGTCATTTCCAATATCGTCCGCCGAGTTGAGGGAATCCCGCTCGGGCTCCAACTTGCGGCATCGAGGATGCGAGCGCTCGGTCCTGCTGCGCTTCTTCATGACCTGGATCAGGGATTCGACCACCTGGTGAACCGGCGCGCCGATGCACCCCAACGGCATTTGACCATGCGACAAGCGGTGGAGGGAAGTTTCGATCGGCTTGAACCCGAGCTACGTCAAACGATATGTTCACTCTCGATCTTCCGAGGGAACTGGTCTCTCGCCGCGGCTAAAAGCGTTTGCCAGATTGAAGACCCCCTCGCGGCGATGCAGCAACTTGCCGACGACTCATTAATTCTCATTGTCAACGATGGTTGTGAAGTTCGATTCTCGATGCTAGAGACGATTCGCGAATATGCGAAAAGCCTCTTGACAGAAGATCGTTCTCGCGATCTGCGCAAGCAATTTGTCAACTGGATGGTTGAAAGGTCCAGAGAGATCGCATACGAGATCGTCGACGATGCGGTTAGGGAGAAAATCGATCGGCTGGAACGAGATTTGGACAATCTGCGCGAGGCGCTCCGATACAGTCTCGATGAGTTCCCCGAAGCTGCGTTTGAACTCGGCGCAAATCTCACTTCATTCTGGATTTTCAGAACAAGCCGCCTTGAGGCATGGCAATTCTATAAGGAACTCTTTAGGCGCTACGGGTCCCACAGCGAATCCTCCATCGTCCTTCGTGCATCGTACGCCTATTCGATGATTGGCTACTTGGTGTCCAGTCTGGACAACGCCGTCATTTTCGAACAAACGATTCGGATTGGCCAGGCGATCGGAGATCGATCGCTTGAAACGAGGACATACGTGCTTCAAGCTTATGAAGCTCAGAACACGATGCGGTACTCGGACTGCCTGGCACTTTTCGATAAAATCGATCGATTTGATGCCGAGTTCGGCTCATCCGACTGCGAGGGCTTTGTCAGCCGAATCAAGGGTGCGTTTGCCCTGTATCAAGGAGATCCGGAAGCCGCAATAGGTCACTTCCGAAGCGCCGCAAATTGGTTTAGCGAAAAGGGCGAGCTCTTCTATCAGGCACGTGTCAGATTAGAACTTGCGTTGGCGGCGATTGACCTGGGCGATGCCGACTTGGCGGCTGCCAATTTAGTCGGCCTCATGGAGCGTGCTAACGGGATTCGCTACATTATCATCATTCCAACAATCCGCAGTTGCATGGGTCATGTCGAGTTGCTTCGAGGCAATTTCGAAGCCGCCATCAGCGCATTCCATCAGAGTTTGGAAGCATTTAAGGAACTTAGCGGTCTGTTTTTCGAGGGTGAGCAGTGGAATGCCGTGGGCCGAACTTATCTTGCGATGGGGCGGAAGTCCGATGCCCGAGCGTCGTTTGGAAAGGCTGCCGAGTTGTGGCTGCTTGACGGCCTTCCGGTGGCCGCGTCAGTAGCGGTATTCGGGCTAGCGGCAGTTTGTATTCAGGAAGAAGACTTTGGCCGGGCCGGGCGCCTCTATTCTGTCGCCGACCGCGAAATAAGATCGGCCGGCGCAAGCCTCAATCGGTTTCACGAGAACTTCCGAGAACTGGTAAGGAAAGAGATTCTATCGCGCCATGGCGATAAGGAACTCGCTTTAGAGACGCTGACCCTTGCTGAAGCAGTATCCCTCGGGTCGATGCCATCGTCCGTACGGTTTTGAGCCGCTTGCCGTCGCCAAACGCCCCATTCGTTTGAGGCTCGGTGATTTGTAACAGGTTTGTGACAGGCCTGTGACGGCGCCCCAATCACGATGCTCCTGAAACGAATCCAGGCAATTCAGCCCTGGATGTAAAAAGGAGTAAACGAATGAGGGAAAAACCCTTACTGGATCCGAATCCTGCGGAAGGCAAACGATGGCCCCTGGCCACGTTCTTTCGAAAAGGAGTTGCTTATCTTTCTGCAATTGCCGGCTGTATATGCATTGCCTCGACTGCAAATGCACAAGTTGGCACCGGTGGCTTGATATTCTTTGGCGATCGAGTCGTCAAGGAGTCCATGGCTTCAACTGCGCCGATAACGCAAGTTTCAGCCGGCAGATTCTTCACAATCGCGCTTAGAGCCGATGGCACGGTCGCTGCATGGGGACTCAATCAGAGCGGCGAATGTAACATAACAAAGGGACTCACTCAGGCCAAGCAGATCGCTTCCGGAAGGAGCCACTCGTTGGTTCTCTTGGCGAACGGCACCGTACAGGCGATTGGCCTAGACAACTACGGCCAGTGCGATGTTCCTCCCGGTCTTTCGAACGTAACCCAGGTTGCCGCCGGAGAATACACTTCATTCGCGTTGAAAGCGGACGGAACGATCGCCGTTTGGGGATGGCTCGCGGCCAATCTCGGTGCGCCTGCCGGACTCACAAATGTAGTCGAGATCGCTGCAGGCGAGGCGCATGTGGTCGCTCGGAAGAGCGATGGCTCGGTCGTTTGCTGGGGCTCCGATACCCATGGCGAATGCGACTATCCAGGTGGCCCGAAGAACGTTATTGGAATTGCTGCTGCCTACGAACACTCAGCGGCCATTCGGTCCGACGGTACGGTGACATGCTGGGGGAACAACGATTACGGACAATCCACCGTTCCGAACAACCTGATCGCCGTGAAAATCGCATTGGGCGACACTCACAGCATTGCAGTTAAGGCGGACGGCACCGTTGTTGGCTGGGGAAGCAGTGGTTCAGGTGAGACGACGGCGCCAACCGGACTTGCAGGTATTCAAACGGTCTGCGCGGGGTCCGGCGCAAGCTATGGGCTGGACTCAAACGGGAATCTGTTCGGATGGGGAGACTGCACTTACGGTCAGACGACCATTCCCAACGCTCTATACGACGTACAAAAAGTCGCAACCGGATCCGGGCACGTCATGTTGCTCAAGCACGACGGATCGTTGGGAGCTTGGGGTCTGAACAACGAAGGGGAGTGCAATCTATTCGGGAAAGCCGCATCCGGTTACACCGACGTTACTGCCGGTATCGTCCATAGCGCCGCTACCGGTTCGCAAGATCCAAACCAGGATGTTTTCGGAAGCAACGGCTGGGGGCAAACGAATATCCCGCCATCTGCCGGCTCGTTTTACGATCACTACTGGGCAGCCGGTAACACGACCTATGCGCACCTCAAAACTGGAGGCGTAAACGCCTATGGAGAAAACAACTTTGGCCAATTGGGCCTCGTACCCTATGGGGATTTCATGCAGATTGCCGGAGGTCTCTTCCACTCGGTAGGGTTGAGAACAGACGGTACGGTCGTCGTCGCGGGAACCAATACCAATGGACAGCTGGATGTCCCTAGCGGGCTCGCTAATGTCACCCAAATATCCGCGGGATACGCCAATACCCTATGCCTCATCAACGATGGCACTGTCGTCGGTTTTGGCTTGAACAACACGGGGCAATCGACGCCGCCGGCCGGTCTAACCAACGTCGTGCAGATCGCAGCCGGCCACCAGCATTCGGCGGCGCTTCAGTCGGACGGCACCGTGGTCTGCTGGGGCGACAACACTTTCGGTCAAGTTTCCGGCGCACTGGCCCTCACTGGAATCGCCCAAGTAGCCACTGGCGAGTACTTCACCGTGTGTCTTCCCGGAGTGACTCTGGCGGTGTCGCCTTATCTGGTTTACGGCGGATCGTCCGCTACCGGAACCGTCTACATCGCATCGCCGGCCCCAGTTGGCGGGATGACGGTGACCCTCAGTTCCAACAGCCCGTTCGCCTCGGTTCCGCCCTCGGTCGTAGTCCCTGCCGGAAGCTCGTCTGCCACCTTTACGATTACCACCAACGGCCCCGTTCAACTAGCTCCCGCAATTATCACTGCCGGGCTTCACGGCTACAGCCAGGACGCTCTGCTTTCGGTAAAGCCTGCCTTTGGCGTGGTGAACGTCTCGCTTATTCCGAGCACCGTAGTCGGAGGATTTCCTTCGACGGGAACTGTTACTTTGAATCAGGCGGCGTCTTCAAGCGGAGTCACCGTCAATCTGGCTTCCGATATATCTGGAGTTACGGTTCCCAGCTCGCTAACCATTCCCTCCGGTGCGACCTCTGCGACGTTCACTGCCAACACGGCTGTCGTGAGCTCCATCACAACGGCAAACGTCAGCAGTTCCGTGGGCAGCACTACTCGGTCCGCGAGCCTTACCGCTACCCCGGGGGGACTGGTTTCCGTATCCTTGGGCTTTAGCCGAATCGTCGGTGGTAATCCAGACACCGGAAACGTGACCCTTTCGGGGCCGGCGCCGGTCGGTGGAACCGTCGTTGCTCTGATTTCGGGCGGAGCCAGCGCTTCGGTCCCGTTGACGGTGACCGTTCTTGCCGGGGCAACCTCGGCAACGTTTCCAATTACGACGATAGGTGTCGACAACGCGGTGTCCCTAGGCATCACCGCAACTCTGGGAACGATCGTCAAGACTACAAGTTTGGTTGTCAATCCAGCAGCGATGACCAATTTCACCGTCACGCCATCCACAGTTTCCGGCGGAGTCGCTTCCTCTGGAACCGTTTTGCTCAACGGGCAGGCCGGACCCAGCGGAGTTGTCGTTACCTTGAGCTCGAACATGTCAGCGGCAACCGTTCCGGCATCCGTGACGATTGTCGCGGGAGCCACAACAGGTTCCTTCATCGTTAACACGTCCGTTGTATCGGTGACGACAACGGCAATCCTTGCCGCCACCTACGGTTTGACAACCCACAACAGCCTGACCATTACTCCGGGCGGTCTTAATACGGTCTCCCTGTCTTTTAGCCATGTGGTCGGAGGTAACCCCGATACGGGAACGGTTACGCTGTCCGGTCCCGCTCCAACCGGCGGCGCAGTCGTGTCGCTTAGTTCGAGCAGCACCAGCACTTCCGTGCCCCCTACGGTCACGGTCCTCGCCGGTGCCAATTCGGCGAGCTTCGCAATCACGACGATAGGCGTGGATGCAGTCACCAGTGCGACGATCTCGGGAACGCTTGGTTCGACCTTGAAATCCGCAGTTCTAGCCGTAAATCCTGCAGTGATGCTCAGTCTCGTCGTTGCACCGACTTTGGTTGCCGGGGGTACATCGGCACTCGGAACGGTTGTCCTAAACGGACAAGCGGGGCCAAGCGGAGTGGTCGCTACTCTAAGTTCCAACAGCTCGGCTGCTTCGGTTCCACCTTCGTTAAGCATCGTATCCGGATCCACGCAGGGGGTGTTTACGATTAACACCGCAGTAGTCTCAACTACTACAAACGCGGTCCTTGCCGCAACCTGTGGGTCCACGACTCACACCGCAATCACCGTTACGGCTGGCGGTCTGCTCTACCTAACGGTTTCGAGCAGCAACGTTGTGGGAGGAAACCCTGACACCGGAACTATTACGATTAGCGGACCGGCGCCTGCAGGAGGAACCGTTGTAACTCTTAGCTCAAGCAGCGCATCTGCTTCCGTTCCTGTGTCCGCTACGGTCCTAGCCGGCGCTACTTCGGCTAACTTCACGATTACGACGGTAGGTGTCGATACCGCGACTGCTGTCACGCTCTCCGCTTCCTTGGGAGCGATCACCAAAACGGCGGGCATTTCGGTCAATCCTTCGGCGATGATCCACTTCACGGTGGCGCCGTCCTCGGTTGCCGGTGGAACTTCGGGTTTAGGCACGGTCGTCTTGAACGGACAAGCCGGACCCAGCGGGGTTGTCGTTGCGTTGGGCTCCAATATTGGGGCGGCGAGCGTTCCGGCATCGGTAACGATTCCTTCGGGAGCCACCCAAGCCTCGTTTGCCATCGGCACGTCCGTCGTTGCATCGACGACGAACGCGGTCCTCGCCGCAACCTATGGATCCACAACTCACAACAGCCTGACTATCACCTCGGGGGGACTGGTATCCGTATCGCTCAACTTCAGCCACATCGTGGGTGGAAACGGCGATACCGGTTCCGTAACAATCTCTGGACCTGCACCAACGGGGGGAGTCACGGTGGCGCTCTCCTCTGACAACGGGTGTGCAGGTGTTCCGGTCTACGTTACGATTCTGGAAGGCGCCACTTCGGCTAGCTTCCCGATCACGAGCGTCGGTGTGGACGGCGCAACTTTGGCGAATATCTCGGCAACGCTGGGATCAGTCGCGAAGTCGGCAGGACTCACCGTCAACCCGGCGGCGATGATTGGGTTCAACGTTTCGCCCTCGTCTGTTGCGGGAGGAACACCCACGACTGGAACGATCCTTCTCAACGGTCAGGCCGGACCCAGCGGGATCGTTGTGGCTTTGAGCTCCAACAACCCCGCTGCAACGGTCCCCGTCTCGATGCAAATCCTATCCGGGGCAACCTCCGGTTCCTTTAGCATCACCACCTCGTCCGTAGCGGCATTGACCACGGCAATCCTCGCCGCGACATTCGGATCCACTACTCACGCAAGTCTCACCGTCACAGTCAACTGAAATTGGCAAACGGAAGGTCAACTAGGGCCAGGCTAGGCGCCTGGCCCGGAGGGCCCAAAGAGAATAACCGGGCGGTAAGCGAAGCGCTGCCCCCGGATGCTGCCACCAACCCTGTCGCCAACGGTAGAGGTGACTTCTTAAGGCGAGTCTAGGAGATACCCATCCTAACAGCAGCGACCTTAAGGGCGGCGACTCTATGCTCGGGATTCACGCTCCTCATGCCGTTAGCTGGATCGGCTTTGGCGAAGGCGATGGCGGCTTTCAGATCTCTCATGATCTTTAGGGCCTCGATATCTTGTTTCGTCAGTGTTTGTTCGCGTCGCCAGACAGCTTGGTAGGCGAACCAGATTGCGTAGGTTACATGGCAGGGAATGATGTACCAAAGGTTGATTCCGGCGATTGCCATGACGGTGTACCGAGTCGCATAGCTCGGAATCTGTTTGGCGGCTCGGACGAGTCGCGGCTTCTTGGAATCTCCCAGGTTCCAGACGACGGCAAAGCGCTTTGCGTCGAAGGATAGCGAACTCCAGTTTGTGGGGAGCCCTCTCTCATCGCCGCTTTGGGTTTTGACGATGAGCCGCAGCTCCTTCGAATACTCCTTGGTAATGACGTCGACGGACCCGAGTCCGAACTCAAGCGCTGTCGATTGGATTAGCTGGACATCGCCAGCATTTGGTTTTCCGCCTTCTTCAGCATTCCTTTGGATCCCAAAACAGGAAAGCAAAAAAAAGATTGAGATCGCATAGAGGGGCGACATCAGCAGGAACGGCCCACGAACGTCGAAACCGGCGATCCACCGCTGACCTGCCCACGCCATGACTGCGGTACAGAGTAGGTCTAGAACGAGACGTCCGAGGTGCTTCACTGATTGACTCACGAACAAAATACGTTCGAGGTTCATCGGGGGTTCTGGTGTTAAGTGCGCGAATACGGCGTTACGGGCACTTGAAAGCCAGCCGGTTCCAACGACTCCAGAATGTCATGGGCAGGTGATTCTGACTTCGAATTGCAGCACAATGACTCTGCAGTGGAACGGGTTAAAGAGACACCACAATGACCTGGTCGATGAACCTCTTGGTGGGCTGCTTATGTTTGGGGCAGGTCATGCCTACGAGCACCTCAAGAATCGGAATCCGCGCCTTCAAAGCTGAGAGCGAAATGGAGATTTGGGGCGCGTCCTCCGACATTGGCCCTTTTCGGCTTTTGGCGACTTACCCAATTGCAGCTATTTCAGGAACCCTCGGCCCGAAGCGTCGCGATGGCGACATGCAGGCGCCCGAGGGGTTCTACTCGATCAATCGGTTCAATCCGCACAGCCAATTCCACCTTTCGCTCGGCCTTAACTATCCAAATTCAAGCGATCGTAAGCTCGGCAATGCCGGTCATCTGGGCAAAGATATCTTCATCCATGGCAACCAAGTAAGCGCAGGCTGTCTTGCAATGACCGACCCTGTGATCGATATCATCTATCGCCTCGCAAGCCATGCTCGAGAGCAAGGGCAAAAGGCAATTCCGGTTTCGATCTTCCCTTGCCGGATGACATCGGCAAAATGGTTCTCGCTGCGCAAAGCCTACGCCCAGCGTTCGGATCTCATCCGATTCTGGATGACTCTTTTGCCGGGATTCACGTCATTCGAGCTTGACCATCGTTGGCATCGGCCCCATGTTGACCGGAACGGCGCTTATGTCTGGCCTGATCTTGGGCGCCGTTAGCCCCTCAATGCCCCTGCGGGAGAAAAGGGGATAGCCTGGCGGTAGCGAAACGCACCCCCCGGATGCTGCCACCAATCCGGTTGCCCTCGGATTCTACGGCGTTGCCATAGGCTGGTGTAGTGTGCATTTACGGCGCTTTTCTACCGCCCCGTTTCAGCGTTGAATTTCGAGAAATACCACCGACTCTTTCTAGCTCTTGGTTGTCATTGGGATAAGACCCTGCAATGTTATTTGAGACGAAATGGATCGCTCGATTTGAGTTTCAATTCGAATAGGTAGGCGACCCTTTCGGATTTTGATGTCTTAAAGTTGCATCCGCATCGGGTTCTTGACGTTCGGAATTCTGATTACGTCGTAAAATGAAACCATGCATAGCCTGAACTCTGCGCTAACCGACAATCTCAACCGCTTTGCTGCGGTGGCGTCCTGTCGGATGCGTGCCGCACTTGTTCTGGCAATGCTTTGCTTGGCGAGTTTCTCTTTGGCGTCGTCCACCCTGCAGGCTGTCAGCCTCAATCCGAACTCGGTCTTAGGAGGCGCCTCGTCGACGGGAACGGTGACGCTGAGTGGGCCTGCGCCAACCGGTGGCATGCCGATTACGCTTAGCAGCAATCTTAACGTTGCGACAGTCCCTCCATCGGTCACCGTTGCGGCAGGGCAGACGACGGCGACATTTCCGATCGGCTCGTCGGCGGTAGAAGCGGTCACTACCGTTACGATCTTCTGTAAGTCCGGTGGAGTCACTCAGCAGGCTCAACTCCTCGTCAATCCTCTACTGGTGACGAGCCTTACAGTTTCTCCGAGCAGCCTTATCGCGGGCGACACCGCAACCGGAACGATCACCTTGAGCGCTCCTGCACCCAAAGGTGGGAAGTTGATTAAGATGACGAGCGATAGCCGACTCGTTTCTATTTCCCCCACGGTAGAGATTGCGGAAGGGAGATCAACTGTTATCTTCCCGATTTCGACAAATCCGGTCGTCACTCAAACGACTGTGCAGCTAACGGCTAGCCTCGGAAAATCCTCGGCGTCGGCTCCGTTGACGATCGGTCTCGGGGTGTCGTTTACATGTGTGTTGGTCACCAATCAGCTTGCAGGTGGCACGACCAACTACGGTCAGATCAATCTTGGCTATAAGGCGCCTGTTGGGGGACTGACATTCAGCCTGACGAGCAGCAACAGCGTCGCTGCCGTGGCCCCAACGGTCACGATCCCTGCCGGAAAAGTAATCTGCGAATTCCCGATATCCACTTCGTCGGTCTCGGCGCCCACGTCAGTTACGGTCACGGTTTCTATCTCCGGGCAGACGAAGTCGCTGAATTTCACGGTGACGACTCCGGTGATTAGTTCTTTTGGCTTGAACCTTGGCATCCTAGCTGGCGGAGCCACGACAACCGGTCGAATAATGCTCGACGGTCCTGCGCCGACCGGTGGAGCAGTCGTCGCGTTGACGAGCGATACACCATTCGCAGATCCTCCTGCCCAGGTGAGCATCGATGCCGGTCAATCGGTAGTGAGCTTCCCGATTACGACTTCAGGGCGGACCACGAAAGTGATCGCTCATATAACGGCGACCTATGGTGGCAGCACGAAGTCCGTCCAACTGCTGATTGGAGCCTTTGCGATCACCTCGCTAACTTTCGACCAAAGCTCCGTCGATGGAGGATCGAGTGTAAGTGGGACCGTTCAAGTGAACGCGCCTGCTCCGGTTGGTGGCGCGACCATCATTCTATCGAGCACCAGTCCCGCTGCAACGATGCCGGCAACGGTTACGGTTCCCGAAGGATCGACGACTACCACCTTCAGCGTCGTGACTCGCCCGGTAACGGAAATCGTTAAAACGGAGATCCAGGCAAGCAACGACTTCAGCATGAACGGCAAGCAACTTGTCATCTATCCGGCAAACCTATCGTCTGTCTCGGTCAGCCCGTCCTCGGTGGCGGGTGGTCAGGCATCGACCGGCACGCTAACGCTGAGTGGCCCCGCACCGACTGGCGGAATTATGGTCACCCTATCAAGCAGTTCGGAATCGGCAGAGGTTCCGGCAAAAGTGGCGATTCCTGCCGGACAAAGTTCGGCGACCTTCGCGATATCGACTCGAAAAGTGAAGGCGAGCGCAACCGTCCAGATAACGGCCAAGTTCGATAAGGCCTCGAAGTCGGCGACCCTGACAATAACCAAATAAGAAGCCAGTGCTAAGCGCTCGGCCCGCCATTTGGCGACATCAGGATGCCGCTGAAGACGATGCCCACCGATTTGCGGGTGGTCACTCGCACGTCGCCTATCTCGGTCGTCGGTACGCCCACGAAGTAGAAGACCTCGATGTAGTGGTTCTTGGCAGGCTTTTCGACGTATTCGCCGCTGACAAGTGAATCCGGAATCTCACTTCCATCCTTCCGGAAAAAGTGAATCTTGTGCGAGACCATCGTCGGGCGTGTAAAGCGAACCATGGTCCAAGCCGGCGAATTATGCCGCTTTGCACGGTCCTCTTCGAATTGGTCCTGCGATTTGCCGGCGGGCTCTGCTGTCCACTTTGAGAAGAGGGGGAGTTTGTCGATGGAACCTTCGTCGATTGGTTTGGCTAGCGTGATCCTCCAGTTTCCGGTTGCCTGGCCATGGCCGAATAGGGCGATGTCCTTCCGATTCGTTGCCTCCTTGAAGGCGGTTGGGAACACGGCGTGGGGGCTCACGAAATAGTGCCAACTGTGTTCTGTTTTCAAGTACTGAGTCGGCAAGTCCGTGCCCCAACCTGGGTTGTTTTCGCTCGGCTCCGGTTGGATCTCGGCTACCGCACCCGGCACGCCGTCATCCGGGCGTGCCTTGACGCGGAAGACGATGTGACCATATTGGGCATGAGGATTCATGTGACGTTTTGACTGCACTGCGGTTAATGCGAATTGGCGATCGGGTTGCCACTTGTGGTCGATGATTTGATCGGAAGGGATGATGTTCCCGTGGATGTCCCAGACGACCGGCTTGCCTTGAACCATCATTCCGATCTGCCCGACCTCCGCTTCACGCCTCTCGTAGTACTCCTGGTGCGGCAGCCTAGAGTCGTGTGCACCTGTCAACCAGAACGATGGCGCGAAATGCTGTTTGGCACGCGCGAAGGTGAAAGTGGCGACGGCGCCGCATCCCAATACGACGACTGTAGCGATCGTGATAGCAGACTTTTTGTTCATGGTATTGCGTTTCGTTGCGGGGGATAGGATCGACTCGAGCCGTTTGGCAAAGCCGCTCTGCCGATAGATCGGTTGGGCAGCGCTCAGAGAGAATAGAGAGGGCTTCGATGTTTGAAATGCCAGCAGAACTTCGGCATATCGGCTCGGGGCGACGCCCAGACCAAGGACCGAGTTATCGGCGACTTGCTCGCACTCGATTCGAAGGCGTCTGGCAAGCAACCAGGCTAGCGGGTTGAACCACTGAACGATACAAAGGAGGTGAGCCAAGTGGATCCAAGCATGGTCCTGTCGTTGGATATGCGTTTCTTCATGCCTCATTACCATCTCCAGCGTCGAAGCGTCCCACTCGACCGCCTCGACCGGGAGCAGGATGCAGCGGTAGGGCCAACCAAGGCACAAAGGGGTTTTCAAGCGAGGAACGAGGCAAGTTCGCATATTCGACTTTGACTGAAGGTCGGAGTCGTTCCGGCCGGTACGAACCAGTCGCAGTGAGTGGACCCAACCGCCTAACCAAATGAGGAGCGAGAGGCCAACGCCAAGGGCGTAAAGCGCATTCCAGTCGAATTCCGAGCCAACTGCTACCGATGTGGCCCGAGACACCAGGGCATGGGCGGTTTCCGAAGCGGAGGAGGGTAGCACATCCTTTACAGCGGGCATCGAACCCTGGTCGATCGCAGCTTGGATGCTCGGAACCGCGTTCGGCAGAGTGGCAGGCAACCAACTCGATGGGAATGCGGCTGCCGTCCACACGATGGCGCACACGATCAAGGTGCATGAGCATGTCAAACGCCGCTGCTCGGCCGTGCCCTTTCGTTGTAACCAAAGGGCGGCGAAAGCGAAGGAGATGAGGACCGAAGAGAACTCGGAAGCTTTCCAAATCATCGCTGCTCCTCCTTGGCCTTTCGAATCAGTTCTTCGATATGGTTCAATTCGGCTCCCGACAGCCTTTCGCCGCCCGTCAGAAGTGCCGCAACCGTCTTTGCCATCGAGCCGGCAAAGAACGTCTCGACTGCGTCTTTTAGAACCCCGCGGCCAGCCTCTTCTTTGGGGTGGGTGGGCGAGTAGACGAACTTCCCATCGATCTCTTCGTGTTTCACATGCCCTTTCTCCTCCAGGATGGTCAGTAGCTTACGCACCGTGGAGTTAGATGGAGAGTCTGGTAACGCGGCCAGAATCTCGTTCGCCGAAATCGGCCCTTCTCGGTAGAGAATCTCCACCAACTGCTGCTCGCGTCGGCTCAAATAGGAATCGGGTAATCGCATCGTGTTGCCTCTGCGAATATTTTCGCACACCTTTGATCAAGAAACAAGATGCGGTGCGAATATTTTCGCATTAAGTTCGACGATCAGCAACTCATGCCAGTCAGGTCCGAATTTCTAGTTCAGCCACCGGCGAATCTTGATCGCGCAGGCTTGGCAGAAACGGGTCGATGACTTGATCAGGTTCCCTTTCCCTTTGCCGTCGACCATCACGCAGTTCTCGTTTGGGCAATGAGGCAAACCCAATGTGTGGCCGATCTCATGGATTGCGACTTGCCCAATTAAGCGATGGGTGCGAAAGGAGGACACGACACAGGCCTTCCCATCGAGATCTCCAAGCCCCATGACGCCGTAGTCAACTTGGCCGTGAGCGGAGGTGGAGATGTCGTTGTCGGTGACCCCGATAACTTTCCATCCTGGCGCCTTCGCCGCAAATGGCGTCAGCTTCTCGGCTCGGTACCTGGCTCTGGGTTTATAAAACGCCGCCTTCGGAATCGGCTGGTTCTTCAGTTCAAGAACGGGAACCTTGAACGTTTTCCGAAGCGCGGATTCTACGTCGGTCAGAGTCTGCCGACGGGGATTTCCCAGCGGGAATACCGCTATTCGCAGGTCCGTCATGGGCCTGGTTTGAACAATGGGCGTCGTTGGAGAACAACCGCAATTGAAGGTGAGAATCGCGATACCAAATGAATTACCGACGGCGCGAGAAAATGCCAGCAGATGTATTCACTGCTCCTGTATCAATGTTCGAAAGTCGTCTAGCGGCACTCTTGGAGACATTGGCTTTCAGAGGTTTTGCGGCTGGTTCAGCCTTTCTGCTGAACCAAATGGGCGATAGAGCGCAGCAAGTCGTTGACTTGTTTAGAATCGTGAAAAACCGCCGCAACGTCGTCGTCAAGTCGAATAACGTTGCTGCCCTGGCGCGCCCTCGCCGCATACTTGCCGCGAACGCCTTTCGAGAAGTCATATTCATCCCGCATGTCAGCTTGCTTCATAGTTGCGTCTCTCCTTCGGTGTTGCCACTCGGGCCGAAATGATGCGAATAGCGTCGTCGGCTTCCTCAAAAGTGATCGCACGCTTAGCCAAATTGGCCGCTTTTTTTTGCCTCGTCCCATTCGAAAGTCATCACATTCTCAAGATACCGTTGTCGACAAGTCGTCTGGTAACCGCACCAAGGCATCCTGCTGGTAGGCCCTAGGAAAGATCTTGCCCTACTACTGAGTTTCAGAATTCGGAGGTGAAACAAATCCAGGTCGATCTTGCCGCCTGTTCACTTGACAATTACTGCAACGCGTGAATCAAGAATAGAGCCTTTAGCCGGTCTGAGTTTTCCAGGACTGATGCACTGAGCGGCCTTCTTCAGTGGTTTCCTTGGATAGCGGGCGACGCTCGCGTCGGTGGAGATGAAGGCGATGTGGTTCTTGTTCGAGGTAGTTGGAGTCCTGATCGACTGGATGATCGGCGGGTTTGGCTGGGGATTCTATTCGACGGGATCGAGCGACGTGTCGAAGTGGGATCGGAGGGCTTGGGAGCGTGCCGACCGATGGAAGGTTCGGCCAAGGGATGAAGACTAGATGCTTGAATTCTGCCTTGGGATCTTGGGTGAAGCGGTGATCGACTGCGCAATCCATGCGATAGCCTGGTTGTTGGCGATGGTTGTTCAGGGCATTTGGTGGGTGGTCGAGCATGCTGGGGATGCGATCGGGAGGATTCTGGGGATTCAAACCGCCTAAACGGGTTAAATCCCGCCATGGGTGAGACGAGTTGCGACGTACTGATCGTCGGGGGCGGGACCGGAGGCTGTGCGGCAGCAATGGCGGTCTGCGCAATGGGGCTTCGCGTCGTCATGACCGAAGAGACCGACTGGATCGGAGGACAATTAACCTCGCAGGCGGTTCCACCCGACGAGCACCGATGGATCGAGAGGTTCGGTTGTACCGCTCGATACCGCTGCTTCCGTGACCTCGTGCGCCAATTCTATCGGGACTCGATGTCGTTAACGCCAGAGGTCCGAAACGTTGAGCACCTCAACCCGGGCGGTGGGTGGGTCAGTCGTCTGTGCCACGAACCTCGGATCGGTTGGCTCGTGCTCAACGATATGCTTGAGGCGCCGATTGTTGAGGGGCAACTCGACTTGCGCCTCAATACCGTAGCCGTTTCTGCCGTCACCCATACCGATCGGGTCGAAACGGTGACGCTTCGAGATAACCTCACCGGCGACGAAACGCTTGTGTTTGCCAAGTACGTCCTAGATGCGACCGAACTCGGGGATCTCCTTCCGATGACGGGAACCGAGTATGTATCGGGGGCCGAGTCGAAAGCGGACACCCAAGAGCCGAACGCGGTCGAAGGGCCTCCTGAGCCGGGAAACGTCCAGGGAATCACTTGGATCTTCGCGATGGCGCACGACGAAGGTTCCAATCGGGTGATCGACAAGCCTGAGCAGTATGAGCGGTGGCGCGCGTTCAAGCCCGCGTTCTGGCCAGGCCAGTTGCTTGGGTTCAACGATATCAATCCTCATACCGGTCAGCCGCGCTACCTTCCGATGTTCGGTGGCGCCAGGCAACCGTGGTACAACGGCGACTTCGGCCTATTCTCTTACCGTCAGATAGTCGACCCGAAGATCTTCCGCGAAGGTACTGTGCCGCATCCAGTCACGATCGTCAACTGGCCGCAAAACGACTACTTTATCGATTCGATCATCGACGTCGACCCCGCGGATTTCAAATCGCGGCTGAATGATGCGAAACAACTCTCCCTCAGCCTTCTGTATTGGCTGCAGACCGAGGCGCCACGAGCGGACGGCGGAGTTGGCTATCCCGGGCTTTACATGCGACCAGACATTACGGGGACCCCCGACGGGTTTGCCAAGGCGCCTTACATCCGGGAATCGCGTAGGATCAAGGCGCGCTTCACCGTATTGGAACAGCATGTCGCGGCCTATACGAATCCCGGTGTCGATCGCGGAGTTAAGTTCTCCGATAGCGTCGGGGTGGGCAGCTACCGAATCGATCTGCACCCGAGCACAAGTGGGGCCGCTTACATCGATACGGCAACGCTTCCATTTCAGATTCCACTTGGCGCCCTTGTACCGATTCGGATGAAGAACCTGATTCCTGCGTGCAAGAACTTGGGCGTCACCCACATCACCAACGGTTGTTACCGCCTTCATCCGGTGGAGTGGAATATCGGGGAAGCAGCCGGGTTCCTGGCTGCGTTCTGCATCCTGAAGGGTAAAGAACTTGAAGAGATTGTCGAATCGACGGATACAATCCGACAGTTTCAGAGTCTATTGACAAAGGAAGGAGTCGAAATCGATTGGCCGTCCGATCAGGATCTAAAACAATGATATGCGGCAAGATGATTTCGCATTTGCAGGACAATGCGTATACTGTGAAGACCGGGTGTTCATTTGGGCTAACCGGTTGAGCGAATACTGAGAGGCGCTCAATCGCAGCCACCGGCCATGGAGGGCTATAAAGAATGCTGGTGCTCACCAGAAAAGTCGGTCAGAGCATCGTGATAGGAGACGAGATCGAAGTTGTGATCCTTGAAGTCAGAGGCGAGCAGGTGCGTGTTGGCATCCGGGCGCCAAAAAACGTCAGCGTTCATCGTAAAGAGATCTACGAGCAAATTCACGAAGAGCCCACTGCCGACACAGACCGCCCCGATGAACCCTAGTGAGCCTGCCTCTGGAAATCGATTCTCAGTGGCGTGCACCTGCGGGCTCACGATGTACGCTTGCGCCGCCGGTTATGGTGGTTACTTCGTCTTTCGAGGCAGCAGCGAACCGATGCACTATCTTGGTGTTATCCTCGGCATACCTGCTTTTGCGACGATCCTGTTCCTTCTGACCGCGTTCAGGGTCTCCGGCCTACTCGCCCCCGGCCGTATCGCCTATCCGCTGAATATCACCCTTCCGCCCGTGTTTGCGGCATATCTCGTTTTGACCGTCCTCCTGTTGACGAGTACGGGCAGCAGTCTGATCATTCCGTTCGATCGCCTCAAGGCGGCGATGTTCTGGATTTCGCCGACCGTCTTGGGTCTTGTCACCTTTTCCCAGTTTCTTTGTCTGACCGCATTGACGAAGTTAAAGGCCGAGCCAGTAGACTGAACCCTCATGCAGGTTCACTTCGGCATCGGACTGCTCCGTGCGGAATGGCGAAAATCGGTTACGTGCGTCGGCACGTTCGATGGCGTTCATTTGGGACACCAGGCAGTCATTCTCGAGGCCGTGGCTCGTGCTCGAGCCGAGGAGTTGCCTTGCGTCCTGGTGACCTTCGATCGGCACCCGGCCGCGATCTTGGCGCCGTCGAAATGCCCGAAGACGCTCGCCGGATTGCAGGAGAATTTGCAGGTATTCAAGAAACTCGGCGTTTCCGCCACCGTCGTGTTGCCGTTTGACGCGGAATTGAGCCGGATGTCGGCGGAAAGATTTCTTCGTGAGATATTGATGGGTTCGGTCCGTGCTACGAGCCTTGTCGTCGGGCACGATTTCGCGATGGGACATGGACGAGAGGGCACCGCGGATTGGCTCGCTACTCGCATTCCGACCACGATCGTACCCCCCTTTGAAATCGAAGGGACCCGGGTTAGCTCCAGCGCAATCCGCCGGGCAGTTGCGGAGGGAAGGATGGACGATGCGACTCAACTGTTGGGCCGACCTTTCGCGCTCTCCGGTGTTGTCGTCGGCGGTCAGAAGATCGGCAGGCAACTTGGGTTCCCGACCGCCAACATCGCGCGCTCGTTCGACCAAGCGGTACCAGCCGAAGGTGTCTACGCCGGTTGGCTGACAATCCCGCAGGGGCGTTACATGGCAGCGACCTCGATCGGCGTGCGACCAGCGGTCGGAGGCGGCAACCAGACGGTTGAATCGTTCCTTCTCGATTACCCTGGGGGCCTCCTATATGGCGTTCCCGTCGAACTGGAACTCACCCATAGGCTGCGAGAAGAGCGAAATTTCCCGACACTCGACGGTCTGACCCAACAAATTAAACTTGATGTCGAAGAAACGCGCCGGATATTGATAACTTAAGCGTTTTTTGCGTCATCAGTGATATGGGCAAGACGACAAAGACACTTCTGATTCTAGGAACAGCGTTGATTCTATTGGTTGGGGGCAGGGTGATGATCTCAGTGATGCATCCCCAAGATGACAAAGCCCTTATCCGGACGGCGTTGGCCGATTCGATCCAAGCCAGCAAAGACGGGCGCCCGGGCGGCGTCATGGACAAACTGAGCGACAACATCAAGTACAACGGGCAAAGCGGCGCCGGCTATCAGCGCGATATTGCCCGATACATCCGGACGAGTAAGCCGGACGTTGAGGTCCAAAACACGGACCCAGTAGTGAGCGGCGATGAAGCGACGATCGTCTCACCGGTCAAGCTGACTTTATCTCTGTTGGGACAATCTACAAGTCGAAATCTTAAGGACGTGACGATTGTTTTCAAAAAGGAGGCTGATCACGACTTCCTGATTATCCCCTCAACGCGCTGGAAACTAGCAGAAGTACGGGTTCCTGACGCATCTGTTGCGGACTTAGTCCAACTGCCGCAATGAACTTTTATGTAAGAACACGCCGGTGGATTGTATAATGCGTTGGAATACCCTTCACGGGGGATTTTACGGAGCAATCCGTATAACCAGGAGGTTCGAATGAAAAAGTTTATGATTCTGTTTGTTGCAGGCATTTTGGGCGCTGCTATGTTGACCGGATGCAAGGGCGGAGACGAGGGCGCAGCTACCCCTGACGCTACCAAGACCGATGCTCCTAAGACCGACGCTGCTCCTAAGACGGACGCACCGGCTGCTGATGCTCCTAAGACGGACGCCGCTCCTAAGACGGACGCTGCTGCTCCTAAGACCGATGCTCCAGCAACCACGACGACGACGACAACGCCTCCAGCCGGTGGCGCTCCGACGACGACGACAACGACCACCACTCCTCCAGCCGGCGCTCCTAAAGCAGGCGACAAGAAGTAAGGTAACTCAAATCTCAATCGCCCCCCGAAACCAAGAGATCGGGGGGCGATTTTGTTTGTGGACTTCGTGAGCGCGGGCAGTCCGTCAATCTTCTCCCAAGATCCCCAGAACAGCCTGGCCCCTTCCGTTTCTTCCATGTGGGTCACCGCTCGGAGGTAACCTCTCTGGTTCCGATGAGGCAACACACGATTCAGGTCGCGGTCGTTGGGGCAACCGGGTACGGCGGATCCGAAGTCATCCGCTTACTCGCTTCGCACCCCTGTGCAAAGGTAACCATTGCCACATCGAGCCGTCGTGCCGGCGCAAAACTTCGCGAGGAGTGCCCATGGCTATCCACCGATTTGGTCTTGACCGAATTCGACCCTGCAAACGTCCGGGCAGACTTTACGTTTCTATGCCAAGAGAGCGGTTTTGCGATGGAGGTCGCCGGCCAACTCGCCGGGAAAACTCGGGTTGTCGATCTATCTGCCGACTTTCGACTCGACGATAATTCGGTCTACGAGGCGTACTACGGCAGGAAACACCTCAATCCGTCGCTTCCTAAGAAGCCTGTTTATGGCCTCCCTGAGATTGTTGGGCGCGAGTCGATCGCGCAAGCCGACTTAGTTGCGAACCCTGGGTGCTACCCGACCGCGACTCTATTGGCGATCATGCCGCTCGTTCGGGCCGGGCTTGTGACCGGCCTTCCTGTCATCGACGCCAAGTCAGGCGTCTCGGGCGCAGGGCGGTCGAGGAAAGAGACGGACTACCTGTTCGCCGAACTCAGCGGTGGGTTCAAGGCGTACGGCACGACTGGTCACCGGCACACCGCCGAAATCGAGCAACTTTCCGGAATGTTGGTCCGCTTTACGCCGCATCTGATCCCAGTCGCACGTGGGATCCATTCGACTGCACACGTCCCGTTGAGCAAGCCGTTGAAGAGGTCGGAGATTCGCCAGATTTTCGACGAGTTCTACAAAGATGAGAAATTCGTCACGGTGCAGGACGCGCCACCCTCAACCAAGCAGGTGCTCGGATCGAACCGTTGTGCGATCAGCGTCGACGCCGACGAGCGATGCGGCTACGCCGTGGTGTGCTCGGTGATCGATAACCTTGTGAAGGGGATGGCCGGACAGGCGATCCAAAATATGAACCTAATGGCCGGGATCTCGGAGGAAGCCGGTCTGCCCATGGATGGCATGTGGCCCTAAGAACAATATGATCCCGTTACCAAAAGGATTTACAGTTGCAGGAGTCCGATGTGGACTCAAGAATAAGCGAAACGACCTCGGCCTGATCTTTTCGGACCGAACCGCGAGGGCAGCGGGGGTTTTCACGACGAACAACGTGCGTGCCTCGTGCGTCGACTATTCACGCCAAGCCGTTTCCACGGGGACCTTGCGCGCCATCGTGGTGAATAGTGGCAACGCCAATTGCTGCAACGGAGAGCAAGGAGAACGCGACACGAAGCGGATGGCGGAGTTGGTCGCCGAGGATCTTCAGCTTGACCTATCGGAAATCGCGGTGGGGTCGACCGGCGTAATCGGGCACTTGCTCGACATGTCTAAGGTGGAGAAGGGGATTCGCGAGGCGTCGCAGAAACTCGGCGTCGATGTGCGCGCCTTCATGGATGCGATTCTGACCACCGACCTCATCGAAAAATGGGCGTGGACGAATCCAGATCGGGACGACGTCGTTTCGCCTCAATCGCTTACTCAGCGACAGCATTCTGCTCTGAGTGAGGGCTTGGTCATTGGCTTCGCAAAAGGCTCTGGCATGATCGGGCCGAACATGGCGACGATGCTCGGATACGTGATCACCGACCTGGACGTAGAAGGGCTCGATATCCAGGCGATCCTGAAGCGTGCTGCCGACGTGAGTTTCAACTGCATGACGGTCGATGGCGATACTTCGACGAACGACATGCTGATCGTGATGGCAAACGGGGCTTCGGGAATTAAGGCCACTGAGAAGCAGTTTGAGGACGCGTTAACTGCCGTATGTGTTTCACTGGCCAGGCAAGTCGCGCGAGACGGTGAAGGCGCTACAAAGCTCATTGAGGTGCGTGTGCAAGGCACATCCGACCCGAAGAAGATCGCAAGGACGATCGGAGAGTCGCCGCTCGTGAAGACGGCGATGTTCGGATGCGATCCTAACTGGGGTCGAATCCTCATGGCGGCCGGTCGCGCGGGAGTTTCATTCACCACACAAGACGTTCGGCTAAGCCTCATCGCATGCGACGAAGAGCACGTCCTGTTTGAAGATAATGCGCCCGCGTCGTTCGACCCGAAGCGTGTCTCCTCCGCCCTGAAGTCGGATCACGTAATCATCGACCTACGACTAGGCGACGGGGAAAACGCGACAGTCTATACGTGCGACTTCGGCTACGGATACGTGCGGATCAACGCCGAATACCACACGTAGCCCAGGGAACTGGGGAACTGAGGCGCCGTACCATGGAGTGGTTGCGTAGGTTAGTCCACGGTCGCGCTCCGGCGCTACCGTGGGAAGACTGGGCGAAAAGCGCCTACCCCGGCAGGGGTCGTGTCGCAACCGTTGCTTGGAGACGACTGCCTGGAACTCTCTAAGTGCTCGGATCTTGATCTCCGTAGTCCAGGGTTCCTCGCGGATTGTGGCTTCGACTGAAGGCTCCTATCCTCCTACAAACCATGCGCCAAGTCTGAAACCCTCCGTAGAAACTCCTCTTTCGCCTTTTCGTAGCACTCGGCGTGAGCGGCATCGGGGACGACCCATAGTGGGCATTTGGCGGCAGCGGCGAGTCTTTCCGCTTGATGCATCGGGATGAGGTGGTCATCCGCGCCCTGGATTACCAATGCGGGTTTGCGCCATTTCGCAGCGGCGTCTTCGGGGACGATCTTCGAGGGATCGATCTTGGCCTCGGACGACGCCATCCAAATCATCGGCCTGAGATAAAAACTCGACCCAGGCATCTTCCGGTTGAGCCAGTTATTCATCGCCTCGTCAAAACGACTGTAGGCGCCTTCGCTGACGACGGCATCGACGCTCGGATCCTGCTCGGAAGCTAGCCATACCGCGGCGCCGCCCATCGACAAGCCCCAGAGAACGATCTTTGGTTGAGTCTTGTACTTGCTGCGAACCCATTTAACGGTGTCGACGACCATGGTGGCTTCTTTGAGTCCGAATCCTACCGTTGGGTCTGGGCTGGCGTCCTGACCTGGCATCGACGGGGCGACACATTCGAACCCTCGCTTGATGAGAGAGTCCATTGCGTCGGCCCAATATTCGCGGTTTCCTCCATATCCGTAGGCAAGCACGAATACAATCGGTTTTCCATTACCGGCGGCAAGTTGAGGCGACGCCCAACTTGGGACGTTTCCTTTACCGCTTGGAATCTGAACCTCCTTCACCGAAATCGGCCGCATGATGTTCAGATCCCGTCTTGGATGGAGATAGGACCGAGCCAGAAAGGCGCATAGACCGACGTAGGCGGTCAGAACCGTGATCGAAACGATCACCAACTTACGCCAACGATTTTTCGGCGGAGAGGACGGCATTGCTCAATAGACTTGCGACTGTCATCGGTCCTACGCCACCGGGAACGGGAGTGATCCATCCCGCGACCTCTTTCGCAGATTCGAATTCAACGTCGCCAACGTCGCCTTGTCGGCCTTCAACCCGGTTGTATCCCGCGTCGATGACGACGGCGCCGGGCTTGATCCAGCTTCCCTTGATCATCTCCGGCTTACCAACGGCGGCAACCAGGATATCCGCTTCGCGGCAGAGCCCTTCCAAGTCCTCGGTGCGAGAGTGCGCGATCGTTACAGTGGCATGCTTCTGAAGCAGCATCAGGGCGGCCGGCTTGCCCAGGATAACCGATCGGCCGACAACGACCGCTCGTTTTCCTTTCACAGGAATCTGGTAGTGGTCGAGGAGCGTCATGATGCCCAGGGGCGTGGCGCATCGGAAGCCAGGCAGATCGGCGACAAGAAGACCGAGCGATAGTGGAGAGATGCCGTCCACGTCTTTCTCGGAGCCAAGCGCTAGTAGCGCTTCGTCCTCATCGAGATGCTTCGGGAGCGGGTGCTGAAGCAGGATCCCGTGAACGAGCGGATTTGCATTCAACTCCGCGATCTTATCGATCAGTTCAGCCTGCGTTGTTGATTCGTCGACTGGAAAGCTCTCGCCGACCATCCCTGCCTTTGCCGCCCACGTATGTTTCATCTTCACATAGGAGAGGCTTGCCGGATCGTGGGCGGCAACCAAAACGTCCAATCGAGGGATAACCCCCCGTTCTCTCAGCGCGTCGACGCGCTCTTTAAGTGCCGCGCGAACGACTCTAGACAATCCCAACCCATCGAGTATTTGTGCGCTCAATTCTCCCCTCATCTCAATGCTTTTCCCCGGACCTCAGCTTCCAGGTGCCGAATTTGCTCGCCAGTTTGCCTTCCTCGGAAGACTCGTCAACGACCTCTTCGACAACCTCCGGCTCCGGCTCATCCTCAAGGAGTTCGTCCTCTTCGATGGGCGCGGTAGCCGGGTCCCAATTCGCTTTCGGGGAATCCTGCAGCAGCTTTCCGAGAATGCCGTTAACAAACTTACCGCTCTCGGCGGTCGAGTATCGCTTGGCGATCTCAATCGCCTCGTTGATCGTTACGGCAGGGGGGATCTCGGGGACCTCAAGGATCTCATAGGCGCCGACCCGAAGGACGTTTCGGTCCACGGCCGCGATCCGATTGAAGTCGTACTCCTTGATGATCGAGGCCAGTTTATGGTCGATGATGGCGATGTTGCCACGTATCCCACGCACCAGTCTCTCGGTATAAGCGGCCTTGTCTGAGGGCAATTTCGCCTCTTCGAGTACGACCTGGAGGGCGGAATTGGTATCGGCATGGCCGATTTCAATCTCGTATAGGGCGCGCATGGCGGCCTCTCGGGCTTTACGTTTCGATCGAATCATACGGACTCACCCGCGAGGAAGCGGGGGACGAAGCCGGTATCGAACTGGCCCGATTCGTATCCTTCCGAAGCGACCAATCGCCTTAGGAACGGGATATTCGTTGCGATTCCTTCGACCTCGAATTCATGCAAAGCGGACTGCAGCTTGGTCACTGCATCGTCGCGGTCTTTTCCGCGAACGATGAGCTTTGCCAAGAGAGGGTCGTAGAACGGGCTGATGGCGAGGCCCGCATAGCAGTGAGTCTCCATCCGGACACCTCGACCGCCGGGGGCGCGCCATCCGGTGATCTTGCCGGTGCTCGGCGAGAAATCGTTGTCGGGATCCTGCGCCGTGATTCGCGCCTCGATAGCGTGCCCTTTGATCTCGACTTGCTCCTGGCAGATCGGGAGAGGTAGTCCGCTTGTGATCTTGAGCATCATGTGGACCAAGTCCACACCCGTGATCTCTTCGGTAACCGGATGCTCGACCTGTAGTCGGGTGTTCATCTCGAGGAAGTAGAAATCGTTGTTGGAGTCGACGAGGAACTCCACGGTGCCGGCGTTTTGGTACCCGACGCTCTGGGCCACCCGTACTGCTGCTTCACCCATCTTCTCTCGGACATCTTGGGGAAGGTCGGCATACGGGGCTTCCTCGACAAGTTTCTGGTGGCGCAGATTCTGAATGGAGCACTCGCGTTCGCCGAGGTGAATCATGTTGCCGAACGAGTCGCCGATGACCTGGATCTCAACGTGTCTCGGAGAGACCACGAACTTCTCAATAAGGATCTCGCTCGACCCAAAGCTCGCTTGCGCTTCGGCTTGTGCCATTTTCCAGAGCCCGGACAGCTCTTCGGGAGCATCGACTCGCCGAATTCCGCGTCCCCCGCCGCCTGCGACCGCTTTCAAGAGAACGGGATAGCCGATCTTCTCTGCGATTACCAGTGCCTCGCTCTCGCTCGGCACTGCGCCGTCGCTTCCCGGAACTACCGGACAACCGCAGGCGATAGCGGCCTTCTTTGCGCTCGCCTTGTCACCCATCGCTTCGATCGCCGCCGTCGGTGGGCCGACGAACTTGATCCCGAGCGAATCGAGCGCAACCGCGAAATTAGCCCGTTCGCTGAAGTAACCGTATCCGGGGTGGACTGCTTCGGCCCCCGAGATCTGGCACGCCATTAGGACGTTGGCTAGGTTCAGATAGGAGTCGGTGTTCGATCCCGCCCCGACGCAGATCGCCTCATCGGCGATCTTGACGTGCAAGCTTTCTCGGTCGACTTCTGAGAATATGGCGACGCTCTTGATTCCAAGCTCGCGACAACCCCTGATCACGCGACACGCAATCTCCCCACGGTTAGCGATCAGGACCTTACTAAGCATCAATATTTCTCGTGGCCAGGGTGAGGGCAATAGACTTTGCCCGATACGGGGTCGTAGATGTACTTCTCTCCGCCAAGCGGGCACTTGTAGAACTCTTTGGGAAGTTTCGTGTCTTCAATATTATCTGGATACTTCTCGTCGTTGGCCGATTGCGCGATGATCATGGCCGCTCGCACTTGGCCGAGGTTACTTCGACACACCGTGTCTTTCGCGGCTAATTCTGCTTGGCCCATCACGGTAGTGCCCTTTCCATCCTTTCGGCTCGGGAGTGCTTTGCCGCCGAAAGCGCTACTGCCCTTGAACATCGCTACCGCCAAAACTGCCATGAGCGCGATCGCTACCAGTGTCCCGACAAGGGTGTTTCCTCGAATCTGATTCATACTTTCACCTTCGCTAGTGCCTGCCCGTATTCTACGGGCTGATTGGGTTCAATCAATAGTTCGACGACTTCTCCGGATACTTTCGATTCCACGTCGTTGGCGATTCCGAGTGCCGCAATGACGGCGACTACGTCGCCCTTCTTAACGGTCATCCCGACCTTTAGAGGCGTTTTTGCCTCACGATAGTAACCGACGAGCGTGGCTGCGATGGTCTGGAGTTCCGGCTGCGAGGCTACTTGCTCCGCACTCTTCTTAGCGGATGACTTCTTTGGCATCGGATCGAGCCGTGCAGAAAAGCTCTGCTCGCCGATCCCAAGTTCGACCTCAGCGAATCCGTACTGACGGGCAACGCTGATTGCATGCCTTACCAGTTCAGAATCGAGGTTGGCCATAAGACGTGTAGTTTACCAGGCAGTCGGACTCTCGATAAAAAAAGGGGACGCCTTGTTGAGGGTCAAGTGGCGTCCCCGGAGATGAGATTGTGCGCGTATTCGCCTGTATCGGTCGCTTTGCCTAAACGACTCTTTCATTAATGTAGAGCCGTTTTTCTTGATGATTAGTTCCTGATTTCCCATAAAAGTTTGGCAAGAGTTCATTAGGCGTAATTGAGTGGCCATCAGGTCCTTCTTGCTAGGGGCGAATCGGGCTCGAGTTCCGTGCGTGGCTATATCTCCTCAAGGTGGCTCGAAAGGCCCGAATTGAGTTGGCCGCGATTGAAACGCAACCTAGAGGGCGGTTCGGCGTACCATGTAGCAAATGGCTGACCGAAAGATCTTGACTGGCATAACGTCCGACGCATTTACATCCGATGCAGATCGGTGGGCTTTGGACAAGTTGAAGAAGATGCCGTTGGTTCCGACTCTGGTTTCGAAGTTCTACGAATACGGATTCGACCGATGGCTCTATTGCTACAACATGAGTATGTCGGTCCGTTGTGGTCCGAACCAGTATCCGACGCTGCATCGGATTCTTCAGGAGTCCTGCAAGGTCCTCGATATGCCTGAGCCTGAGCTGTATCTGAGCAGCAACCCATTCCCGAATGCGTTTGCCGGCGGTGTCGAAAGGCCCTACATCACTCTAAGGAGCGCCATCGTGAACACGATGACCGACGAGCAGCTTTACCATCTCATCGGCCACGAGCTCGGTCATATCAAAGCCAACCACGTCTTGTATTTCTCGGTAGCCAGCCTCCTGTTCCCGCTGATCGACTACGTTGGACGACGTACCCTCGGAGCCAGCGACGTCGCCATCTACGCGCTCGTTCTTGCATTCTATGAGTGGTCGCGCCAGGCCGAATTCTCTGCCGATCGCGCCGGTCTTCTCGTCTGCCAGTCGCTGGATACGAGCATCGATGCCGAAATAGCTTTGACCGCCGGTCCAAATCGGCTTTCGGCCGAGATGAACCGCGAAGCGTTCATGGATCAGGCTCGCGCCTATCAGGACGCCGATCCGCTCGACCAACTCGGCAAGATCATCCTCTTCGCCGTAATGGGCAAGACGTTTACCCATCCAATGCCGGTCCATCGCGCCCAGCAGCTCGAGCAATGGGTCCTCAGCGGCGCATTCGACCGAATCCTCGCCGGCGACTACGCCGGAGCCCCCCGAGCAGCCGCCTCGGCCTAAGCCGCTCGGGCCTAGGAGCTAGGGAGCCAGGGAACAGGGGAACCAGGGACTGGGGAACTAGGACATTATTCCTAGCGACCGATGCCTCCACTGTGGGCTTCGGGCGCACCGTGGCTGTTTCGCCGCCTTCTCGGGAGAAAGCGACTGGGAGAACCTTCGATGGCCGGTCAAGCCGAAGCCTCCACGCCTTGCCATAGGCTCGGGGATGGAGGCATCGACGGCGAGCGACGGCAAAGTGCGGTTAGAATCAATGGCACAAGCGTTACGGCCAGTATCTTTCCACTCAACGCTCAACGCTCAACGCTCAACGCTCAACACTCAACGCTCAACACCTAACACCTAACACCCGACACCTAACACCCAACGCTCTAGAAACTCATGTCCCCACTCCTCCTATCCCTTCTCGTCCTGACATCTCCGCACTCGACGCTCATCGTGGGGGGACAGGTCGTCGACGGTACGGGGGCTAAGCGGTTCTCGGCGAATGTACGGATCGAAGGGGACACGATTGTAGCGGTTGGGAAGTTGACGCCTCGACCGGGAGAAACGGTGATTTCGGCGAAGGGGATGATCGTTTCGCCTGGGTTCATCGACGCTCACAGCCACGTCGACGGTTGGCTTTTAAAGGACCCGGTCGCGGAATCGCAGATTCGTCAGGGTATTACGACCTCGGTGATCGGCCAAGACGGAGGTTCCGGATTTCCGATCAAAGATATGTTCGCGAAGTACGCTGCCAAGCACGTCGCCCTCAATATCGCAAGTTACGCCGGTCACGGAACTATCCGTGGACAGGTCATGGGGAAGGACTACAAGCGGCTGACAACCCCTGACGAACTCAAAAAGATGAGCGGCCTTCTTGCCAAAGAGGTCGACGACGGCGCGCTCGGATTGTCGAGTGGATTGGAGTACGAGCCGGGTCGATTCTCAGATACCGCTGAACTCGTGGCATTGGGGAAGGTCGCGGGAGAGCATGGCGGCATCTACATCAGCCACATGCGCAACGAAGACAACGATGTGCTCAAGGCGATCGACGAACTTTTCACAATTGCGAGGGAAGGGCACATCTCCGCCCAGGTCTCCCATATCAAGATCGGGTCGGCACGAGTTTGGGGCAAGGCCCAAGAGATCCTCGACAAGATGGCGGCGGCGCAGAAGCAAGGTCTGTATATTACGGCCGACGTTTATCCCTACACCTACTGGCAGTCCACGATTCGGGTCCTGATCGAAACTCAGGATTACTCAGACCGAAAGCAGTGGGAGCAAGGTCTCAAGGACGTCGGAGGCCCGGATCACGTGCTCCTTGGTGAGTACGGTCCCGATCCTGCCTGGAAGGGGAAAACGATCGGGGAGATCTCGAAGATGTCCGGCAAAGATCCGGTGACGGTGTGCCAAGAGATCGTCGAAAAGACGTCCGGTCCGAACCGGAAAGGCGGTGAAGAGGTCGTCGTGTCGGCAATGTCCGAGGCCGACCTCGCGAAGTTCATCTCGTCACCAAGGATTATGTTCTGTACCGACGGTCAACGCGGCGGCGCTCACCCTCGATACGCGGGGAGCTTCCCTCGAATACTCGGCGTCTATGTTCGACAGCGCCACATCCTGAGCCTGGAAGAGGCGATCCGGAAGATGAGCGGATTCCCGGCCCACCGCCTTGGCTTCGCCCACCGAGGCGAGATCAAGTCCGGCTACAAAGCGGACATTGTCATCTTCGACGCGGCGAAGGTTCTCGACAAAGCAACGACAAAGGACCCGACCGCTCCACCCGTCGGCATTTCGACCGTCCTGGTCAACGGAACTGCCGTTCTACTCAACGACAAGCCGACAGGTAAGACACCGGGGCAGGTTATCAAGCGGTCAATTCGTCTCGGAAAGCCCGCTTACTAGCCTTTGGCGGCGCTCATCATTTTCTCGACGTATCTGGCGATCACGTCGAATTCGAGGTTGACGCGACTGCCGACGGTCCGAGTGGCCAAGTTCGTCTCTTGAAGGGTGTGAGGGATGACCCAGACGTCGAAAGCGCCGTCTTTCGGATTGACCACAGTGAGCGAGATCCCATCGACCGTCACGCTTCCCTTGTCGATCAGATATCGGTCATATTCGACCG
>Ga0364867_10248_pt1 | contig 33906 bp, 30 predicted proteins | sample ExccelAu500001D4_3_FD_206915 | JGI IMG/M metagenome (GOLD analysis project Ga0364867, IMG submission 206915) | Enriched cells from Trout Bog Lake Hypolimnion, Wisconsin, USA - BchlTB.Aug13.5000.01.D4 | ecosystem: Environmental > Aquatic > Freshwater > Lake > Hypolimnion/Profundal zone | place... | reverse complement strand
AACGGTTGGATCTGGCCAGCTAACTACCTCTAGCGGGCAGCCAGTATTTTTGATGCAAATGTCTACGGGTAATGGTTCTTCTGGATTAACGCATTGGGCATACATGCTTCCAATCAGCTCTGGTGATGCGGCCTGGTCAAATCTTCCCGGAACGAGTGGAGTTAGCGTCCCAACAGCCACAGCGGCAGGCTGTTAAAAAAGTTCGCCTAAGAGGTAGGTTGAAGTGGGTTGGCTTTATTGAAGTCCTATTGAATATTTTGAGTATGTTAAAAAAATCCTACCTTGCATTTCCATTGCTTGTTTGCTCATTAGGGGTACAGGCGTCTGAAGCGCTTGTATTTGATTGTCAGCGCTGGGAAAAAGATTATTCAGAAAAGTACATCATGAAGATCGTTCCCTCATCTTCAGCAAGCAAAGCTAAGGTTTATCTAGACGATCGGGATTTAGATCGCAAGGATGAAGGCGGGTATCAAACTGTAACAAGCGTGCAGTTTTCTGCTCCCGCCAATATATTGATTTTGATGGAGACCCGTTTTGAGCCTGAGTTAGTCGACGGCATCACCTATTCTGCGGGTAAAGTTTCCACACAAATCACGCTTAATCGCACAAATGGTGTTCTTAAAAAGACTGACACCATTCAAGGCGGCATCCTGGGCGCTAATTTAGGTAATGGCACCCACTTATCTGAAGAACTTTGCATGCCTAAAGTTGGGGCAGCCCCTAGTGCACATTAGTCTGCTGGGTTTATATAATCGAGTAAGCAATTTTTTGAAGTCCCTCTGACTTTTAACATCTATATAGTCAAAAAATGAATATCAAAACAACTTACTTAAGATGCTTAAAAGGGATCTTTCTGCCCTTTCTTGGTCTGGCTCTATTGTCTTGCGGCGGAAGTTCTAGTGGTGGCGGTAGTGGGGGAGCTGGCTCCTCTTCGGGCACACCCAATATCTTATTTGTGATCATGGATGATGTGGGCATCGATCAAATGGCCAGTTTTGGATATAACGCTGATAATCAGCCGAACATGCCTAATGTACTAACGATTGCTCAGTCGGGGGTGCGTTTTCGTAATACCTGGTCTATGCCAGAGTGCTCACCTGGTCGAGCATCGATGTTTGTTGGTCGCTTTCCATTTAGAACCAATATATATGGAGCGATTGGTCAGGATGACTTAGCCAATTCTCAAGTCTCTCCTTACGATATGACAACGCCTATGCTGTTAAAGCAGGCCAATTATCAGAGCGGGCTATTCGGCAAGTTTCACTTAGCTGGTCCCGACAATAATCCAGCTGGCAACGGTACCCCTGGTGTTTTAGGTTGGGATTACTTTTATGGATGGATTGGTGGCTTGCCTGCATCTATAGATCAAACTGCTGGTGGAGTATCTGCGATCACTGGCCAAAACTATTCATGTGGATTTGTTCCGGGCCCAGCTTTGAGCAATGGTGCTAATACTGGAGCATGCTATCAAGCTAATAATTCTTGTAGCGTTATTACGGGAACAAATGGCGCTGGTGGCTCGCCAGGAAAGCAATGCGCCATGAGTGGGGGAATATTTGTCCCAAATACGACTTGCCAGAGCACCCCTCCAGCGGGACTGAACTTTGGTGTGCAAAATGCATATTACGTTTCTCCGCTAGTGATTAACTCTGGCGGAACGGTAACGGAAGTGCCAACGACCGATCCTCGTAATCGGGGTTATCGCTCCACTATTGAAGCTGATGCAGCGATTAGTTGGATTAAGACCCGTACTGGCTCTCAGCCTTGGATGGCCACAGTGAGTTTTAGTGCCGCTCATACTCCATTACAGCAGGCTCCAATTGGATTAGCGCCTAGCGCTGGGGCAGCTGCCGATGCTCTTGATTGCCAAAATGCCACTCAACAGCGTTTGATTCAAAACCAAATGACCGAGGCGATGGATACAGAGTTTGGAAGAATTCTGGTTGAAACAGGTCTTGCTTCTCGCGATGCCCATGGAAGATTGGTTTACGATCCAAAAGCAAGCAATACCATGATCGTGATTGTGGGTGATAACGGTACTTTGGGTGGTTCAGTAAAGTTGCCATTTAACCCAAATCTTGCAAAAGGAACGGTTTATCAAACCGGAGTTTGGGTTCCATTAATAGCCGCCGGCCCACTAGTGAGTCAGCCTAATCGCGAAGTAAATCATATGGTCAATATGGTAGACGTCTATCAACTCTTTGGAGAAATTGCTGGAATCAATGTTCCTGCAAGCGTTCCACGAGTAATTGATTCCGCACCCTTACTTCCTTACTTAACCAATGCAAGTCAATCGAGCATTCGCACTGTGAACTTCGCTGAAGGTAGTTACAACATTCAGGCAAATGGCGCCCGTAATGGCCCCTGCGTCTTTTCAGGAACGACTTGCTCGCAAATTCCGATTTCAAAGAGTGTATGTGAGGATAACAATGGTGTTTGGTGGGGCCCAGGTTTTGATACGACCGGGGCAACAGCTGTTCCTCAAACTGCAGGGCATAGCTCTAGCCAGGGGTATCAGAGCTGCTGCCAGGTAAATCAAGCGCAGTACTCATTACACCAAACTCTGGCAACCATCATTCCTGAGACGGGTGTAGCGGTTCGCAATGACGGCTATAAGATTGTTCAAAATACAACTCAGTCATATAACCCTACAAGCAATACTTGTTCAAATGTGGTCACTAATGAGTTTTACGCAATTGATCAGGCTGCACCTTTGCCTAAGTTGGATAACCCTGGTTCTGCGAATCAATTAGATCCAAATTCATCTCCAACGTTAACCGCAATCTACAACGGCTTGATGTCTCAGCTCAATGCTATTTTGGCTTCTCAACCTGCTTGTCCTGGCGATGCCAATATTGATGGTCAGGTGAATGGGGAAGACTTAAGTATTTGGCAGAAATTGTTGAGTTGGGCAAAATCTAGCGTAGCTGACTTCAACTTTGACGGCCTCACGAATAGTCTTGATGGGCAAACTATTCGAAGTAATCAAGGCAAGTGCCCAACAGCTACTTCAGTGTATTAGGACTCAGTTTGAATCTTAAGCGTCGTCATTGGTTCTTGCCGCTACTGTTTTGGTAGCGGCGGTAGGGCTTTCGTCTTATTTGTTTTTGCGTACAGCCGAGGTTTCATCGATAGCGCCGCCAAAGATTATTCATAGCGATGGCAAGAATGCGCCCGAAGGGATGGTTTGGGTTCCTGGTGGGGAGTTCTTGATGGGTAGCGATCATCAAAAGGCGCAGATTAATGAAAAGCCAGTGCATCGTGTAAAGGTGAGTGGTTTTTGGATGGATAGTACGCATGTCACCAATGATCAATTTGCTAAATTCGTAAAAGAAACCAATTACCGCACTACTGCAGAGCAGATCCCTGACTGGGATACGATTAAAGTGCAACTGCCGCCAGGCACACCTAAGCCACCAGCCTCAGCATTTGTGCCTGGAGCAATGGTATTTATCGGTACAAAAGGCGCAGTCAGTCTGGATGACTACTCGCAGTGGTGGGCTTATGTACCAGGTGCCGATTGGAGGCATCCTACTGGCCCTAACAGCAGCATTGATGGCAAAGGCAATCATCCTGTAGTCCAAGTGAGCTATGTGGATGCTTTGGCTTACGCAAAGTGGGCTGGCAAACGTTTACCAACTGAAGCAGAGTGGGAGTTTGCGGCGCGGGGTGGCTTAAATCAGGCCACTTATGCTTGGGGAGATCAATTGGAGCAAGAGGGAAAATTGCCTGCCAACATTTGGGATGTGAAGAAGCGGCCTTTTCCAGTTGTCCCTGATGTGAATCCTAAAGTGAGCCCTAAAGTTAGCCCTAAAGTGAGCCCTAAAGCGGGTGGGGCAGTTGGTACCAGTTCAGTTGGTAGCTTCCCTCAAAATGGTTATGGTCTCTTTGATATGACTGGCAATGCTTGGCAATGGGTAGCGGATTGGTATCGCTTTGATTATTTTCAGATGCAAGCCAAAGAGTCTGGCAATCACTTAATCATCAATCCACAGGGCCCTGTGGATTCGTTTGACCCAGCCGATTATGGCGTTCCCGCTAATGCCCCTAAGAGGGTGATCAGAGGTGGTTCATTTTTATGTAATGAGGATTACTGTCAGTCTTATCGTCCAAGCGCTAGGCGTGGTGCTGATCCATATAGCCCTATGTCTCACTTAGGCTTTAGATTGGTCAAGTCAGATTAGTTCGGTTCAGTCACAAAGCCCAACTTAGTCAAGCCTGCGCGGCGTGATGCTGCCAGTACTTGCGCCACATACTCATACTTAACAGACTTATCAGCGCGAAGATTGATTTCTGGTTGCGGATCTTTTTGCGCGGCTTTTACAGCATAGCTATCAAAGGTCGCTAAATCGATAGGCGTGCTATTCCAAAAAATCTGACCTTTTGCATCAATGGATAATTGAACAGACTCAGGCTTTACTTCATTGCGCACACTATTGGCTTTAGGAAGTTCTACCTTTACCGCCTGTTGAATCACTGGCAAAGTGATGATGAAGATAATGAGTAAAACCAACATGACATCGACCATCGGCGTCATGTTGATTTCGGCCATGATGCCGCTTTCTTCTGGATCGTTTTGCAGATTAAAAGACATGCTTATTCTCCGGACTTCACGCGCGCACCTGTTACAAAATAGGCCAGTAAATCATTACCAAAGCGATTGAGATCGGCAACCAGTAATTTATTAGCGCGATTGATAGCATTAAATCCCAGCACTGCAGGAATCGCTACGGCCAAACCCAGGGCGGTCATGATGAGTGCCTCACCAATAGGGCCGGCAACTTGATCAATTTGGGCGCTACCTGAGCTACTGATAGAAATCAACGCGTGATAAATACCCCACACGGTACCGAACAAGCCAATAAATGGGGCTGTAGCACCTGTTGAGCCTAAAAAGGTAAGTCCTTTTTGTAACTGTGCGGCAACACCATCAATGCTATTTTTTAAACTTCTAGCCATCCACTCTGAGTAGTTCAAAGTTTGCAAAAGTTCGCGATGATTGGTCGATTGACTTTGATGATGCGCGGAAGCGCCGGTTGCCGCCTTTGCAATTTGAAAATACGGATTGGTGGCATGACTTGTAAAAGCATGCAAGCCTTCTTCAAAAGAGGTGGCGCGCCAAAATTGCTCTAATTGGGGAGTGAATTTACGAAGGTTTCGTAAATCCCAAAATCGCGACAGGAGGATGACCCAGGTCACGATGGAGCATGAAAGAAGAGCAAGAGCCACAAAGCGAGTAATGAGATCGCCTTCAAGCCAAAGATTCGCTAAACCAAATGGTGTATTCATATTTACTGACTTTTTAAATTAAATTTGATTAAAAGGTTGGTGGAAATTCTGGTGGGGGTACCGTTCACCAAATACGGTTTAAATCGATAGCGTTTTCCAATTTCACTTGCTGCTCGATCAAGGCGGGGAACGTTGCTTGATCGTAATAAGGCAATGTCTTCAACGCTGCCCGTTTCATCAATAATGAGCCTAACAACGACTTCACCTTGCTCGCCTGTGCGCTTAGAAAAAGAGGGGTAGTACGCATCAGCATCTGGTTGATAGACTACGACCAGTTTACCAATATCAGTCTGAATCGGTGTTCCGCTCGCCCCAGAATTTGTGGCGGGCGCAACTGCGGCGCTAGCGGTCTGAGTCTCGCTCTTGCTTTGTGCTGGTGAAGGCGGTGTAGATTGCTGCTGTTGTTTTTGAGGTGGAGTTGGTGCCTGAGCGGATTTCTCGGGAACCGTTTTTTTCTTCGGCTCTTGTTGGGGTTTTGGTGGAGGCGCCGCAGCGGGTTGCTGTTTAGGTTGCTGAGCGGCTTCTGGGCTAACAAGATTTGCCATGACACGAGTGTCATCATTGGCCGGTGCCTGCGTATGCCAGTGCAAAAACTCCATAGCAGGAAGGGCATGCAACAGTAAAACGATGCCAATAATGATTCGCTCCGTTTTATTAAACGGAATATGCGCATTGACTCGAGATAAGAATGCGCTCATTAGAGTGAATCCAAAAGCGCCGTATCAACGGTATGGGATTCCAGATCGCTATGCATTAAGTCTTGCGCCATCGCCAAAAGCTTGAGTTCATCTTTGCTGCTGACAAAATGTACTGAACCATAACAATCACCAGCTTTGTGAGTAGTCTTGATGCCTTGAGTTTCTAGTTGACGCTTTAGTTGTCGAATAACCGCTTCGCTGGTATCAATTAGGGTGATGGAATCGCCCAATAATTTACGAATGGCTTTTCTTAAGAATGGGTAGTGCGTACATCCCAGAACCAAGGTATCGGCACCTGCATCTTGGATGGGTTCTAAATATTTGGCGAGCAACTCGAGTGTGTCTTCGCTATTGGCATGGCCCGATTCAATAAGCGGTACTAGGCCAGCGCCTGCCTGCTTAATAAATTGACAGTCGTTTGGCAAAGTGGCCAATAGGGCATTGAACTTATCGCTATTGAGCGTAGCCTCTGTTGCCAATACACCCACGATGCCATTTTCACTACACATCGCAGCAGGCTTAATGCCAGGTTCTACGCCAACCATTGGGGTGTTGGGTAATTCCTTGCGAATATGTTCGATGGCTTTGGCTGTCGCGGTATTACAAGCAACAACAATTGCATCGCATCCAGAATCAACTAGATGCTTGCAAATCGATAAACTTCTTTGGGCTATCCACTCGCTTGATTTTTCGCCATAAGGTGCGTTGGCAGAATCAGCAAGATAGATGTAATCGTGTTCGGGAAGCTGGCGCAGAGCCTCATCCAGAATGGATAAGCCTCCTACGCCAGAATCAAAAACTCCGATTAGTGCCAAGAAAAGAAACCGTTTAAACGATTAAAGATTTTTTGCTTAAGAAACCTTGACGGGAATATTGCCAATGGTTGCTTCAATCTTTGCTTTCCAATCGCGAGGTCCCTCGTTATGCATGGAGGTGCCATGAGAATCGACTGCAACTGTCACTGGCATATCCTTAACGTCAAACTCATAAATTGCTTCCATGCCCAGATCCGCAAAGCCCACAACTTTGGCCGTCTGAATTGCTTTGGATACCAAGTAAGCGGCGCCACCAACAGCCATGAGGTAAGCGGATTTATGTTTTTTAATCGCCTCAATAGCAACTGGTCCACGTTCAGCTTTACCAATCATCGAAATCAAGCCAGTTTGCGCCAGCATCATCTCCGTGAACTTATCCATGCGAGTCGCGGTAGTGGGGCCTGCAGGTCCTACAGCTTCATCACGGACGGGGTCAACTGGACCAACGTAGTAAATGACGCGATTTTTGAAACTTACCGGCAACTCTTCGCCTTTAGCAAGCATGTCCTGAATACGCTTATGAGCGGCATCGCGACCAGTCAAAATTTTGCCATTGAGCAAAAGGGTGTCGCCTGGTTTCCAGCTTGCTACCTCTTGTGCGGTAAGCGTATCTAAATTGACGCGCTTAGATTTTTGAGTATCTGGAGTCCATGTAACGTCTGGCCAGTCAGAGAGGGAAGGGATTTCTAATTTCGCTGGGCCGTCACCATGTAAGTGGAAATGCACGTGACGAGTAGCTGCGCAGTTTGGAATCATCGCTACGGGCAATGACGCGGCGTGGGTTGGGTAGTCCATGATCTTGATATCGAGAACCGTTACTAAGCCACCCAAACCTTGGGCGCCAATACCTAATTTGTTCACTTTATCGAAGATTTCCAGGCGGAGTTCTTCTACGCGGTTTTTAGGACCACGTGCAATCAACTCTTGAATATCTACAGGGCCCATCAATGACTCTTTTGCCATCAACATGGCTTTTTCTGGAGTTCCGCCTATACCGATACCCAAAATGCCAGGAGGACACCATCCAGCACCCATTGTGGGAACTGTTTTGAGAACCCAGTCCACGATGGAGTCAGAGGGGTTCAACATGACCATTTTGGCTTTATTTTCAGAGCCACCGCCTTTGGCTGCACAGATCACTTCAACATCATCCCCAGGGACGATTTCATAGTGAATAACGGCAGGGGTGTTGTCGCCAGTGTTCTTACGCTTGCCTGCTGGGTCGCTTAATACTGAGGCGCGCAGCAAGTTATCTGGGTTGAGGTAGGCGCGACGGACTCCCTCGTTCACCATATCGGAAACGCTCATGGTGGCGTCATCCCATTGGACATTCATGCCAATTTTGAGGAAAACTACGGCAATTCCGGTGTCCTGGCAGAGCGGGCGATGGCCTTCTGCACACATACGGCTATTGGTAAGAATTTGAGCAATTGCATCCTTTGCGCCATGCCCTTGTTCTAGCTCATATGCCTTACCCATTGCGGTAATGAAGTCCTTTGGGTGATAGTAGGAGATGAATTGAAAAGCGTCAGCAACGCTTTGAATGAGGTCGTTTTGCTTAATTTTGGTCATGATTTCAACTTTATTAGTAAGGTTTGCCTTATTTTAAGGGTTTGCCATAGAGCAAATCCAAAGTGTTTTCACTTATCTTATTAGCTCTTGAGGGAGCATTCTCATCATTCTGCGTTATTTTCCGTAGAAATAGATTATTCATTACTAGATAGAGGGCTGTGAAGCATGGAACCATTAATGCAAGAAAACCGCGTATTTAACCCACCTGCAGACTTTGTTAAGAATGCGACCATTCCGGGAATGGAAGCCTACAACAAGCTTTGCGCTGAAGCCGAGCAAGATTATGAAGGTTTCTGGGGGCGCCTTGCAAAAGAGAACCTCTACTGGAAAAAGCCTTTTACTAAGGTTTTAGATGAATCTAAAGCTCCTTTCTACAAGTGGTTTGAAGATGGCACAACCAATGCTTCATACAACTGTTTAGATCTCAATATTGAAAAAGGTCTTGGCGATAAGACTGCCATTATTTTTGAAGCTGACGATGGTCAAGTGACCAATGTTACTTATCAAGAAATGCATGATCGTGTTTGCAAAATGGCAAATGCGCTGCGCAAGATGGGCATCAAGTCTGGTGACCGCGTCATTATTTATATGGCAATGACAATCGAAGGTGTCGTTGCTATGCAAGCCTGCGCTCGTATCGGTGCGATCCACTCAGTCGTTTTCGGCGGCTTTTCTGCTCAAGCTTTGCGTGACCGTATCGTTGACGTTGGTGCTATTGCCGTTATTACCGCTGATGGTCAATTTCGTGGCGGTAAATCATTGCCTTTAAAAGCCATTCTTGATGAAGCGCTTTCTACTGGTGAGTGTGGCAATGTCAAACATGTCATCGTCAGCAAGCGTACAGGTTTGGATGTTTCAATGACCGCTGGCCGCGATGTATGGATGCAAGAAATCGCTGCTAACGAGCCTGCAACTTGTGAGCCAGAGTGGGTAAGCGCTGAGCACCCATTGTTTATTCTTTACACATCAGGTTCTACTGGTAAGCCAAAGGGCGTACAACACTCAACAGGTGGTTACTTGTTGTGGGCTATTTTGACCATGAAGTGGACTTTTGATATTAAGCCTACAGATGTTTTCTGGTGTACAGCCGATATCGGTTGGGTAACTGGTCACTCCTATATTACTTATGGCCCTCTCGCAGTAGGCGCTACTGAGATTGTGTTTGAAGGTGTTCCTACTTATCCAAACGCTGGTCGTTTCTGGGACATGATTCAAAAACACAAGGCTACGATTTTCTACACAGCACCTACAGCGATTCGCTCGTTGATTAAGGCTTGTAGCAATGATGAATCCGTTCATCCTAAGAGCTACGACTTATCCTCATTGCGTCTTTTGGGTTCAGTAGGAGAGCCAATCAATCCTGAAGCATGGATGTGGTATTACGAAAACGTGGGTGGCTCACGTTGCCCAATCGCTGATACCTTCTGGCAGACAGAGACTGGCGGTCATATGATTTCTCCATTGCCGGGCGCGACACCAATGGTTCCGGGTTCATGCACATTGCCATTGCCAGGCATTATGGCGGCGATTGTGGATGAGGCTGGTGTTGATGTACCAAATGGTAGCGGTGGTATCTTGGTAGTTAAGCGTCCATGGCCTTCTATGATTCGTACAATTTGGGGCGATGCCGATCGTTTTGTGAAGTCTTATTTCCCAGAAGAGTTGGGTGGCACTTTGTATCTGGCTGGTGACGGCGCGATTCGCAATAAAGAAAACGGCTACTTCACCATTACCGGTCGTATCGATGACGTTTTGAACGTTTCTGGTCACCGTATGGGCACCATGGAAATCGAATCTTGCTTAGTAGCCAATCCATTGGTTGCTGAGGCGGCGGTTGTAGGCCGTCCAGATGATATGACTGGTGAGGCTATTTGCGCATTTGTGGTGTTAAAAAGTGGTCGTCCAACAGGGGATGAGGCTAAAAAGCTTGCAACTGACTTGCGTAACTGGGTTGGTAAAGAAATTGGCCCAATTGCTAAACCAAAAGATATTCGCTTTGGTGATAACTTGCCTAAGACCCGTTCTGGCAAGATCATGCGACGCCTGTTGCGTGTGATTGCCAAGGGAGAAGAGGTTACTCAAGACACATCAACCTTGGAAAACCCAGCGATTTTGGATCAGCTCAAACAGCCTTTATAAGGAATTTTGGGTAAACCCTTTCGGCAAACGTATAATCATGGTTTTCCGGAAGGGTGGATGAGCGGTTTAAGTCATACGCCTGGAAAGCGTACGTAGGTTAATAGCCTACCGCGGGTTCGAATCCCGCCCCTTCCGCCATAATAGACAGCAGAGCCCCTAACCACGGGGCTCTATGTTTTTCAGGGTTCTGTACCCACTAGTAAGGCATTCCTTAAATCGCACGTTATCGCCTTTAGTCATTCAAAAGAATAAGATCAACCAATGGATGAACTTGAATACGTGGGCAAGCTAAAGGGAAGAAAAACCCTCAAAGAGATGATTGCGAGCAAAGAGGTCGTTCCAGCCTCCGAATTAGCAAAGTTAAGGGCAGAGGAAGGGGTCCAAGAGAAAGCCTTTGCAGATGCTGTTAAATCAGAGCAATCCCACCGTAAAACCAAGTTAGTTACCGGAAAAGTGGATGGGCGCGATTATTGGACTCGCGAGCGTTTTATTGAGTAAGGGTAGCTGCCATCCTTTATTGGGGCCTGGTTTCCAAAAGAGCAAAGGTTATGCTAAAGGAAAAAGGGTGACTCGGATTAGGAGGGTAGGCAATATACAGACCCTGCATAGTCGTCTTCTTGAGTTCATCTTGGGTTAAACAAAGATGAACATCTATATTGCAGGTTTCGCTATTCTTGATTCTGGCTTTGTCAGTAAGGCTGAGCTCAAACCAGTGTTATGCCCGCGCAAAAGCTTTCATGCCAAGCTAGGCAATGGTAAGGGCCAGTTCATCCATTTTTTGAGCAAGTCTAATGTCTAAATTGGTGAGCCCAGGGCTAGAGTGGGTTGTTAGTCGCACCTTAACGTTATTCCATGAATTTGACCAATCTGGATGATGGTTTATTTCTTCAGCGTATGAGGCTGATTCGGTCATAAATTGAAATGCCATCTTAAAGTCTTCGAAAATAAATTCACGACTGATCTCGTTCAATTGGAAATTTACATTCCAAAGGGGAATAGTGCTTTCGAAGTCAAAGTTTGCTGGTAAGGGCGTGGAGTGCATTGATAGGTGTGAGTTTAATTTGAATGACAAGCTTTGATAATTATTGTTAAAAACTTTATCTTATTCCTCAAATGACAGCCTGTCATTTCCCAGTCATCTTCCGAAGATTTCGCCACCTTAAGAGAGCCTCTTGCGAATTCAGAAGAGCCTATAGATCGGATTGCTCAACACCTTGGGAACATGGGGATTTAATTTCAAGCAAAGGCAGTTATTTAAAAATAATTGCCTTTTAATTCCATGAATTGCACTCCACTTTTATAAATAATATGCACCTATTTCACTTGTTGCACTTATTGCGTTTAGTAGCATCTTAAGTGCCAAGTCAGGTAATTCGTTGAAGCAAGCGTCGCATAATGCTACTCCTGCCTATTGGTGATATCGATACTCCTGAGTCTTTCCACCATACCCATAGCTAGCAGCCCTGACATCCTGAACGTAGATATAGCTTTCTTCATGCAGATTGCCTAGGATGCGTTCAAAACCCTCAAATGCTTCTTTGATGTACTGAGCCTTTTCATCCTTAGTATTGGTTTCATCGGTAATTTTGATGTCAAAATAAAAGCTGTTCTTACCTTGCTCACTCAATAGCTGCCCACCAACAAACCAGCAGTCTAGATCCACGTATTCAATAGCGATAGCGGTAACTTCCTTTTTCTTGCCCAGAATCCGATGGGTAAGGTCCAGTAATAGTTCATTAATCGCTTTGGTAGTTTCAAGATTTTTTTGTCCGCTGACTTTCACGTTCAAGATTGGCATCTAATTGTCCTTTGGTTGTAAGTTGTTAATACATTAATAAAAGTTAGCTATGCAACTATATAAACAATAAAACGGTCTTTTACTTGAGGGCAGAACTAATGCCCCTAAGTTGTTCTACGATATCTTCAAAATGACTGGCGCCTAAAACCTTCTTTAAGCGCTTAGTAACCGCGCCACTAGTACTATTAATCGCTTCCTTCATCTCGCTAGCTTGTTTGGTCGGGTGAATCTCTTGTTCTCGCCCATCCCTCTCAGAAGTGACTCGCTTAATGAGGGAAAGACGCTCCAGGCCATCTAAGGCTCTGGTAGCGGTAGGGCGACTGATATTCATCTCCTTAGCTAACTCACTTTGCAATAGTGGGGCTTTATCTAAAACGACTCTCAGCATGAAGGCCTGAGAAGGGGTCAGTCCAAACGGCTTAAATGCACTCGTCCATTCCCGCTCTAGCTGCCTAGCTAGGCTGGTGGTATTGAAATAGAGGCATTGTTCGAACATGGGCTAACTTTAGCAATATTTAGTTAGCTATGCAACTTATATTTTAGATTGAATAAAAACTCATAAAACGAGGAGACTTACTTATGGAAAGGCAAAGTCTAGGCTTTTCGGGTGCAGTTCCAGGGGTAGCAATCAGTCAGGCACGTGCGCAAAGATTCTCTCGTCCTAGGCTGGATATTCCTATATTCCTGAGATATATCAACCTATGACTCTGCTTTAATTAGAAATTCTCAGTAGCGCAAACAACCTTACCGGATTTAATAGCTTTTAAAAATGTGCCATAGTCCGCCTCATTTTGTTTGCTATAGGCAATTGAGAACTTAACGAGGGCATCGTCTAGCGCTTCACCTTTACCGCAGTAGCCAGCAAGAATAGCGGCATCTCCTGAGCGGGCATGCGCATTTGCTAATGCCCATCCAAAGAGTTTGGCAAAATCAGGAAATACTTTCGCATTAATGCCGCTCCCTCCAACGGATATACCGCCCTTCATATCGCGTAACTGTCGGACATAAAATTCCATTTCTACATTTTTACCAAAACCTAGAAAAAGGTCAGGCGCACCCTGAATTAAGCATTGACCAGAGACAACCCGTTCTCCTTCTGATCTAAACTGCGTATCGGGGAAAAATGAAGCTAAAACAGATTTTTGGGCTTGTTTGGTTTGGAGAAAAAGCGGGTCATTTTCATCGAGACCTTCAAAATACATCACCCAGCAACCAGTCCCCACGCTACCAACTCCGACGACTTTTCGTGCCCAATCAACCCACTTATAACGCAGCAATAATTCTCTTCGATCTGGAGCTAGGCATTGAATATACGAATTGAGGCCCTCATCATCGAGTTCGGTAATTCTTCTGCCATGGGGCGAGATTTCAGGATGTTCTATGAGCGGAGGATTATTAATGAGTCGAATTCCCGCGGGGGTGACTTCTGTCAATTTTCCAATAACGCCTTGTCCGCTATTCTTGCGGGCTTTATCAAGCAATCTACGTAAGTATTTTTGACTTTCTTTATCCGCGTAAGTTGCCGCACCGCTTACTAAGACCTCTTCATCAATATAGGTTCGCTTGAGATCAAGGTAAGGAGTTTGGGCATATTCATGGAGATATTGACGATAGATGCTCGAAATATTTCGAACAATCATTTCCCCATAGGCCTGATCTTGACCTAGTAATTGAGCGGCAATCATCGCGCTGGCTGTAAGTCGCTTTAAATCCCAGTCAAAATTGCCTGGAAGGGTTTCATCAAAATCATTGATTCCGAAGACCAGTTGATGCTCCGAAGTTGAAAAGAACCCAAAATTACTGACGTGCATATCACCGCATAACTGAACGGTTATGGGAGGGCTTGGAATATTAGCCAAGTCCTTCGCCATGATTGCGGCGCCGCCTCGAAAATAGGCAAATGGGTCTGCCGCCATTCGAGCATGACGAATGGGGACATATTCTGGAATTCTTGTCTTTGCTTGTTCAAGCAAGATTTCAACTGGAAAATGGCGCTTGTTTTCAACTGTAAACTCGCCAATGGAAGCTCGGCTGACCCGTTTGCGTAGAGATTTCCCAAGCTCAAGCCGCTCTTTAATGCTTGGATTCTTGGTAAGGAATGATTTGTATAGATCGCTAGTCATAGCCAAGATCATGCCATAAGCGCATTGTTCGTAAGCCTCTCTTTAGTAGTAGCTTAGCTGCCCGCTCTCAGACCAATAGCGGTCAGGGAGTGGGGAATTGAAAATACTTCTATCGGTGGTTCAATTACGCTCGTAAAAAGGACGTTTTATCACCCCAGTCTACTGATTATTCATTTCAGTCAATAAAAGCCATTTGCTGTATTTCAAAGTTCTGTATAGTTTTATCAATACCCCACTCAATCAGTATTTATGAAAAATACCCAGAAAATTCTCAGCCTCTTTTTAAGCATTTTTTCAATATCGGCTTATGCCGATGTTTCTACTGTGTACTTCAACGGGGATATTCTGACTATGGCAGGTAATGTCCCAGAATATGTGGAGGCAATTGTGGTTAAGGATGGAAAAATTTCCTTTACAGGCAAGATGTCTGACGCATTCAGTCAAGCAGGTCCCAGCACTACACTTCATGATCTCAAAGGGCATACTTTATTGCCTGGTTTTATTGATACCTGGGGGCACTTTTCTTTAATTGCTCAAGATACTCTCGGTGTAAATGTCGCCTATTTCTCCAGAAATCCCCCGCAAACTAAGCAACAGTTAATTGACAAACTGCGAAATGAAGCTAAGCCATTTAATAGTTGGATTATTGGAACGGGATATTCCGATGCCTTATTGACGGATGGCGCACTTACCTTGGAAGATCTGGATAAGGCCTTTCCTAATACGCCGGTTCTGATTGAAAACATTTCCACCTTAACTGGTCTGGTCAATAGCGCCGGCTTAAGAAAATTAGAGATCACTACTGCCACTAAAGCGGTTAATGGGTTTATTCCTGTAGACCCTAAAACACATCAATTGACCGGTGACTTAATCGGAATGCCTTACTTAAATGCAGTAGCAAAAGCAGTCGGTAAGTATTCGCAAGGCCTCACATTTGAAACTTACCGAAAAGCCGAAAAAATTTATATCGCGAATGGATTTACGACAGCTCAAAGTTATGAGTCGAGCATTACAGATATGCGAAATATGCGCTTAGCAGTTGAGCGAAAAATAGTTTCGATAGATTTGATAGCTTTGCCGACGTTTGATACGGTTGATCAAATACTTGAAACCAATCCCAATTTTCAATTTGGAAGCTATAGCCAGGGAGATCATGGCTTTAAAGTGGCCGGAATTCAGGTACCTACAGATGGAGCCCCACAACTGCGCTTGGCATACTTCACAAAACCCTATTTAGTGACAACAGGGTTTCCCAATGATTGGCGAGGCTTTCCTTACTACCCTCAGGCCTTAATTGATAAATATGTCAAATTGGCTTATGAGAAAAATATCCAATATTTCGGGTATAGCAATGGTGATGCTGGTATCGATATGACTTTATCGGCTATAGATAAAACCATCAAAGAGACTGGCATTACAGATGATCGACGTACAGTAATTGCACATTCATTTTTTGTACGGGATGATCAGCTAGATGACTATAAAAAGAAAAACATCATGGCGGTAATGATGCCTAACGGTACTTGGCTATATGGCGATATCTATACCAAGACGCTGGGTGCAGAAAGGGCGAATAATTTAAATCCATTACGCAGCGCCAATGCAAAAGGGGTGGTAATCGCCGCTCACAACGACACTCCTTCTTCTGGACCCAATGTACTCTTTTCCGTTTGGAGTGCGGTAAACCGTAAAACTCTTTCTGGCAAAACCCTTGGCCCAGAGCAGGGGATTGATCCTTATCTTGCCCTTAAGGCCTTCACAAGTAATGCGGCATACCAATACAAGGAAGAGCTTTGCAAAGGGGTGATTGCCACTGGAAGGTTGGCTGATTTAGTGGAGCTGGACCAAAACCCATTAAAAGTTGAATCGAATGAAATAAAAAATATTCAAGTTCTCAAAACCATTAAGGGTGGAGTTGAGATATACAGCAATTAAGTTTTAGGTTAGGGCTATTTAGAGGGGCCTCATTCTTTTGGCTTTACCTATTGCAATGTTGTATTGAGGCGATGATCTTTATCTCCAGGAGGCAACCCAATTTCATCGGAATTTGCTTACTGTAGTACGAAATGTTTTTCCCTAAAAAGGCTCAGGCAACTATCTACCGCATCAGGGTCGTAAAGCACCCCGCGCTGAGTTTCAATTTCCTTAAGCGCGACATCAATTCCCAGGGCGGGCCTGTATGGCCTATGAGAGGAAATAGCCTCTATAGCATCGGCTACCGCAATAATTCGGGCGCCAATATTAATGTCCTTATTCTGTAGGCCTTTAGGGTATCCAGATCCATCGTAGCGTTCATGATGCTGATGAACCATATCCGCTACAGGCCAGGGGAAGGGGATATCTTTAAGGATGTCATATCCGACATCTGGATGCACTTTAATCAAGTTCATCTCGAGTGTTGTTAATTTTGTGGGTTTTGTCAGAATCTCAATGGGCACCTGCATTTTTCCAATGTCATGAATCGATGCTGCCAATTGAATGCCTGTGCAAGTATCTGCGTCTAAGCCCATGTCTTGTGCAATTGCTAGCGCAAGTTTAGCGACGCGATGTTGATGTCCTGCGGTGTAGGGGTCTCGAGACTCTACTGTATAAGCTAAGGCTGCAACGGATTTTTCCATCACGTCAAAGCGCTTTGCTCGCTCAAGAAGGGTTTCATGTCCAAAGGAAAGTGTTTGAGCTAATTCATCAAGCTTTGCCGTTTCATCCTCGTCAAAAGCATCAGGCTCTGCGTCATATATGGTGAGCACCGCAAAAACAGAGCCTGTGCTAGTTTTTAGAGGTAAAGCGATACTGGACTGATAACCATGTTTTATAGCTGACTCTCGCCAAGGAAGCATGTCAGGATTGGTAAGAAAATTCTGATTAACGACAGTTCGACCTTCTCTAGCGGCAGTCTCCGTAGGTCCATGACCGAGCGCATCATCTGCCCAAGTAATTTTAATGGTCTCAAGGTAGTGCCCATCAAATCCTGCCGAGGAGATGGGTACGATTGTTTTGTTTCCATTCTTCCCTAGTTGACCAATCCATGCCATCTGATAACCATGATGAACAATAAAATTACAAATCTGGTCAAAGAGTGAGGCCTCATCAGTAGCGGAAATAATGGCTTTATTGGCATTACGCAATAGTTGGTAGGCGCGGTTGACCCTATAACGTTCTTTATCCAACTCTTTTATAAAGGTGGCATCTTGGTAAAGAACCAAAATTCCATTTACCTGACCCCTGCTATCGCGAGTTGGTAACTTAGAGGTTAAGATCCACCGCTTTTGATTTTTGGAGGTGGTAAGTGCCTGCTCAAATGACAGGCTAGGTTCACCGCTAGCCATTACTGTACGGTCGGTCTCCAAATGGTAAGCGGCCTCATTTTTTGCCCAAGGCATGTCAAGCTCGGTTTTGCCGATCACCTCATCTGGATTCTTAAAGCCAGCATCCTCGGCAAAAGCTTGGTTGCAATCGATAAAGCGTGAATCTTTATCTTTCCAAAACATGCGGATTTGAAAAGAATCAACAATGTGATCTAAAAGCTCTTGGCTTTTATTGGCAGTATCTTTGGACTCTGTCATTGTGCTTGTTTCATGGATATTAAGTTAGTGCCTATGTCACCATTTCCTTTATAAACCTATCTAGGTTTGCTGGCAAATAAATACATCAATACCGCAATCATTGAATGCCGCAATATAAAGATACGGATCGCCCGCTTCTAGCAGATGGTCATCCAGTGACGGAGACTTGGCCCAAATGACTCAAAACACCTACCAAATGAACTTTAAAGCTACTTAATCGATCCAATTTTTGATGTGGATCATATATTCAAGGTTTTTTATCTATTTAGGCGCAGATTTTCACATTATAAAATCTATAATTAAGAAAGTTAAAAAGTTAAAGTGAGAAAACGCAATGATCACACAAATAGGCGACAAAACATTGGAAGAAGTTCACTCAACACTATTAACTGGTTTGGAGAATGAATTACATAATCTCCAGGAATATATTGAAAAAATAAGAGTTTCAGAATCCACCCCTGAATCCGATAAAAAGATGTTGATGTTATCGAATTTTCATGAGGCTATAGAAGTTTCAAAACTCATTAATCTTGCAACGATAGCCGTAAAACTCGCTCATATCTCATCATTGAAAAATGGGGATCTCACATTAACGATTCCATTAACAACGGCCGTAGATATTGTTAATACTTGCAATTTACTGGCGCTCTCCAAAATCAAAATCACCTAAGTTACAAGCTTCATCTAAAAGTTGTTATCTACTAAGGATTTTCGCGCTCCAAGAGATTGTCAAAAATGATCAAAAAAACTACAAATACACTCGTAGAGTCAGCGCATCGATATTTAAAGCTGTTTGAAGCTTCGCAAGATGGAATTTTGATACTCGATTTTGACTCAGGATTGATTGAGGATGCCAACCCCTTTATTGTTCACTTAACGGGATTTTCTAGGGAAGAGTTCGTTGGTAAAGAGTTATGGGAAATCGGAATGATTAAGGACAAAGCGGCAGCTTTAGCAGCTTTTAAAGTCCTTAAAACTCATGGATCTATACGCTATAACAATCTGCCCTTGCTATCTAAGGGAGGCCAAGAGATTCCCGTGGAATTTACGGCTAGGGCCTATGATTTGGATCATCACAACATCATTCAATGCCTGATCAGGCAATCGGACAATCAAAACTCACAGCCTAAATTTGAAGCGCTAGGTGTTGATGACTATGATGACATGGCCAATGCCTTTTCTACTTTAGTTGAAAAAAGAGATTCTTTTACCGCGGGTCATCAAATTCGGGTGTCTAAATTAGCGGTAGCGATTGCAAAAGAGCTCAAGCTTAACCCTCATGTGATTGAAGGGATTCGTTTTGCCGCCAAAATTCATGACATTGGCAAGATTGCCGTTCCCTCGGAAATCCTCACTAAACCCGGCGCATTAAGCTCTTTTGAATCGGCGATGCTTCGTCATCATGCCCAAGCTGGTTTTGATGTAGTCAAGCACATGAAGTTTCCTTGGCCTATTGCGCAGATTATCTTGCAACACCATGAGCGCTTAAATGGTACTGGTTACCCAAATCAAATTAAAGATGGCGAAATTATTTTTGAGGCGCGCCTCTTGGCCGTAGCCGATACGGTCGAGGCGATGACGGGTCACAGGCCTTATAGAGCTTCCCCTGGATTGGATGTCGCTCTAGCACTCATTAAGCAAGGAAGCGGCATCCTGTTTGATGAGACTGTTGTAGATGCCTGCCTAAAAGTCTTTGAGGATGGATTTTTATTTGATAAAGCTCCCGGATCAGACGCGCAATCGCATGAAGGGGATCATTTATGAGCACGATTAAATTGCATATACCTAGGCCTAAAACCGCACTATCGCAGATGATTTTTGCTTTGTTGATCATAGGTGGCGCCTTTGGTTTGAGAATGGTTTTATTGCCGCCCAGCGGGAGAGTGATTTACTCCACTTTTTATCCAGCAATAGCGCTCATAGTTCTGTTGTGTGGATTTAGGCTCGCCATGATTGGCATGCTATTTGCTGGTGCCTTAGCGTATCTATTTTTGTTACCCCCATTAAATGTATTTAAGGTATTGAATTTAGAGCAGGCGGTGGGTTTGATCACTTACTTTATAGCCGCTTCTATTATTTGTTTTGCCTTGCGAGAGGTTGATGAGCGTGGAAAAAGGATGCAAGTCATGAATGATCAGCTAAGAGATTTGATGTCCACCCATGTCGTAGGAAAGACTTTGGCCGGATTGGTTGAAATTATTGCCACCACCATTGAAGTACGCGACCCTTACACAATAGGTCATCAGCGTAAAGTTTCCCAATTAGCAGCTGCCATTGCAAAAAAACTCAAATTATCAGATTTGTCGGTGATGGGCATCCAGTTGGCAGGGATGATTCTGGATTTAGGCAAGCTCAATGTTCCGGTGGAGATATTAAACAGATCCGCTAAGATCACGCCTTCAGAGGAAGCGATCATTCGTCAACACCCCCAATTTGCCTATGAGGCCTTAAAGGATCTAGATTCGCCTTGGCCATTGGCGCAGATCATTTATCAGCACCATGAGAGATTAGATGGTACAGGCTACCCAAATCAATTAAAGGGAGATCGCATTCTGATTGAGGCGCGCATTCTTGCGGTAGCAGATGTAGTGGAGGCTATGACGGCAAGACGCCCTTATCGGGAAAAGTTGGGTTTAGAAGCCGCCCTAAATGAAATTCATAAAGGCGCAGGCAAAAAATATGACGCAGATGTCGTTAATGCCTGTATAGATTTATTTAGGTTTGATGGTTTCAAATGGAAAGATTAATCTTGTATTGGGAAGCGAAGTCACCAAATTTTTGATGATGAGAAGTATGATAAAAAGTATAACGAATTAAGGGGGAGCGCCTTGAAACGTAACGCCATTTACTCGCTGCTAGGTCTTACCTTTGGGTCGATGTGTGCTGTTACCGCGCTGGCACAAGCCCCAGATCGCACTAGATTACCAATTCATGAGCCGCAATATCCACTTAGCACTGTGCTCGATGTGCGCAATGCTACTACGCCCGAAACTTTCAATGTCAAGGCGCCAGCAGGTGCACCCAATGTCCTGATTGTATTGATCGATGACATGGGCTTTGGACAGTCAAGTGCATTTGGTGGTCCGATCAATATGCCTACAGCTGATCTCTTAGCTGACAATGGCCTACGCTATAACCAGTTTCACACTACGGCGTTGAGTTCGCCGAGTCGGATGGCGCTGCTCACTGGCCGGAACCATCATACGGCCAATACATCGTCGATCATAGAAACGGCTACGGCCTTTCCTGGTGCAACTGGCAAACGCCCAGAAAGTGTTGCGCCACTTGCCATGACTTTGCGTTACAACGGTTACTCAACGGCACACTTTGGTAAGAATCACGAAACTGCCGCTTGGGAAACAAGCCCCTCTGGGCCTACTGATCGCTGGCCGACGCGTAGTGGCTTTGATAAGTTCTACGGATTTATGGGCGGTGAAACCAATCAGTGGGCGCCAGCAATCTATGATGGCTTGACCAAGATTGAGGTGCCTCCAGACCCAAACTATCACTTCATGACCGACATGACTAATCAGGCGATCAAGTGGGTTCGTTCGGAAAAATCGCTGACGCCAGACAAACCTTTCTTCATGTACTTTGCACCGGGCGCTACGCATGCCCCACACCAAGTGCCCAAGGAATGGATCGCTAAATATAAAGGGAAGTTCGATCAGGGCTGGGACAAGATTCGAGAGGAAACATTAGCTCGTCAAATTCAGTTGGGCGTTGTGCCACTAGGCACAAAGCTAGCACCCAAGCCAGAGGCAATTAAGGATTGGGATACCTTGAGTCCTGACGAGAAGAAGTTATTCACTCGCCAGATGGAGGTATTCGCGGGGTTTGCTGAATATACCGACTATGAAGTTGGCAGGCTAATCAATACCCTTAGAGAAATGGGGCAATTGGATAACACTTTGGTCTTTTATATGCTCGGTGATAACGGTGCTAGCGCTGAAGGTGGTCAGAATGGGTTATTCAACGAGATGACCTACTTCAACGGCGTGCAGGAATCGGTCCAAGATGTTCTGAAGCACTATGACGAGTTGGGTGGTCCACAATCTTATGGTCACTATGCTGCCGGTTGGGCGGTTGCTGGCAATACACCCTTCACTTGGGTCAAGCAAGTGGCTTCGAGTTATGGCGGTACACGCAATGGCCTAGCTATTTATTGGCCTAAGGGTATCCAGGCAAAAGGGGAGGTACGCTCCCAATGGCATCATCTGATTGATATCGCGCCAACCATTCTGGAAGTGGCGGGTTTGCCAGAGCCGAAGGAAGTCAATGGTGTGCCACAAACACCCATTGAGGGTGTCAGTATGGCGTACACACTGAACGAAGGTAAGGCGCAAGATCGACACAAGACGCAATACTTTGAAATCTATGGTAATCGTGCTATCTATCACGATGGCTGGTTAGCGGGAACGGTACACAAGGCACCTTGGGAAGCTAAGCCGCGGGCAAGTTTAGAGGGTGATACTTGGGAGTTATACGACACACGTAACGATTTTAGTTTGAATAATGATCTAGCTAAATCAGAACCAGCCAAGCTCAAGGAAATGCAACAGGTCTTTATGGCTCAGACGGAAAAGTATCCCATTTTGCCTCTAGATGATCGACTGTTCGAGCGGATGATTGCCTCTAATGTGGGACGGCCAGACCTACTTGAAGGACGCACTTCCTTGACTGTTTACGATGGCATGACTGGCATGTCTGAGAACGTTTTTCTCAATTTGAAGAATCAGTCTTATATGGTTACGTCCGAAGTCGAAGTGCCAAAGAGTAATGCTAATGGTGTCATCATTGCTCAGGCTGGTCGCTTTGGCGGTTGGAGTCTCTACTTGAAGGACGGCAAGCCTACCTATACCTATAACTTCCTTGGAATGCAGCGTTATACCGTTACTGCGAACAAACCGCTACCGATTGGCAAGTCCATATTGCGCTTTGAGTTCGCTTACGATGGCGGTGGCTTGGGTAAAGGTGGTGTCGGGAGCCTGTTTATCAATGACCAAAAGGTTGGCACAGGTCGGATCGAACGAACCCAGCCTGGCTTCTACTCCGCTGATGAGGGTGTCGATGTCGGCGAGGATGGTGAAACCCCAGTTGTTGAGAACTATGGCACCCCAGCTCCACACAAGTTCACGGGCAAGTTGGGCAAAGTCACCGTATCGGTGAGCTCGGCCAATACTGTTGAGAAAACCGCTGCGCAGGATGCGCAAAAGGAAGCTGTGTTCAAGAAAGCATTAACAGAATGAGCGCCATCCCTTTGTCTACTTTTTAATTTATCTACTAGCGATGACGACTCAACCAACACTTCAACTTCCAAAATTGACCGACGGTGATTTCTATCGCTTTCATACAATGGTGAAGCCGAGTGGTGCGCATTGCAATCTGGATTGTGCTTACTGTTTTTATCTGCATAAAGAAGACTTGCTGCACCAGCCTCAGGCGCCGCGAATGAGTGATGGGCTGTTAGAAACCCACATTCGGCAATACATTGAAGCGCAAGGTGGCGACGAGGTGATTTTTAGTTGGCAGGGCGGAGAGCCAACGCTGATGGGTATCGATTTTTTTCAACGCGTCGTAGCGCTTCAGAAGCAATACCAAAAACCAGGCCAGCGCATCAAGAATGATCTCCAAACCAATGGTATTTTGCTAAACGATGAGTGGTGTGCTTTCCTTGCTGAGCATAAATTTCTCGTTGGCCTATCGATTGATGGGCCTGCTGAACTGCATGATCTATATCGCTACAGCAAAGGTGGTAAACCAACCTTCACACGAGTGATGGCGGCAGTCAAGTTATTGCACAAGTACCAGATAGTATTTAATGCCTTGTGCGTTGTTAATCGCAGTAATTCACGTCGACCAATTGACGTCTATCGCTTCCTACGTGATGAGGTGCGACCACACATCATTCAATTTATTCCTGGTTTAGAGCCAGATGATTTCCGTTCTGTAGCACCGGGCCAGTGGGATTGGTCAAATCTGCCTGGCGTCACTGACTGGTCCGTGTTACCCGATGATTGGGGATATTTTTTGACGCGGGTATGGGATGAATGGCTCAAGCGGGATTACGGGCGTGTGTTCGTCGACCAGTTCGAGAACATCATTTCATTGATGTTCGGTCATGGCCCACAGAAATGTGTTAGCGGACGCATTTGCGGCAAGGCGCTAGCGATCGAACACAATGGTGACTTATATAGCTGCGACCACTTCGTCTATCCAGAATACAAGTTAGGCAATATCCTTGAAGTACATGAAGGTGATCTGGCGTTTTCAGAGCGGCAGAAGAAATTCGCTTACGCCAAGAGTGATAGTCTGCCTAAATACTGCACATCCTGCACCTATCTGGAGTTGTGCTGGGGTGAATGCCCGAAAAACCGTTTCACAAAAACACCGGAGGGGGAGGCGGGATTAAATTACCTTTGCCCGGGACTCAAAAAGTTTTATGCCAAGGCAACTTCTGACCGTGGTGAACTGGCTAAAAGGCTGGGATGATCAAGAGGTCTGTGTTGCCGAGTTAATAGACCCCGTAGCATCAAGAATTAGGCTCTGATGGATCGGCCGGCAGAAATGGGTTGCAATTGAAGCCCGTTAAAAGACACTCAATTTAATAAAATTATATTTTTGATAATAAATAAATGGTTCATCATTGATGTAGATCAAGCCCTTATAAAGAATTAGCATTTGTTGCGTGTAACCTGACCCTAGGTGGTGAGATTTTTAGCTGCAAGCTCGTGAATCAGTAATGATTGAATCTAGATATAGGGTATATAAGAATGCATCTTTATGGAAAAACCAGACGCTTTTCCGGTTTATTGTTGGCCGTAATCACGTTAGGAACATCTGCGATGTTATTTGGCTGTGGTGGGTCAAATGATAGTGGGAGCGCCAGTAGTGTTGCCTCTAACTCCAACACAACAGTTCTGGTTTACATGAATGGATCGGATTTAGAAAGCAAATATGCGGCAGCATCCGATAACATTAAAGAGATGATGGCTGTGGGTAGTACTGCGAATATGAATGTCGTGATTCAGACAGGCGGTGCAGATAAACTTCCAGCCGTTAATGCTGCAGCAGGTAGTCCGGAAAGCATTAACTGGAAGAACATTCAGCGCTACAGCGTTCGAAAGGGCTCAATTGCTCTTGTGCCTGGCGGGGATCTCGGTCCAGATAATGTATCTGATGCCAGTCACAACATGGGCAATCAGCAGACTTTGAATGATTTTGTGCAATGGGGTGTCACTAACTATCCTGCGACAAAATATATTGTGGTGATGTGGTCTCATGGTGCTGGTGTTAATTTTGGTATTGGTCCTGATGAGATTACAAAAAATTCTATTCCGACAGCGCAAATTGGCAATGTATTTCAGCAAGTTTCTGTAGCCAAGGGGGTTCAATTTGAAATCATTGGTTTTGATGCTTGCTTGATGGCAACATCTGAAGTGGCAGCTAGCTTGATAGTCCCTGCAAAATACATGGTTTCTTCTGAAGATGTGGAGCCTGGAGGGAGTTGGGCGTACACCGATTTTCTGAACTATATAACACGTAATCCCTCTGCCAATGGTCTGCAGGTCGGCACAGTAATTGTCGATTCTTATGTCAAGAAAATGACCACTACCCAAATTGAGAATAATTCTACGGAACAGACCGTTACCTTATCGGTAGTAGATCTTTCGAAAATTCAAACTGTGATCGATGCAACAAATGCCTTCGCACAGGCATTAAATGGAATTACCTTAGATGCTTCTATATGGAAGCAAATCGCTCAAGCCCGCTTACATTCCCTTGATTGGATGAGCTCCGCCTTGTTTGGGCAATTTTATGATTTAGTTGACATGATGATTTTTACTCAGAATGTGGTGAATGGCGTCAAGGTGGGTGGAGCGGATTACCCTGCTGTGACTAGCTCTGGAAACGCGCTGGCAAATGCGATCCAAGCTGCAGTCGTCTATAAAAACGCCACCAACCTAAGTTCGGATAGCATCGCTACTGGTTTGACGGTCTATTTTCCATCGATCTTAAGTCAATTCAACGATGCTTATGCCGCCAACACTACAACATATGGCGCTAGCAGTTCTTATTTTGCTAGTCACTATTCCGGCTTAAATGGTTTTGTCGCAAGTTACGTGAAGTTTTATCAAAATAGCCTCCTACCTGGCAGCGCTATACCACCGTTAACTGCAACGGTTTCGGATCCACAAGCTACGACACCCTACGCGGCAACGGTAAGTAATGATTTTGATTTTGTACTGGCTGCTTATCAAAGTGGAGGATGCAAAATCTATGATGATAAAAATGTGCAAGTGACAACTACCAAATGCTATGACGCTATTTCGGATGGCGTGACTCTAAACCAGGCCACAGCACCAAATTGGAATGTATCTTTAACAGCAGCAAATAAATGGATTTATATTGAAGGCGTTAATTATTCGGTATCAATGATTCCCGATCAAACGGCACCCAAGACAGGAAATTCTGCTGCTTACGGACGCTATTTAATATCCGCCTACCGTCCTGTTGTTGACCCCAACACCAAGGTCATCACTTATTCCCCTGGATTTTTATTGGTTGAAGAAAGTTATCCAATTCCATCGGGTTCTACTACACCCTTCACCATTACAGGATTTCAGGCCTTTAGCCCTCTAACAGGTGGCCTAGAAAAAGTATTGCCCATAGAGTCGGGAGGAAAGTACTTTCTAGGCGCTTATTACTGCTCCACCGTCTCGGCTAGTTCATGTTCTTTCGGGCGTACTGACAAGGTAGTGTTGGCGGATGCAAGTACTCAAAACTTGAAGCTTAAATATGGATCAGTAGCTACTAGTGGAGGTTTTGGATACATCGTTAATGATTTGACTGGCTCAATTTCATTATCCGACCAGGTTGTATATTGATGCTGGTGTAGTTTTCTAGTAAAGGCTGACCTCACGCATTGCCAGCATTGTCGGCATAGTCAATTTTGTAATTAGCCATTCCTCGGAGTGGCTTTTTCTTTGCCCTAAGCGTTCGATTTGGCCGATCACCATCATTTATACATAATTTGAGCGGCACGTCATCACCTCATGGGGATCTTTGATGATTGAGTCTCCCCGCCTTTTCACAGGGCAATCCCTTCAAATAATTTATCCCAGAGGTGTCTAGATAACCTTTAACGGCCAACACTGAAGAACACTCTTCTTATGTCCAAGGTGGCCCAAAGAAACATTGGATATAAAGGCTTAAAGCGATTAACTCGGTAAGTTCAACATAAATCCCAGATTTGTTCCATACCCGCACCAATTCCCCCAATAATCAATCTCACTAGCGCGAGCTAAACCCTCAAGCTAGAGCTTTACACCACCGCTTTACACCACCGCGTCATGACTGAAGTCGCGATCAGTAGCGTAGCAATAGATAGGTTCACGCTCTATCAATCGGTATGAGGCAAACACATTCATCAACATTGATAGGGGTGGCATATGCCAATTTCAAATACAGACTTGCAAGAATTAGCCAAGGTCTCCTTGGATGAATACCTGCGCAACTTACCAGTTGACCAAATCGCCGTAGAAAGACCGTTCCTTAAAAAACTCATGGAAGGCCGAAAAAGCCTTCTAGGCGCAAAACAAAACGTCGTAGAAAATATCCGTAAAGAGCACGGTAGTAACTTTAGCTGGGCCTTTGGCGAAGAGACGGTCAAGTTCAATAAACGCAATACCACTGAGCAAGCCTCCTTCCCATGGCGTAGAGCAGTAGATGGCTTGTATATCGACTATGACCGCCTCTTTAGCAATGGCATCAAAGTCAGGGAAGGTGGTGCGCGAGGCTTTCAGCTGGAATACAACGAGCGCGTACAGCTCATCAACCTCTTGGACGAGCAGTTAGAGGTCTTAAGAGAAGGCTTTCTGAACAAGTTAGACCTAGAACTCCACCGTGATGGCTCCCATGGGGCCGATACCTTGGTAGGTCTAGATAGTCTGGTAAGTCTGGCTCCAGACTCTGGGACCGTAGGGGGAATAGACCGAGCCAAAGCGAGTTACTGGCGTAACTACGCAAGCAAAGATATCGCCTCAACTACTCCAGGAAACTTAGTGGGGGAGATGGAGACCGCTTGGCGCCAATGTATTAAACATGGCGGAAGTCCAGATTTCATCATCGCGGGTGGCAAGTTCATTGATACCTACAGTAAGCAAGTCACCGTTACTCATATTGCTGGATCTGGAGAAACCAAATACATCGATGCCGGAGTAGGGGCGGGCGTCAATACAGGCCTGGCCTTTAAAGGTGTAGAGATTATCTGGGATCCTCAGTTTGATGAGTTAGATGCGATGGCGAATCGAACTGTGGAATGGAGTAAGCGCTGTTACTTCCTAAACACGAGATTCATGAAGCTACGCGATGACGACCTGGATATCGTTGCCCCAATACGTCCGCACGATACCTTGGCGATGTACGCCATGGTGAACTTACGCTGCGCCTTATCTATCTCACGCGCCAATGCCCATGCAGTACTAGCGATTCAATAAGGAAAAATGGAATGCAGAACACCATTAATACCATTAACACCATTAACACTATCAACAACGTTGACACCATGAGCAACCATGCCCTCATTCACAGCGACTTTCAAATCAGAGAAGTGGAAGCCGTTGTGCGTCGAGATGCCTTTACGACTATTCATGTTCATGTACCGCCCTATGAGACCAACATCTTGCGAAACCTCTTTGGGCGTGAGAATGTCACCGTCTTTGAGAGAGTCGGTAAAACCACCATTACTCCAGAACAAGAGTACGACCGCCTCTGTGCAAAGTATGGCCATGAAGTGGTGGCTAAGGTATTTGGTGAAGACGACGGCGATCGCCTCATGGAGATCGTCCAAGGATTGATGGCCGAAAAAGACCAGTCACAAGATAAGCCAGTAAAGCCAATAGAAGTAGAAAGTAAAGGGGGCAAGAAGCGCTCGTAGCGAGAAGACTTACTTACGGTTACACCTTTTTTGAATGTGACTGTGGATGTTTGCAGTGCTTAAGGCTAGTAGGCGCATGTCATTGCGCCTACTGCCAACATTCTCTAGTTGTACACAGCATACAGGGCGGTGAATTTCTCAATTAAAGCATCCAATGAAAAGATCAAAACATGCTGCCAATCATTACTTCTCTAGTGCAAACCTTAGCCGTCAATGGCCTTGGCCTGCTGGCGGGCGCAGTACAAGCCAAAGGTAGAGAGTTCATCGAGAGCAAGATTGGGGTGCGCATTCCGGACAACCCTAGTCAGGAGGATCTCATTAAGCTCAAGCAGCTAGAGATCGAGCAAGAGCAGCTCTTATTGCAATACACGCTTAAACAAAAAGAACTCGAAATAGAGGAATCCAAACTTCTTGCTCAAATGCATCGAGCTTCCGAACAAAATTCCACTGTGCGCTGGCAGTCAGATATGGGTAGCGATTCCAGGCTATCTAAGAACATTCGGCCAGGAACGCTGGTCTACATACTTACAGCCTATTTACTCTTTGCATTGTTATCAGCCATGGGGATCGATATCAACGAAGCTTATGTAAGGCTCCTCGGGGAGTGGGGGCAGTTAGTGATGCTTGCCTATTTTGGAGGCAGGTCGGCTGAGAAGATCTTTGAAATGCGCATGCAGGGCAACCTTCAAAAGGAGCGGGTGACGTGATCACGCAGGCATATACGCAGCTAAGCACGCAACTAAGCACCCAAGTAAGTGCTCTTGTAGCGGAGCAGGCTGCATTCTTAATTGACGTCAGTCGCTTAATTGAGTTTGCAAATGCTGAAGGTTGGGTGATTACTGGTGGGGAACTGTGGAGATCACCAGAACAACAGCAGATTTATTTTAAGAGCGGCAGATCAAAGACGATGAACAGTAACCACCTAAGGCGCTGCGCTATAGATCTGAACTTCTTCTGGAAAGGAAAGTTGGTTTGGGATAAAGAGTTAATTCGTAGGGTAGGTGAGTATTGGGAAAGTCTGAATCCCAAAAACAGATGGGGTGGGAATTTCAAGGGATTTGTGGATGTACCGCATTTTGAGAGGACCCCATAAGGGGATGAATATTGTGGGTATTGATAGCTTGGAGGTATAAACCCTTATTTTCAGGGTCTGCATAGTGGTTAGGCTTGTCACGGTTACGAAGCTCTTTTGCCCCTCTGTTGACTTGGTCATCCTCTTTAATGGCGCTACCCTCAAAGGTATACAGTTTGGGGGTTTGCTGTACAATTGCGCCTGTAGTGAGGGGCAGTTTAATAGACGCCTCTTCGCCATAAGTACTAACAAAACCACCCTCGGGTGGTTTTTGTATGTGTGGTATCTGTATGTGCTCTTTGTTACCAGTATTTAATATCAGCATTGACTTTTTTTAAGACCTCAACGGTAAAGCCCATGATTCAACTTTCTAAACTCCTAGCCCTTGTTTGCGTATTGCTTCTTTCTCAGTTCGCCCACGCCGATGAAGGTCTCACGCCGATTCCTCAAGCCTCAGACGAATGGCGCTTTTCTGTGACGCCATACCTGTGGGCTCCTGGCATTAGTTCAACCCTCTTTTTTAACGATCGCTATCTTAATACCGCAGCGCTTTCAACGAGCAGCATCCTGGGTGATCTTAAATCTGGCGGAATGATTGCAGCAGAAGCGCATTACGGTAGCTGGGGGATTATGGGAGATTTGGTAACGGCTACTTTGCAAACTACAGGTGGCACTTCTGTTACCGTGCCAACATCTGTTGGAGCTATACCAGCCAAACTCGCTGACTCCACTACATTGCAACAAACTATTCTGACTGGTGCAGCTACCTACACGCTCTTGAATAATCAAGATGCTTATGTCGATGGTTTAGTCGGTGTTCGTAATATTGGAATGACCGCTACCCTTGGTTTGGTTTTATCGGCCGACGGCCACTCATTGCATGCAAGCGACTCTAAATCCATCTCGACTACTGATCCGATTGCGGGCTTTAAAGGTCGTTACCGTATTGCTGACTCTACTTGGTATATCCCTTTTTATGCTGACATCGGTGGTGGTGGCGGCACGACCAACATGACTTGGCAGGCAGTGCTTGGCGTTGGTAAAACCATTGAAAAATGGGTAGATGTTTCACTTACTTATCGTGAGCTCTACTACGACATGACTGGTGGCGCGCTTTTGCAAAAGACTACCTTCAAAGGCCCACAGTTAGCTGTTAGCTTTAATTTCTAATGATTAAAAAAGTGCTTTTTATGAAAACTTTGCTCAAACTACTTTGCACTTTACTGTTGTCTGCAGCGATTGCCGCTCCAGCAATAGCGCAAGAGATTGGCACTCGCGCCGCTACAGCTGATGCGATTAAAACTGGGGTCGTAAGCACTACCGCAGCCCCAGTCGACTCAGTCGATATCGCCAAGAAATTATCAAACCCAATTGCGAACATGATTTCACTGCCTTTGCAGTATGAATTCAGTCGTGGCTTAGGTAAGAATCAAGGTGGCTCAGAACAAACACTCTTATTCCAGCCAGTAGCACCTTTTAATCTGGGTGGCGGTGATACTTTTATTGTTCGGCCAATTGTGGCTGGTGCCAGAGAAGTCAGTATTCAAGGGGCTAACGGCCAAGCTTACTCAGGCTATGGCATAGCTAGTGTCACCCTAGAGTCTTTTTATGCGCCCAATACCAATTCTTCTTGGATTTGGGGTATTGGTCCTTATGCCCAATCTCCTTCAGGCAATAGCGGTCACTTTGGTTCGCAACAAACCGGTGCAGGTGTCACGGCAGTGGTTCTTAATCGGGACGGCCCTTGGACCTATGGCTTACTCGGTTATCAATCCTGGAATATGGGTGGTAACCCAAGCTATGGCACTCAAAACAACCTTTATGGTCAGCCCTTTGTAGCTTTTACCAATAAGGATGCTTGGACCTTTGCGGCCAACATGGAAGCTCAGTACAACTACGACTCTCACCGTACATCAAATCCTTTGTATGTCGGGGTATCTAAGTTAGAAGTGTTTGATGGCGTACCAATTTCTTTTGGTGCCGGTCCCATGTATTACGTTAGCAACACCCCTGGTGGCCCATCAGGTTGGGGTGCACGAGCTACAGCAACGCTGGTAATTTTGAAGTAAAGTCAAAGCAGGTACTCAAAAACCCCAGATGAGATCTGGGGTTTTTTATTTGTAATGCCAAAATAAAAAATAAGGAGAGATGATGATTTTTATGATTCTTTTGATGGATCGCCCTGGAACTGCAGAGTTACGCACCACGATAAGACCGGCTCATCGCGCTTATCTCGCGCAGGCTGCGGATCAAATGGCGTTTGCCGGCCCACTAACTTCGGATGATGGACAGACCACTCTTGGAAGTTTATTGATGATGGATTTTCCTGATCGCTCATCGGCACAAGAGTGGCTAAAGAATGAGCCCTTTACCGTCGCTGGCGTATATGAGACTCCTGTAATCCATGCATTTACGAATCTCTGGCAGCAAAAAGTAGGCTTTCCGCCGGCTTAATTTCTGATATTTGGGTGATAATTTATTCATCACTTGATTGAAGTTATAAAAATGCCCTTTGCTAAATTTGCCCTAATCAAGCGCTGGTTATTACGAGCTGGGCTCATTTTTGTCTTTCTGACAGGAATTTTTTGGGGCATCGCACAATTTTGGATGCCTAGCCTCATTAAAAAAGAGATCCTCAGTTATGGGCAAGCCATTGGATATGAAATTGATTATCAAGATTTAAAAATCTCCCCATTACGTTTACGTCTTGAAGTCAGCCGATTGCATTTGGCTAAACGCAATGGTGAAAAATTACTTGAGCTCAAAGATGCCATCTTTGATTTAAAGTGGTCACGCTTAGTAGCGGGGGAGATTGGCTTTGACGAAATCACCCTTAATCAACCTAAGCTCCTTTTAGAGCGGCGCGCAGTAAATGGACAATCCAATAACCAAAAAATTGCATGGAATTGGCAAGAGTTTATTGAGGCTATAAATAAATATAACTCTTCTGAAGATGTTGGTGGCCCCCAAAATTCTCCTAAGATTTCTGTAGATCAATTTAAGGTTGTAGATGCAACCTTAGAATTAAGTGACGCAAGTAATCAATTAAAAGAGGCTTTAAAACCTTTTTCAATAGAGTTGCTTGAGGTGGCTAACTACGATAAAAATGGTGTGGTCAATGGAGTGCGTGGTCAATATGACCTCAATCTCGGCGCCCTTGAAATCCTGGTACCTGGAGTTGGAAAAAGAATATCGTTTAATCACGTCCTGATGAGCGGAAGTCTGGATAACCCCGAGATGGATGTTTTGGGCGTTCAGTTGAACCTCAAATTGGATGGCGGCTCCATTCAGTCGCATTGGGATATCCACTCAAAATTCAAGACGATCGATGGAAGGGTAAGGGTGGAGCATTTACCTCTACAAGCCTTCATTCCCTTAATCCCTGCAAACAAAGACTTGCTTAGTCAAGGCGGAGAGATGAACGCGGAAGTAATGATCAAGGTCAGTGCACAGGGTCATTTAGTTTCTGGAGAGCTCCATCTTGTAGATTTATCGATCCTTGAAGCTGGAGAAAAGGAACCATTATTAAATGCAAAAAATATCGACCTGAATCAATTTGAATATAAAAGCTCGCCGCAGTCTGGGAGGGCTTTATTAATTGATCAAGTGATGGTGAGTGAGCCAAGCTTACGATTTGATATTGATGAAAAAGGCTTTAGTAATTTCAGGCGTTTATTTTCAAAAGATTCTGCGATATCTGCCAGTAGTGATGCGGCTCACAAGACCTTGAAAAACGAAGTCCAAACACCATTCCAATTTGAAGTGCATACCGTGAAATTACGCGAAGGCAATGTGCACTTTTCAGATTTTGTAATGCGTCCGAACTTTAAAGTTGATATCAGGAGATTTAACGGTACATTTTTGGGTATTGGCAATACCCCGAATCAGATGGCATCCA